>VFSW01003203.1_pt1 | contig 24522 bp, 15 predicted proteins | sample 5358111 | NCBI WGS metagenome assembly VFSW01 (sample SAMN11554181, study PRJNA540505) | mine drainage metagenome | isolation source: sediment from site ElyBrook_90M | place: USA: Ely Copper Mine, Vershire, VT | collected 2017
CATCATCCCATGCTTCCTCTACCTGCGCGGCTGGCGCGCGGCGAACCGCACGCGTGCGCGCGAATTACCGGGATGGCGAGCGGTTGCATTTATGTCCGGGCTGCTATCGTTCTGGATCGCTCTCGCTTCGCCAATCGAGGCGATGGACGATTTTCTTCTTACCGCACACATGATTCAGCACTTCATCTTGATGTCTGTCGCACCGCCGCTGATCGTTTTAGGTGCGCCCATGGTGCCTTTGCTGCGCGGCCTGCCGAAAGGTGTGATTCGCTTTGTGCTGCGTCCGCTGTTCCGCACCGGCTGGCTCCGCCATGCCGGCAGATTTGCTACGCATCCCGTGGTGGCATGGCTGGCAATGAATATTGCATATCTCGGATGGCATGTGCCCGCAGCCTTCGAACTAACCTTCCGTTCCGAAGGCATCCACGACTTTGAGCATCTATGTTTCTTTCTAACCTCGGTGGCTTTCTGGTGGGTGGTGCTCGCGCCCTGGCCAAGCGGGCCCCGCTGGCCTCGTTGGACAGTTCTTCCGTTTCTACTCAGCACGGATATTCTGAACACAATTCTCTCCGCTACTCTTGTCTTTGCGGGGCATGTGCTTTATCCCTCATACACAGAGGCTGTGCGGATAACTTCCCTTACTCCCCTGCAAGATCAGATTGCCGCAGGCGCCGAAATGTGGGTCTTGAATTCGCTTGTGTTTCTCATCCCGGCCGTGGCTCTTACCATCAGGATGCTTTCTCCGCGTTTCTTACTTCAGCCTCTCCGGACTAATCCTTCAATTCATTGAGGTAATTGCATCTTCAAATCGGGTTACGGTCAGGTTGATTGCAAAAAGCATTCTATCGTTATGAGATAGATATATGAACTCTTCTTCCGTGGCAAGTCCGGATCCGAAGCTGTTGAGAATGTTGGCGGATTTTCGCTGCGAGCTGCTCGCGCTGAAGCATAACTCCGCAAGCCGCAAAAAACGCGGTTTGCTGCCCTCAGGATGACAGTTCAATTATTCAACGAATTTCAGACTCAGGACACTAGAAGCGAAACAAGTGATTGATCTTCATGTAGAGAATGCGCTGGTCGTTCGAGAGCGAGGAGCCTGACCGCGGAAGAATCGGGTCATTGGTATTGCATTGGCCATCCGCAGTGTGAGTGCAAAGTTCAGGATTCAGATTCACGTAATCAGTTGTGTATCCAACGTAAAATGCCGTGCCGGGATGAGGCAGATAAGTCAGCAGCACATTGCTGTAAACATCTTTGTTGTTGGGCAGATCCGTGAATGAGTTATTAGGAAGGGTCGCCAGATATTCGCCGATGAAGTTCAGCGACCAGGCTTTGTCCATCTGGAAATTCCACCGCGCGACGATCTGATGATTGTCGTAGGCAACAGCGCCGGTTGCAGGATCGGTAAAGCGATCGAACTCATAGGAACTGAGAAGATCGAGTGGCTGTGTCGGCTTGATCTCGAAGTTAACGTGGTCGGACTCAACTCCGACGGGCGAAGGGGATTTCCCGCTGGCAGGATAGTAATTGATCCCCTTGCCCGCATAGGTTGTAAAGCCGATCGCGAGCGACGGATCGGGCGAAGTGTAGAGGCTCGCGCCAGCGGTCTGGCTATGGTACTCGACGTTATTCGGAAGGGAAGAATAGTCGGTGGGGCGAAGCCTGTCCTGGCCGATCTCGGAGAAGAACGATAGATTGGTGCGATGCTTGAAGTTGAGGTTATACGACGAATCGAGATAGAAATCGAGTGGCAGGCCGGTATGGTCCCAGATGCGTTCGGAGTAGATGGTAAGCGAGTGCGCGAGGAGTGCTCCGCGAGCCGGGCGAAACGTATAAGAGTATGCGCCTGCCGGCTCACGGACATCCGGACGGGTAAAGAAGCCGGTCTGCGTAATGTATCCCGCGGCAATATCGTTGTAATGAAACCAGAAACTGGTATGCAAGTCGGAGTAACTTCCGCCCTGAACCAGGGCCTGTCCGCTGTGCCAGGAGTTATCGGTGCCACGGGTTTCGGATGTTACGACCTGGCCGGTCAGAGTCCAGCGTTCGTGAAGTCGAAATCGATAGTCGACGCCGCCGGCGCGGTTAAAGGAATTCAGGTATTCCTGGTCCGCATAGATCACCCCGACGTTCGACTGGTTGCCGATGTCGCGATTGATGCGTCCCAGGTAAGAATGCGAGCGAGATCCATACCCTGGGTCATTCTGGGGAACCTGCAGTCCTGGATTGCGATCGTCAACGCTGAGAATTCCCAGCGCAAAATCCCCTAACTTCCCTGTAAGTCGCTCGCCGAACTGCGGCCTTACGATGTTAGGGGTGTAGTAAAGATTCAGCGGCGTCTGGAAGTAACTGGCATTCTCAATAAAGAAAGGACGGAGTTCAGGGAAATAGTACTGGAAGCGTTGATTTGGAGGTGCCGGATCATTGACTCCAATCTGGCTGAAGTCAGGATTGACGGTCAAGTCCAGGACCAGGCTGCTATGCAGCACCGACTTCATATCGAGCCCGGTATATCCCTGTAGAAGCTTGTCATTGAAGAAAGGGTTGTTTGGATCCACAGTGTTCAACTGGCGGTAACTGTGTGCCAGTCCGTAGGGCTCAAACTGCCAGTTTTTGCCGCGCTCGATGTCCTTAAAACCGTCCGCCACCGCCTCCTGTGTGAGTTGTCCCGCGACATCGTGCTTCACCTCGGGCCAGAACGCGGATTCAGTCTTGCGGGTCACTGCACGCTCCAGAATAATGCCCCAGGTACGCGGCGAGCCTACGGAGACGCTATCGAAACGCAGGCTGGCGAAGGGAATCCGCATCAAGACAACATATCCGTCCCGGGTGCGGCGTCCCCAGGTGTCCCAAACGGTATCGAACGAATAGTCGGAGCCGGTCTGTTCGGTGTAGAGTGCGTCAGCCTGGACGCCGAGGGCGTTGGTCTTGAAAACAAAGGCCCGGCGGCTGTCATGAAAGGTATCGAGCATTACCTGGACAAAATCGTCATCGCTCAGCGAGTCACGTTGCAGCAGATGCGCCCGAATGGCACGCGTTTCATCGTCTTTGCATACGAACGCGACATAAAGTGACTCGTGCGTATATCCCATGTAGGCGACTGTCGGCTCGGAGACCTGCGACCCATCTACGGGATAACGATCGACAAACTTGGAGATGCGCAGCATGCTGCGCACCACCTTCGAATTCGGAACATCGGGGAGGAAATCTGCCAGTGTGGGGTTTCCGGAAAGCGCAGGCACCACAACATGCGGCACTCCGCTCGGCATGGGTGGCAGGACCAGGGGAGCACTTCCCGGATCAGAAGAGTCCGAAGCGGGCTCAGAGAAGCTGCTGCGGCCACGGTGGTCGGCGCCAGAGGCCGCCGGAACGCACAACGGGCTAAGAAGCAAAACGACGAGCAGAAGCGACTGAAAATTCCTTATCATGCGAGGACTCAGATTTGAGGATTTGCGGGTTCCAATTGTCGGATTGAATTTTGAGACAACCGGGCGAAAGAGTCCTGGACGGCGCCACACAATTCCCATTTTATGCTATCGACTGGATGTTGCGAGAGCAACGACTCCGCACGCAGGGCGTTTTCCTGCCCGGAATGTTCTATGCCACAGCCGGGTGCTTTGCCATAGAACATCAAGCACTTAGCCCTCTTCGCCGATGGGACTGACGGCGCCCCATGCTGGATTCGTGCCCATTGCGGGCCTTTCAAAATGGGACGCGCGGTCTGTTGACGAGTCTGTGGACGTTTTCGCGATCCGCGCTGGCTGTTCATCCAGATGTTGCGCCGGTGCCAAGGCAGGCATTTTTGCGTTGCCGCCGGGGTTCGACTCAGCCGGGGAAGTAACCGGACGCGACTGGACGCGGAAATCGATGACGATGGAGCATTTGCACCACGACGGCGGATTCTGCCGGATAACGTCGGAAGGGGAATTATTTTCCGATGCAGAAGGTGGAAAAGATCAGGTTCAGAATATCGTCCGAGGTGGTTTGCCCGGTGAGCGAATCGAGTGCCCAAAGTCCGCGATAGAGGTCCAGCAGTATCATCTCGTGCGGAATGGCGGCGGAGTTTGCCTGAGAAGCGTCAGCCAGAGCGGCGAGCGCGGTGGTCACAGCCTGGTGGTGGCGGATGCTGGTCAGCATACCCGGTTCATCTGCAGCCCCACCGGTTGCGAGCGCCAGAATGCGCTCGCGCAACTCCGCGATGCCAGCGCCAGTGAGAGCAGAAGTCGCCAGGGCAGCAATGTTGGGAAACTCGGGCGTGGCCGAGCCCGAATCCGCGAGCTTGCCGTTTGCCAGGTCGCACTTGTTGACGGCGATCAGTGCTGGTCGACCCTGCACAGCGGCCAGCAGGCTGCGTTCCTCTTCATTCAGCGGTTGAGTGGCGTCGAGCACAATCAGCACCAATGCAGCATCGGCCAGCGCTTCGCGGCTGCGAATAATCCCTAATTGCTCCACTTCTTCATGTGCCTCGCGCAAGCCGGCGGTGTCCACCAACTCGAGCGGTATGCCGTCAAGGGAGATACGTTCCGTAACAAGATCGCGCGTAGTTCCGGGCGTTGCGGTCACAATTGCCCGGTCGCGCTCAACGAGACGGTTAAAGAGGGAACTCTTGCCTGCGTTGGGCCGACCCACGATGGCCAGGGTCAAACCGTCATGCACGATCCGGCCGCGTGCAAATGAAGCCTCCAGTGCGATCAGCGGCGGCGTGAGTTCCCCGATCCGCCGTGCGATCTCCGCTTCGGGCGTAACATCAACATCGTCTTCGGCAAAGTCGATGCCTGCTTCAAGGAGCGCAATCAGTTCGACCAGCGACTGCTTTACCGGAGCAACCCGGTGGCTGATTGCGCCGCCCATCTGGCTGGCCGCTTGCCGAGCCTGGGTGAGAGTCTGTGCCTCAATCAGGTCTCGTACCGCCTCGGCCTGCGTCAGGTCCATCCGGCCGGAAAGAAACGCGCGCTGCGTGAACTCGCCCGGCTCGGCCAGTCGCGCGCCCAAATCGAGAGCGCGGCGCAGCAGAATCCCCAGCACCACAGGCGAACCATGTGCGGCGATCTCCACCAGGTCTTCGGCGGTGTAGGAGTTCGGCGCGGCAAAGAACGTCACCACAGCCTCGTCAATCCGCGCGTTCCCGATATCCGCAGGGTCCAGAACATCCGTCAGCCTCGCGCGAGCATGCTCCAACGGTTGCCGCAGACGGACAAGCTGCGAAGCGATCGACGTGGCTTGCGGACCGCTCAGGCGCACAATGCCGATTCCGCCGCGCCCCGGCGGCGTGGAGATGGCAGCGATCGTGTCAGTCACTAAATCGGATTCCAGCATAGCCTTGAAACAGTGTAGAGGGTTTATGGAAGCTCACGCAGGTTCCGGCCTCGTTGCGATCGCCAAAACCTTTTAGTCGCGCCCCTCCAGATATAATCGGAGCGAGGCGCTTCCGCAGTTTTCCTCGTCGATAAGGTCTCCGCAGCGAGCGCATACCGCCATTTTGAAAGTGGAATTCTGTGAAGGTTTCTTCGATTGATAAATGTGAGGACATCCAGTTCAAGGCGGGCTTCGGCGCAGCCTTTTTGTTTATCGCGCTTGCTTTGATGAATTGGTTCTGCGCTCCCATCCATGCGCAGCAGGCTCCGGATATGCCCGCATGGCTGGGAACCTTGCGCAATGCCGCGCGTGCGCCCATCGTCGGCGCCCGAATCCGGTTGACCGGCAACGGCGTCACCGCGGACGCTGTAACGGGCACGGATGGCCGCTTCCGCATGCAGCCGCTATCCCCAGGTTCCTATCGTCTGACCATCGAGGCGGATGGGCATACCATTCAATATCCGCAGCCCCTTCACTTGACGCCGGGCATGCCGCATGCGGTCATTGAACTCTCCAGTCGCGGAGAACTGAGTATCACCGCACTCAACGAGCAGGCCGCTGCCACCGGAGGTGAAGCGCTGTCCAGCCAGGCTGTGAGTGAACTGCCCCTGAATAAGCGCGATTTCAGCCAACTCCTCCTCCTCGCCGCCGGCACCATGACGGACGCAAACGGCGCCACCAACTTTACCGCTCAATTCGCCATCAACGGCCAGCGCGGAGTCGAAGCGACGTTTGCAATGGATGGCGCCGACATCAGCGATCCCGAGATGGGCGGATCTACTTTTTCAAACTTCAACGTCGATGCTGTCGAATCGATCCAATCCAGTTCCGGCTGGATGCCCGCCGAGATCGGTCGCGGCGCTGCGGGATTCACGAACATCATTACCCGCTCCGGCGCCAGCGGCTTTCATGGTTCGGCCTTCGAGTTTGTGCGCAATTCAGCATTCGATGCGCGCAACTACTTCGATCACCCCACTCCGGCTTATCCCGGCAGAATTCCGCCCTTCCGCCGCAATGAGTTTGGATTTACCAATGGCGGCCCCATTTACATACCGCATATTTACGATGGCCGTAAGCGTACGTTCTACTTTACTCAATACCAGGGCTTCCGCCAGGTGCTGGGAACCACGCAGGTCATGCCGGTCCCCACAGCCGCCGAGCGCGCAGGCGTCGATCACGTCGTCTACCCTGACGGATCCAAGGACACATTGAACGTGCCGGTCGATCCGGCCATCGCGGCGGTGTTAGCGCGCTATCCGCTGCCGAATTACACGGCCGGCGCTTTCGGCGATCGCACTTATGCCACGGCATCGAAGGTGGTGACGAACGCGAACCAGGTTTCGCTGCGCATTGACCACAAGATTTCTGATAAGGATCAATTCTTCGCGCGCTTCAATCTGGATGACCTCACCGGCCCCACCACGAATCCGGATCAGACAGCCATCGACCCGTCGTTCGGGGTGAAGTATATCGACCGTCAGCGGAATGTAGTGGGTACTTATACGCGGACTGTTTCTCCACGGCTTCTCATCGAGTCGTCGATCAGCATCACGCGATCTACTCCCGGGTTCCCTACCTCCGATTACACTGACCCAGCTGTGAAGTTCAACGATGGACTTTTTGAGCCGTTCAATTCCGCCGCCGGGTCGGTAATGCAGGCCTATGGCAATCTCTTTCAGGGCCGGCAGAATGCTACCTTCACAACTTCAAATCACATCTTTAAAGCGGGCGCCGACGTGCGGATCAATCGTGATACGACCTACTTCGGCATCAGCCCCAATGGGGAATATGATTTTGGGGGTGGCACCGCGTATGCGACGGAACCAATCCCATCCACAAGCGGTTTGCATGATATTCATGCTGGAGACCCACTGCCCGACACGCTCTCTGGGTTTCTCTCCGGCAGCCCCTTCGTGTATACCGTTGCGATTGCTGCGCCGAACTTCTCCAATGGCGAACACATTGGCCCCGCAGCCATCAGCCGCAATAACGTAGCTGTTTACGTCCAGGACACGTGGAAGATTGCTCCGCGATTTACACTCGACTATGGAATCCGCTGGGATCTCTACACACCGATCACCGAGCGAGCGCGCCGCACATCCAGCTTTCGGCAGATTGATGGCAAGCAACAGTTTGTAATCAACCCGCAGCCTGGTTACCAGACCAACTGGCATGCCTTCGAGCCGCGGGTGCAAGTGGCGTGGCAAGTTACCAGCAAGTTACAGGCACATGCCGGCGGGTCAGTCATGGCGATTCCGCCGAATATCTGGCAAGATAACTTCCTTACCGGCTCTACGCCGTTCGCCGTTTATCCTCGGCTGGTGGCAGCCGCCGGCGCACCCATTCAATATGGATTTCATATCACGCCAAGCCAATTGCCGCATGCCTATACGCCGGCCGGGGCAGATATCTTTGCCTCCGGAAAAACCACCGACGTGGCGCCCAACACCATCATGGATGTGGACCGCTACGAAAAGGATGTGGCGGCTCTCACGCCAAGCCATGTGGTTAGCGCACTCAACTTGAGCGGTATCGATTTGAGCTTCAACAACGCAACGCTGTACACCTGGACCGCGGGCCTTGAGCGAAAATTCGGCAACCTGACCGCCGATGCAAACTATGTAGGCACCGCCGGAGTAAGGCTCCCGCGCTACAGTTTTCCCAACGCGTATCCAGGGGCTTCTCCCGGCTTCGCACCCCATACCGAATTTGACAGCGCAGGAAACGTTATCGGCGGGTTCGGAGTCGAGAACGTGATCGTCTCCGATGCTCACTCCACTTATCACGCTCTGCAAACCTCCCTTTCCGGAACCGTGGGTCACGGTGGCCCCGGCGTTCAGGCAAGTTACACTTGGGGTAAGTCGATTGATGACACCAGCATGGTCATTGGTGGCACAGGTTCCACCGGCGCCGTGGCATCCGGCTTCTCGCAGAATCCCTACGACACCCATCCCGAGAAGGGACCGTCATCCTTCGACGTCACGCATGGCTTCGGCTTGAGTCTGGCTCAGGATTTGCATCTCCAGAGCGCCGCCTTCCTCAGCCCTATTTCAAAGAAAGTAACAAACGGCTGGGAACTGCTCAGCATTTCCAGCATCAGTTCAGGTTCCCCTTTCACCATCTACTCTGGCATTCAGCAGACGGGCTATGGCTCCAACGGCGTCGACCGACCGGATCAGATCGCTAAGCCCCAACTCTCTACGTCGCGTAAAGTGCGTGAAGATTATTTCGGCAAAGGCGTCGACAACTCCTCGTCTTTCTTCTCGATTCCCACCCACACACCAGGCGGCTCTGGCCCGAACCAGGGCCGCTTCGGCACACTCGGCCGCAACACCTTCCGCGGGCCGGCGTTCTATAACTTCGATTTCGCACTGATCAAAGACACGCCCTTCGGACGCCGCAAGAGCGGAGCCGAGCGCGTCGATCTACAGTTCCGCTCTGAATTCTTTAACCTCTTCAACATCGTCACCATGGGTCTGCCTGCAAACATCCTCAATGGCTCCGGCTTCGGCATGATCAGCAAGACCGCCGGCAATTCGCGCCAGATTCAGCTTTCCCTCAAACTGATTTACTAGGTCGAACTATCTTCAGCGGCATTTGATATAAAGGTGCCGTACATCAGTCTGCCGGCCGGCGTCCTTCAACTTCCGCTGTCATGGCGAGTTTCGGCCCGTTTGCGGACCTCTGGAGAGTCATGAAACAGATTCGAATTCCAAGTGCCTTCTGGGCACTTCTGACCGGCATCCTGCTCACCTTCATCGCATCTCCATCACTGGCGCAGAAAGCGCCCGCGCCACCCGCGACACGTCGCTCGCTCGATATGACGGTGGTCAAACCGGAGACCGTCGGATTCTCCTCCGAGCGCCTCGAGCGGCTGCACGCTCTCATGCAGCAAACGGTCGACAAAAAGGAGATTGCCGGCATGGTCACCATTCTCGCGCGTCACGGCAAGGTGGTGGATTACCGCGCCTATGGCCTGCGTGACATGGCTGCCGGCGCGCCCATGACCCGGGACACCATCTTCCGCGACTACTCCATGACCAAGCCTGTCACCGGTGTGGCCATGATGATTCTCTATGAGCAGGGCAAGTGGCTCCCCTCCGATCCTATCTCCAAATACATCCCGGAGTTTGCGCATCTCAAGGTGTACAACGGCGTTGATGCAGACGGCAAAATGATTCTTGTCGATCCCGAACACGCGCCCACACTGCGCGAACTCATGTCGCACACGGCCGGCTTCACTTATGGCTTCTTCGGCGAAACTCCGGTCGACAAGATGTACCGCGATGCGAAGATTCTGCAATCCGGCAATCTCCGGGAGATGATCGACAAGCTGGCCAAAATCCCGTTGCTCTACCAGCCTGGAAAGGGATGGACATACAGTGTCTCGATGGATATCGAAGGCTATCTCGTAGAAAAGCTCTCTGGCCAATCGTTGCCGAACTTCATGCGCGATCAGATCTACTCGCCCCTGGGAATGAAAGACGCGGGCTTCTATGTGCCCGCCGAAAAGCGCAACCGCTTTGCTGCGTTATATACGGCCAATGCGCAAGATGGGCTCGACCTCGACCCCTCGAGCGCGACAGGCTACTCCGCGGAACCCACCATGGCATCGGGCGGCGGCGGCATGGTCTCCACTGCGGAGGACTACTACCGCTTCGCGCAAATGCTCGCCGACAGAGGAGAACTCAACGGCAAGCGCATCCTCGCCCCAGCCACCGTGAAGCTGATGACAACGAACCATCTGCCTGCCAGTCTGCTCACGGGCCAGTTCGGCATTGGCCTGCAGCAGATGCGGCCGGGCTTTGGCTATGGCTACAACTGCGCAGTCGAGTTCGATCCGCAGGAAGCCAACTTGCCCGATGGCAAGGGCACGTTCCTGTGGGACGGAGCTGCAGGAACCTGGTTCTGGGTCGACCCCACCAACGACATTGTCTTCGTGGGCATGATCCAGCGCATGCGCGGCGGCAATCCCAACGTACAGTACCTCAGCCGCTCATTGGTCTACCAGGCTCTTCTCGATCCGTCGAAGTAAACACCATCTACTCCGCCGACGCAAGCAAGCGCACTCTGGTGTCTGGACGAATATTGGAGCGTATTCGTCCAGACATTGCGCGGGCGAGTGCGCTGGAGCCACTGGCGCTGAAAAATATCGCGGGGCGATTGAAACTGCCTTTGCCTGCGGAAGATTCCCCACACGGAATACCGTCCCTACTTCAACAGGTCCAGGGCCATGGCCGTCATTGCCGTCACCCCCGTTGTGATCGTGGGCCCGTACACGGGCGCGAAGAGCGGTGAATGCGGTCCCGGCAGCGGGACGCCTGCTTCCCTGGCGTGCTCCAGCTTCACTGGATCGGCCGCGCCCAGCCGAAACATCACGGCGGGAATCTGACCATCAAGCGAAAACAGGCCAACGTCTTCCGATCCCATTACCGACTCGGCCTGCGCCACGCGGTCTGCCCCCATCGTAGCGACAGCAACCGCACGCAATCTTTCAGCAAGCGCCGGATCGTTGTACGTCGCAGGAGTCATCTCCGTCTGGCTTACCGTCACGATCGGCATGCGATCTGCCGGCACGCCATAGCCGATCGCCACTCCCTCTGCTGTTCGCCGAACGGCAGCAATAATCTGATCGCGCTCCTTGCCGGAGTAAGTGCGCAACGTCAGCCCCATCGTCACTTCTTCCGGGATGATGTTGCGCTTCGCGCCGCCGTGAATTGTGCCCACCGTCAGCACCGCCGGCTGCTGCGGATCGACCTGGCGGCTCACGATGCTCTGCGCCAGCACCACAAACTCCGCCGCCATCAGGATCGGATCTTTCCCGTTCTCCGGGGCCGAGCCGTGTGCCCCAATCCCTCGCATCACCACGTCGATGCTGGTGGAACTCGCCAGCAGCGGCCCGCCTTTCAGCGCGATCGAACCCGCTGCATTCGTTGCATCGTCGTGCTCCGACAGCACAAAATCCGGCCGGCCAAACCGCTCATACAATCCATCGGCCAGCATCGCACGCGCCCCGTCAATTGTCTCTTCCGAGGGCTGCCCGATCAGCATCAGCGTTCCGTGCCACTGGCTCTTGCGCTCCGCCATCTCCCGCGCCATGCCCAGCAGCACCGTCATATGGATGTCGTGGCCGCACGCATGCATCACGCCCACATCCTGCCCTTGCGGGTTCGTTGCGCGCACCTTCGACGCATAGTCCAGGCCGGTCTTTTCCTCTACGGGAAGCGCGTCCATATCGGTCCGCACCAGCAGCCGAGGACCGTGCCCGTTCTCCAGTATCGCGACAATGCCAAAGGCCTGCGTACCGTCCTGGTACTTGCCCACATGCTCCGTCACCTTGTATCCCGCCTTGCGCAATTCCGCGGCGAGATATGCCGATGTTTTGTCCTCATGGTGCGAAAGCTCAGGATTGCGGTGCAGTTGCTTGTAGGTTTCGGTGAGGGAAGGCAACTGCCCTTCAGCAGAAGCAGCGATGCCTGCGCCGTTCTGGGCCAATAGCGGCAGTGCCGCAAGCAATCCACATGCAACAGCAATACCACGCAGAAACATAGGCACAATCCCTCCAACGGCAAGCAGACCAGCTGCGATATGCGCCAGCCTACCACATGCAGCCCTTTCAACTCGCTGCAACCTCGTCAGCATCTTTCCTATTGCGTGCCCATAGGGGCTGGTGTATGTTGCTCTCTATGGGTTTGCCATAGGAGAAAATCAATGGGCGAAAAAACCGACGTCTGGCAAGGCACACTCGCTCTCATGGTCCTGCGCACGCTTGAAACCATCGGACCCCAACACGGATATGGTGTCGCCCGCCGCATCGAGCAGACCAGCGGCGACCTGCTGCAGTTGAACTACGGTACCCTCTATCCCGCGTTGCTCAAACTCGAGCAGGAAGGCTACATCCGCTCCCGCTGGGGTGTGTCGGAGAACAATCGCCGCGCCAAGTTTTATGAACTCACCAAGGCAGGCCAGCGCCATGTCCGCAAGGCCGCTGCCGACTGGGAGCAGACAACCGAGATCCTTGCCCGCTTTCTCTCACCCGCTGAGGAGGCATGATGCGCAAACTCAGAGCATTTTGGATGCGGCTCCTCGGCTTGGTGCGGCGCGATCGCTCCGAGGCGGAGTTTGCCGCCGAACTCGAAACCCACATTGAGATGCACATCGACGACGGCGTCCGCTCCGGTCTCAGTCCGCGAGAGGCGCGCCGCCAAGCCCTTATCCAACTCGGCGGAGTAGACCAGACTCGCCAATCCTATCGCGAGCGTCGTGGCCTGCCATGGCTCGAGCAATTTGCGCAGGATCTTCGCTATGGGGTTCGCACCCTCGGCAAGAGCCCTGGATTCACCATCACCGCTGTGCTCACCCTGGGTCTCGGCATCGGAGCCTGCACGGCGATCTTCAGTCTTGTAAATGCCGTGTTGATTCGTTCTCTGCCCTACGGAGACCCGAATCGGCTCGTCTATCTCTTCACGCCCAATCCACACCTCAAAATTCCCGCCGAGGTGATCTGCCCCAGCTACGCCGATTTCTATGACATCAAGCGTGAAAGCAAATCCTTCGAGGACATGACTGCCTACGAGCAGACCAGGTTCGACCTCGCCGTCCAGGGTACGACGCAGAGCATCGGGGCCGCGCGCGTAGACGAGGATTTCTTTTCGACGCTCCAATCGCGGGCAGAAATCGGCCGGGTGATCGGGTCCGATGACAATCAGCCCGGCCAATCCAAAGTTGCTGTCATCAGCCATACCCTCTGGAAAACGATGTTCGGCGCGGATGCAAATGTGTTGCATCATTCATTGCAACTCAACGGCGTCAACTACGAGATCGTCGGCGTGATGCCGCCCAAGTTCGAGTATCCCTTCGCCTCCGACCTGCCTTACGGCGATTCACACATCAAATCCACAAACATCTGGGTCCCACTCGCGCTTACTGCCAAACAAAAGGCGGATCGCGGAGTCGGAAATGATGTAGCCATCGCGCGTCTTCGCCCCGGCATCTCCATCCAACAGGCCCAGGTTGAAATGAGCACCATGATGGCTCGCCTCGATCGGCTGTATGCCGGCGAGCTTCGCGAGTGGGGCGCATACGTCGAAGGCTTTACCGCCGTTTCAATCGGGCCCGTGCGGCCACTCATGAAGCTGCTCATTGCGGCTGTGTTCGTCGTTCTGCTAATTGCCTGCGGAAACGCGGCGAATCTGCTTCTGGCGCGGGCCGCAAGCCGGGCGCGGGAACTGGGCGTGCGAGTTGCGTTGGGAGCAGGTCGAGGACGCATGGTTCGCCAGTTGCTCACTGAGTCGCTTCTGATTGGCCTTGCAGGCGGTTCGGTCGGCATCGCTCTCGCTGTTTTGTTTTTGCGCCTGTTGCCGCGCCTTGACCCCGGCAATATTCCGCGGCTCAGCGAGGCATCCCTTGATTCCCGCGTCCTGTTGGTGACCGTCGCCATCTCACTGGTCACCAGCGTGTTCACCGGCGTGCTTCCGGCATTGAGTGCATCGCGTCTCGGCCTCACCGATTTTCTAAAGACTCACGCCGCCTTCGGACAGGGCCCCGGTCATAGCCGCCTGCAGGGCGCCTTGATTGTGGCGCAAACCGCGATGGTGGTGGTCTTGCTCGCGGCCACAGGACTGATCATTCGCAGCTATGTCAAGGTCGTGACTGTCGATACCGGGTTCTCGCAGTCAACCGTGAGCATGAACGTCTCCCTCGGTACGCACTACCATCAATACCAGCCTGATCGCGCGGCATACTTTAAGAGCCTTATCGACAAGATCGGTGCTCTCTCGGGTGTGAGCACGGTCGGGGCAATCAGTTACCTTCCCCTGAGCCATTCCGAGAGCATTTCCTTCTTCTGGGTAGATGGCTTTGCAAACCAGATGGATCAGACCGCCGAAGGGCGCGCGATCACACCGCAATACTTCTCTGCAATGAACATTCCACTGATTGCGGGACGCTACTTCACTGACGACGATGCCTCCAGCGCAACGAAGCCAATGATCGTCAACGAACGATTCGCCAGAACATACTTCCATGGCAGCAATCCCATCGGCGAACGCGTGAGTACAGACGAAAAGCATTCTGCATGGAACACGGTCGTCGGCGTCGTTGCCGACGTGCGCTATACCAGCCTGGAAGAAGATCCCCAAGCGCAGATTTACACGCCGAGCTACGACTTCGGGAGCGCCTACATTGCAGTTCGTTCGGCGCTCCCACCGGCTACCATCGCTTCCGAAATTCGCGCTGCCTTCAAATCCATCGGCCCCAATCTTACCCTGCAAGACATCCACACCATGGGCGACCTGGTCTCTGAAGACAGCGCGCGGCGCAGGTTCCAGACCTCGCTGCTCACGGCGTTTGCCGCGATTGCATTGGTCCTCGCACTCGTGGGTCTTTACGGTCTCATGGCCTACTCCGTAAACCGCCGCACGCGCGAAGTAGGGATCCGCATGGCTCTCGGCGCACAGCGAGGCGATGTCCTGTTACTGGTGATGAAGAATGCGGGTGTCCTTCTTGCCGCCGGGCTTGTTCTGGGCTTCGCATGCACATGGGTCACAACACGGACCATCAAGTCGTTCCTGTTTGGTGTAAGCGACCATGACCCCATCACGATTGCCGCCGTCTGTGCGTTGCTCATTGTGTCCGGCTCGATAGCCGCCCTGATTCCCGCTCACCGAGCAGCCTCCATCAATCCAACCGACGCATTGCGAGCCGAGTAGGAGGATCAAATGCGCACACTGCGAGCCTTGTTCCTGCGGCTTTTTCGCTTCCGCCATAACGATCGAGAGTTTGAATCCGAACTTCAGGCGCATCTCGCCATGCATACCGACGATGGTGTCCGCGCGGGTCTCAGCGAAGAGGACGCCCGCCGGCAGGCGCTGATCCAACTTGGCGGACTGGAACAGACACGCCAATCCTATCGCGAGCGCGCAACCCTCCCATGGCTCGAAACCTTGCTGCAGGATGTGCGCTACGCCCTGCGCGGCTTTCGTCGCAATCCCATCTTCACGCTCACCGCAGTTATTACCCTCGCGCTCGGCATCGGCGCCACCACCGCAGTCTTCAGCGTCGTCGACCGCATCCTCTTCCGCAGCCTGCCATACGCTCACGCCGATCGTCTCGTTTCTGTTGGGCTCGTGCAGTCGCTTGAGCGCCAGGAGTTCACGCTGGGCGGCTTCTTCTATGAGTGGCGCGATAACCAGAAACCCTTCGCATCCCTCAGCTTTGAACGGGGGACAGAAGAGTGCATCCTCACACAGGCAAGGCCCGCTGCTCTCCGCTGTGCGCAAGTGGCGCAGGATTTCCTCCCGACGCTCGGCATTTCCCCCGCCGTAGGGCGCAATTTCCTTCCCGAGGAAGATCTCCCCCATGGCCCTCGAGTCGCGCTCATCTCCGATGGCCTGTGGCTCACCCGCTACAACCGCGATCCGCACGTTCTGAATCAGACCATCTCCATTGACGATCACACGGTTCGCATTGTGGGCGTACTTCCCAAAGACTTTCAGATGCCCCGTCTTCAAGAGGCAGATATCGTCATTCCTGCGCAAATGGATGTAGCGGCCCAGCACACGGTGAACAGCGGCATCGGCTATCCGATGTGGGCGTTCGCGCGGCTCAAACCCGGCATGAGTGTGCAAGAGGCAGAGGCGGAAATGCAGCCGCTTTTCAAGCACACGCAATTGTGGATTCCAGCACAGATTCGCCAGGACTTCCATCTCCAGGTTCGCTCCATCCGCGACCGCCAGATGCAGGATGCATACACCGCCGCATGGGTGCTGCTCGGCGCAGTGTTTGCGGTATTGCTGATTGCGTGCGCAAATGTGGCTAGCCTGTTCTCAGCGCGCGGCGCGGCGCGGGAACGCGATCTCGCGGTACGTTCCGCGTTGGGCGCAAGTCGTAGCCGGCTCATCCGCCAGGCTCTGACAGAGGCGTCTCTACTTGCTGTTGCGGGTGCAGCCGCAGGATGTGTGCTGGCAGAGATCCTGCTGCGCACGTTTATTGCTATTGCTCCCACAGGCATTCCCTTGCTCGGCAAGGCGCAACTCGATTTGCGCATCATCTTGTTCACGGTGCTTGTTGCGCTGCTCTGCGCGTCCTTGTTTGGTATCTTGCCCGCGCTTGAGAAGCCTCGTGCCACGGCGCTGGTTGCGCGCGCCACGAGATCTGGCGCACATGCCAGGTTGCGGCGCATTCTGGTCGCTGCGCAAATCGCCATCAGCATCGTCCTGCTCTCAGGCGCGAGCCTGCTGATTAAAAGCTTCCGGAACCTTGAAGGCCAGAGCCTCGGAATGCAGACGCGCGGGGTGCTCACCGTGCGTGTCGCCCTCGATGGAGAGCGCTACTCAACGAGCGAGGCATACATGAACTTCTATTTGCGCGCCGAGGCTGCCTTGCGACGCGTGCCCGGCATAACGGCAGTGGGTATCAGCGACTCGTTGCCTCCCGACGCGAATAGCTGGCACGGCGGATTTCGATACTCGGATCTCATGGTTGTTGGCAAGCCGCATACGCCGCCGGGAACCGGAGGAACAGTGGTTGCGCGCGCGGTCACGCCCGGATACTTTCGCACTCTCCAAATCCCTATTGTCGAAGGGCGTGGTTTTAGCGAAGACGAACGGAACTCAGGCGACAGGTTCGTAATCCTCAGCAAGTTGCTTGCCACACGCCTCTTTCCTGGCGAAGATCCCATCGGGCAGCATATCCAGCAGGGAACGTACAACCCGCATCTTTCCTTCGAAGTGCCAACCATTACGATCGTCGGCGTGGCCGGAAATGTTAAGAATGCCGGCCTCACGGGCGAAGATGACCCAGAGTACTACACGCTTCGTCGCAACCGCGCCGAAGATTGGAACCATCACGCGGCCCTGTTGCTTGAGACCTCGCTCCCTGTCTCCGCTGTGGCGCCGTGGGTGCGCTCGCAAATTGCGCAGATCGATCCCATCTCTCCGGTTGAGGTCGAGCCGTTCACCCAGACGGTAAGCAAGGTCGCCGACCGCCCTCGCTTCGAGACCGCGCTCCTCGGCTTCTTCGCCTCCACCGGTCTCGCCATGGCGATCATCGGCCTTTATGGCGTCATCGCCTTCATGGCCGTCCAGCGCACGCAGGAGATAGGCGTCCGCATGGCCCTGGGCGCCGGCCGGCTCGATATCCTGCGCCTCATTCTCGGCGAGGGTCTGCGCCTTATCGTTCTCGGCACCGCTCTGGGCCTGGTGGCGGCGCTCTCCCTGTCCCGCATCATGAAGAGCCTTCTCTTCGGCGTCGGCCCTCACGATCCGGTCAGCTTTGCCGGTGTATGCCTGCTCATGATGATCGTGGCCCTTGCAGCCACCTTGATTCCCGCGCTTTCAGCGATGAAGACCGACCCCATGGAAGCACTGCGAACGGATTAATGCATCTCTCGCTCCCGCATACCGCTCTTCGACTACAAAGTCGGGATGGTAAACTCCGGCATCAGGGAGCAAGGAATGCGGGCAAGTGCAATCGAGTTTCGTCTGCGCATGGTCATCATGGCAACCATCCTCTCGGTGGGTGCATGGTCGCCCTGGATCGGTGCATGGGGAAGCCCCCGACGCATCTCTCTGCTGGAGTGGTTCTCGCTGGAGTTGAGCCGGCTCGGCCTTGTTTCGTTCACCGTGGCCACGCCGCTCGTGATCGTCGTGGCATCGCTCATCGCTGCCAAAGGCGCCATCCTGCGCATATGGGGCACCGCTTATCTCGGAGCCGCTACTGTGCACCAGATGAACCTGAAGGCCGGCGAAGTGGTGACCGGCGGGCCCTTCCGCTTCGTACGCAACCCGCTCTATCTAGGCTCGGCCTGCATCGTCGCTGCCATTGCCTTTATCCTGCCTCCCACCGGAGCGCTATTTGTTGCAATGCTGCTCACCGTGTTTCTGATTCGTCTCGTTCTGGCGGAAGAAGCATTCCTGGCCGCGCATATTGGACCCGCCTACCAGGCTTACCTGCGCGCCGTTCCGCGCTTCTTTCCGCGGCTTCGCACCACCGCGCGGCCCAACGGCCCCGCACCTCAATGGGGCTCAGCTATTCTCGCCGAAGTGTTTCCCCTCGGCGTTTTCATTACCCTGGCTTTTTTGTCGTGGAGATACGACAACCAGCTCATGATCAAAGCCATTCTCATCAGCTTCGGCGTGTCGCTGGTTGCCCGGGCGCTTGTTCCGCGGCTGCCGGATGCTGCTGAGGGGTCGGTTTAGGCGTCCCCGTGCCCTTTCCCGAGCTTGCCCAGGTGCGTCCATCCAAATCCCGCTTCATACTTCAGTCCATAGCCCAACAGGCGGTCCACACCAATATGGTTGATCCAGATCAGTGCAACCGGCAACAGGCCCCGTCCGTTCAGCAACAGTGCCGACAAGGCCAGCGTGATGGGAACAATGTACGAGTGGAAGGCGTTGTAGATTCGCGCCGCACGGCATGGCCGCCCCAGGTACCCCAGCATCGAAAGATCCGGCGCCAGCCAGAGCGCCGCAAACAACCACCAGCTCGCGCCTGTGCGTGCATACAGAACTGCCGAAATGGCTGCCACCGCCAGTCCTTCCAGCCTCAGGAGTCTTAGAACGGGTGACGGGGAGCCGCTCCACCTTCCCGTCTGTTCAACGATCGTGGATGTTGTCGCCATATGCGTTGGATGGATCGGCCTGCACAAAGTGTGCGATTAAAAAATTGCCGGGCCGTCTCGTCGGGCGATTCCACGGAACAATCCGATACTTATTTGCGTCCAGCCCGCTTATCGCGCCTGGAACTCAACCAGCGATGCGATCAGGAACAGCGGCACGATGAGGATGTAGATGCTCAGCACGTCGCGCACACCCTCCGAGGGAAGCCCCAGCCAGCGCTGCGGCGCGGCATAGCCCCACCGGCTCCTGGGAAAGAGGAACGCCAGGCCCAGGCGCACTCCTGTGCCGCCCGCACGGGTAAATGGAATGAGCTGCAGCAGCAGGACGCCACGGTAGTACCATCGCTCTCGACCATCGCGCAGGCGGCTCACATGCTGGCCGTTCACCGAAACGATTCCGCCCACCCATCCGCGATAAGTAGCCAGCGGAAAGGGCAATACGATTCCCAGCCCCATCACTGTCGATGGCATTGCGCCGCGCACAAGGTTACCCACAAAGTCCGTCAGCGCGGCCCGGACCGGCAATCCATGCTGCAGCGCTTTGGCGGCTGGATCGCTCTGCTGCGCGTCGCCAACCAGGCGGTCGCCGTACCGCAGCGCATAGTCGTTATGCGCGTGCACCATGCCCGCTCCCACAACAACCCCCAGCAGGTAGGTAACCCCGATCCAGAGAATCGGCGCGCGAGCACGGCCAAGCGCCTCCAAAATCGCACGGGGTGATGCCCTAATCACGGCCTGGCTTTCAACCAAATCGAAAGGGGAGAAGCCTTCGCTCCTCCCCTTTCTCAGTCCGGAATGCGTTGAATGAAAACTACTTCTTCGGAGGAGCGATGACGTCCTTGGCGGCCTTAGCCACGCGGAACTTCACCACCGTCTTTGCCTTGATCTTGATCGCAGCGCCCGTCTGCGGGTTGCGGCCAATGCGGGCCTTGCGCTCTGCCTTCACCAGTCGCCCGATGCCGGGGATTACGAAAACGCCGTTCTTCTTGGTTTCCTTGACGGCAGTCTCCGCCAGCAGGTCCAGGAAGGCCGCAGATTGCTTGTTGGTCAGTTCGAGCTTCTCGGCCATTTGCCGCGTCAGGGCGGTCTTGGTCAATCCAGTAGCCATGTGATGTTCTCCTTATGAGCATGCCCCTAGGGCAGCCGGTGTTCCCGGGGTTTCCGCCGCTCCGGAATCTTCACCATCGGAAGACCGTAAGCAATACCGCATGGAGGGAGTGCCGCCAGTATTAACTCTTGCACGAAACCCCTGTATTCATGCGGGTTCTCAGAACCCTTCCGATGGTTACAATGCGGCTTTGGACTGGGCAAAGTCAATCGAAAAAGGCCGATTTCCACAGTTTTTCTAGGAAATTATGCCATTTTGTCCCATTTTTCCAGGTTTTTCCCTGTTTTTGCGGGTTTTTTGCCTTTCACCGGCCCACTGTTTTCCCTCGGCAGCGGTTTGAACTTCCCCTCAATGCAAACCGAAAAGCACCCTCTTTTTCGGCGCCAGGGCCGCCGCGATGGGCGTATTCAGGGCGTCCACCACCGGCGCAGCCAGCTTGAAGTGGCGGATAACGGTGGCGGCAATCTTCGGGTCGAGTGCTTCCTTGGCCGGCAGCGTGGCGCTCATCCCCCACTGCTTGCACTGGATCAGGTCCAGCGCCGGATGGTCGGTCGGGAATCCCTTCGGCGGCCGTGTCAATGCGTTCCCTTCAAACTCGGTGAACGCCTTCCGCACCGCCGGCTTCAGCAGCAGCTTGCGAAACTCCGCGTGATTATCCAGCAGCCAGTACCGAATCGCGGCGAGCTGATCCTTCTCCGGCATGTAGGCCCCCGCCGCGATCACCACTTCCTTGGCGCTCACGTGAAAGTAGTAGCCCGCCCCCGAAGTCTTCTCCAGCCCATGGTGCGACCACCCCGCCGCAATGTGCGTTTTGTAGGGCAGGTTTTTGTTGCTGAACCGCGTGTCGCGATAGATGCGAAACAGCGACTTCTCCGCCGGCCTCACATGATTGGGCGCAAAGTCCATCATTGCGTCCGTCACCTTGCGCACGATGGCCAGCATCGGCTCTTTCAGCTCCGCCTCAAAATCGGCCTTGCGCGGCGTGAACCACTCGCGGTCATTGTGCTTGGCCAGGTTGCGCAGAAACGTCAGCGCCGCGGGACGAAAATAGGGAAGAGCTGCAGGAGTAGCGGCTTTTAAGTTTCGAACCATACCAAAGCAAGTCTAACGGATCGCTCGATAACCTTCATCTCAACCGGGCAGCCTTCCGCCTCGGCGGTGAGAACCGACAGATTCCGTCCAGGCGAGCTTGTTAAGCGCTTTGGCTAATGCGCTGCCTTAGACAGCCAGCGGCCCGGTCAATTCAACGATTCGCCTTACCGGAATCCGGCAATTCGCGCGGGCACGGTTCAATCTTGCAAGCCTGAGTTCATGCCTGCCAAATCACCCACACATGTGCGGTGCAATAGGCCGAATATTTTCTTGCTAAGCGAAAACTGCTGTGGCAGTATTGGGGTGCACATTATGAGAGTGGAAATTCTTTTCTACTCGGGCTACGCTTCCCCGATCGACAAATCTGGTTTCTTCCTTCCTCCCTCACCAATCTGTCGGCGGAATCACGTGTTTTTACTTTCAAATCGAGAGGAACATCGACAACATGAGATGGGTGAATGGATTCAAGAGAGGATCTGAGGATTCGTCTGCGCTGCGAAAGACCCTACCGTCGTGGAAGCCGTCATCGGCAGGAGTGCTGTTGTGCACAGCAGCGTTGCTGTTGACCGTAACCACAGCCAGCGCTCAACCCGATTGGCCGATGTTTGGACAAAACGCGAGAAACACCGCGAACAGTCCTGAAGGATCGTCCATCACAACCAAAAATGTCGACCGATTGAAAACCAAATGGACCTTCCAGACTAGTGGAGATGTGTCAGCTAGAGCCGCCGTTGTAGACAAGGTGGCCTATTTCCCGGACTGGGCAGGCAATCTTTATGCCGTCAAGACCAGCAACGGCAAGCTTATCTGGTCACATCAACTCTCCAGCTACGGGCTGGTGAACCCTACCTATGCACGTTCCACTCCTGCCGTAGTGGATGGCGTGCTGTACATCGGGGTCCAGCAAGGCGCATGGATGCTCGCGATCAATGCATCGAATGGGAGTCTCATCTGGAAGACGCAGCTTGATTCCATCGATCCATTGGCGATCGTTACCACATCCCCGACCGTCGTCAAAGGCATGGTGTTTGAGGGAGTAGCTTCAACGCAGGAAGCGATCCCGGGGGGGGTGGGACCGGCAAGAGGTAGCATTGTTGCCCTGAATGCGCACAATGGGAGCCTTCTCTGGAAGACGTATACGACAATCGAGGGATATACCGGCGCCGGCGTGTGGGGAAGCAACCCTGTTGTGGACGCAGAGCGTGGCACGGTTTATGTGGGCACCGGGGATAACTACACCGCGCCGACCGATCCAGCCTATCTGGCATGCATGGCCGCCGGGGGTACCGCACCGACCTGCCAATCTCCTCGCAACCTCTCCGATGCAATCATCGCGCTTGATATGAAGACCGGCGCGATCAAGTGGTCGCAGCGGATGCAAACCTGGGACCAGTACGGTGCGGTAAGCGGCAGCGACTTCTTCAATCTCTCCTGTCTCTACGGCATTCCCGGGTGCCCTTCGCCCGCAGGCCCGGACTTTGACTTTGGCTCGGCACCGAATGAGATCACCTACTCTACTCCCAGCGGCCCGAAAACGATCATCGGAGCGGGACAAAAGAGCGGAATCTACTTTGCGTTCGATCCGGATAACGGAAGCGTTCTCTGGCAGACGCAGGTGGGACCTGGTTCGGCATTAGGCGGAATGGAGTGGGGGTCTGCCTCGGATGGCAAACGGATCTACGTTGCGGTTGCCAACTTCTATGGCATTCCCTGGGGCGGCGGTAGCGCGGGATTCTTCGCGGCTCTTGATCCCGCCACCGGAAGCATCCTCTGGAAAGCCGCAGATCCGAATGGCGCAATCGACCTTGGACCCCTGAGCGTTGCCAATGGCGTGGTGTTTGCACCGTCCATGGGAGGCACGCCAACCGACCCCAACATGCTTGCTCTGGACGCGGCAACCGGCAATACGCTCTGGAGCTTCGCGGCGGGATCTTCAGTTATCGCTGGGGCTACAGTTAACGATCGCGAAGTTTACTGGGGTTCCGGATACTCGCACCTGGGCATCCCGGGAATGACGAAGGGTCATACCTTCTATGCATTTGCTTTAGGCGGAAGTTAGCCGCTACTGAAAAGAACCCGAGGGAGATCAGCGTTTTCATCCGCTGGTCTCCCTCGGGTTTTTTCACCAGGAACACGAGCGCCTCTCGGAGAACACGATGTTCAGTAAGACAGTGGCTGCTGTACGCCCGATTGTAATGATCCTCACTTGCATTGCAGGCTCTTTAACGGCTTCCGCACAATATGCTCCTCCCACAGCGGCTGAGAAAGCCGGCGTGCTCACCTCGAACTATGTGAAGACAGGTTTGTTTACGATCTCCGGCGATGGAGGGAACACCGTTCTTCGTCTGAGCGGAAATGGATTGATCCTTGTCAATGGCAACTTCGAGAGAAATTTCGATGAGCTTCTCCTGCGGGTTAGAAAGATCGTCGACCAGCCGATCCGGGTCGTTATCGACACCGATCACTTCGAGAACCATACAGGGACAAACGGGAAATTCCTCGCAGCCGGAATTCAGGTAGTAGCGCAAGAGAATGCAAAGAAGTACATGGTTGCCCATAAGGCGTCCGGTGCAGCACTCACGCCCCCTTCAGCGACTTACGATCACGATGAGACACTGCAGTTTGGTTTGGTTCAGGTCCGGCTGCTTCACTTCGGGAACGCGCACACAGATGGCGATACTGTAGTCTATTTTCCCGATCTGAAAGCCGTCGCGCTGGGAGGTCTGTACACACCCACTCCGGTTCCCGACTACGCTTCAGGCGGAAGCCTGCTGGGTTGGTCACAAGCACTTGGCGACGTTTTGAAACTCGACTTCGATGTTGCCGTGACGGACTCCGGCTCGACCCTTTCCAGATCGGACGTGGAGTTATTCAAAGTCAAAATCGACCAACTGATTTCGCGCGCCACGCGAATGGTCAAGGACGGAACTCCGAAAGATCAGTTCGTCGCCCGGCTCGAGACGGAAGGGCTGCATGTCCCGGCTGAGCAACTCTACGGACTCTACGCCGAGCTAGCCAGCCACGATACGCCTTGAATTCTCCGCCCGCCTTATTCGCGGCGACATGAATCTTCAACCGAGGCTTTGCCTGCTCGCTCTCTATCCCTTGCCACGAATGAGTTGGAGAGCTTGAGGGATCGCAGAGAAAAGGGCCCGCAAACAGGAGAGGTCTTTGGAGGAGCAGCGGCTCTATGTTTCGAAATATAGGAAAGCCCTTTTACCGGATTATGCCAAGGGCATCCTTCGCCTCAACGCATGCGGGGTTGAGCAGATCGGGGGCAGAATTTTAGATCGCTGTAATTCTCCGCAAGGTTCGCTGCGATCACAGAATCACAGGAACACCTAAAAGA
>VFSW01003204.1_pt1 | contig 24522 bp, 24 predicted proteins | sample 5358111 | NCBI WGS metagenome assembly VFSW01 (sample SAMN11554181, study PRJNA540505) | mine drainage metagenome | isolation source: sediment from site ElyBrook_90M | place: USA: Ely Copper Mine, Vershire, VT | collected 2017
TAGCGGCGCCACCTACATTGCCTACTCATCGGACAGGAATGTTGTGGGGTTTCAGATCAACGGCACCTCAGACGCTATGATGTTCGACGGAGGCAAGTCAGCCGGCATGATGCTCGACGGGCTGCCGGCACTTTCCGGAACCAATTGATCCGCCAAAGTGCGCCTTACTGGCGATCAGGAATCAGTAAAATGCTATGCTCGCTTTAAGCCCGATTTCCGTTGTTTTATTCGTCGGTATGGCGCAACCATCCTCGATTGTGCCCTACTGAACGGCGAGCGTTAAGATGTCTGCATGCTCAATCTCCTTCAGGTGCGCCTCCATCGTCGTGATCACATTCGGGCTGAGCGGGCTTGGGGGCAGTCCGAGCTCCGTGAGGACCCGGACGGCCAACTCCCTGGGGTCAATGGCCGGGGACGCCCCCTTGATCCCGCGAACCAGTTCATGAACCTTCTGCAGATAGGCCAGACTTTCGTCCATCAGGGCGCAGGCCTTCTCGCCTGTCTGCGGCTCGTGCCATGAGGAGAAGACGGCATTAATCCCGTGAACGTTCTTCAGTTTGCAGATCGACCGGATACTTTCGCGAACGTCCTCATAGATCGGCACCCCCCCGTAGGGTGGAACGCCATCCCCCGTGAAAAGCGCTCCGTCCCGCGGGAGGAAGATCGCGACGTGGCCGCTGGAATGGCCGAGAGTGTGGATAACCTGCAGGCTGAGCCCCTCCTCCCAATCCAGTGTCTCCCCGCCCTGCAGTGTCCTGTCCACCGCCACCGGCTGCTGCACAAAGGCCCGGAAGTTGAGGGTCGGCCGCATGCGGACCTGCAGCTCGATGTCCTCGATCCAGGCTTTCTCCGCGCCATGGATGGCAACCGCACAGTTCGAGATCCCCTTGATCTCCCCGCTCAGCCCGATGTGGTCGGGATGGGAGTGGGTCTGCACGATCAGGGAGATCTCCCTCGGATCCCGGCCGGTGTCACGCAGATAATGGAAAAGGCGCTCTCTGCCGGCCAGAATACCGCTGTCGATCAGGCAGATTTTTCCCCCATAAATCAGGTAGACGTAGACAAAACGGCTCGTTCCCGGGAAGGGGATCTTCACGGCATGGACATGCTCGGTAACCTGCATCGGTAACCCTCCTTCGTCATTTTTCGGCTTGATTTCCTATCCTCTGACCGTTCATAAATTGAAAGATACCGGCTGATTGTATAAATCGGCAGGGCAAAAAATGCAACGTTAAACCGTATGGGCACAACCCAGCCAATCTCCTTTTCTTTACATTTCCCCGCGGAAAAAGTAAGCTCTATCATATCCGGTCCGCCCCCACGGGTGGCTGCGTGCGCACAAAACGCGATCAGGATATTAATAACACCGATCGTATCCTCACTGATCAGGAGGCAGCATGATCCATTTTCCTTCCCTGTTGCATCTCTCCGCAGCGCTCAGCCTTATCGCCCTGACCGCCTGCGGCCCCTGCGGGAAGCAAGTGATGGGCGATCCCCAGAACCCTTATCCCCTTCAGGCTCCGCCGAAAATCGGCGACATCGAGCACATGCCGACCGGCATCCTCGTCAGCCAGGCGCAGATGCTCGCCATTGCCGGTGATGCACGCATTGTCTATCTCGGCGAAACCCACGACAACCCCGCATCGCACCGCCTGGAGGTGCAGGTCCTGGAGGCCCTCGCCAAACGCCACCCCGGCCGTCAGGCCCTCGGCATGGAAATGTTCTCCCGCCCCCAGCAGCCGGCCCTCGACCGCTGGGTTGCAGGCCTTCTGGACGAGAAGGCCTTTCTCAGAGAATCGCGCTGGAACGAGAACTGGAGCATGGATTTCGATTACTACCGCGGCCTGCTGACCTTCGCCCGCGAGCAACGCATTCCCATAATCGCCCTGAATGCGGAAAAGGAGCTGGTGGTTGCTCTGCGCAGCAAGACCCCGGACCAGCTCAGCGCCGGGGAACGGGCCCGTCTGCCCGAGCTCGACATGACCGATCCCTACCACCGTGCCATGGCTGAGGCCATCCTCGGCGATCGCCATCACAGCGGCGTTGCGCTCGACGGTTTCATCCGCATCCAGACGTTGTGGGATGAGACCATGGCCGAGTCGGCGGCCCGCTACCTGACGAGCCCGGCCGGCAGCGACAAACATCTCCTGGTGGTCGCTGGTGGGAACCACGTGCAGAGCGGCTTCGGCATCCCGCGCCGTCTCTTCCGCCGGTTGCCTACGTTGTACGTCTTGATTGGCGGTAAGGAAATAGACATTCCGGCAGACAAGCTCGACCGGTTGATGGATGTCGATCTTCCCGTCCTTCCCATGGTGCCTTACGATTTTGTTGTCTATCTTGCCTATGAAGACCTGCCGCAGAGGGGAGTCACGCTCGGCGTGACGATGGAGCCTGCGTCGCCGGGCCGCGGCCTGGCGGTCAAAACCGTGGCGCCCGATTCCAATGCCGAGCGCGCGGGACTGCGGCAGGGAGACCTGCTGCTCGCCATCGACGGCGAGGCACTGACGGATATCTTCGACCTGCTCTATGCCCTGAAACAGAAGCAGCCCGGCTCGCACGGGCTCCTGCAGATTGAACGGCAGGGTCAAACCCTGAATGTGGATGTCCTCTTCCGGCAGACCGACGCGGTCCATCCGTCAATGAAGCGATAGCCGCGGCCCCGATCGATCAAACCCCTCTGCCCGGTTTCGCCTTTGGCGGCGGTGTAGTTTAATGCCGCGTCTTTCGGAAATTTCGGCATTGACGGGATGATGAATTTCACATAAGTTGCTAAGATAGCATGACAAGTGATGTTAAATCATTCGCCGTCATTGCCGATATAGAAGAAGGAAGGGTATCACGTCCCGATTGTCTCCTTCATGGAAATGCAGGTTCTGGTGACATGGGTTCACGTGCAGCGGTAAAAAAAGAAATCAGTTGCAGGATCACGCGTACGTTGATCATGTATGTTCGGGAGATGAACGGTTCTCTCGGGAATCTCCTGGATGGCTTGGAGCTTGACGAAACATATCTCACCGATACGAACAATTGGATTTCCCACGAATTCCTGCATGTCCTCTATGCACGGATGAGTGACATCCTCGGGGATAAAAACCCGGTGTACAAAATGGCCTTGGCATCGAAACGCTTTGAATCGCTGGGCCTTCTGGATTGGATTGTCCGGTTGCTGGGAACTCCGAAATTGATCTATACGCAGGCCCCCAAATACAACAAGTTTCTCAAGGCCAATGGGGACGTGTACATCCGCGATGCGGGAGATTGCTGGGTCGTTTTGGAAGACCGTTATCATGACAGCTCTCAGAAAACCCGCCACGACTGCGATTACACCCGGGGTATTATTGCCGGTATTCCGACCATTTTCGATATGCCCCTGGCCCATGTGGAGGAGATCGAATGCCAGGTAGCGCCTGAGGCGTACGGCGAAAGGATCTGGCCCGATAAACCGATATACGGAGCCAGAGGGTGCCTCTACCGGATCCAGTGGGAGTCCAAGGAACGGCCGCCTCTCTGGAAGCGTGTCTTTCAGACGTACAGCGTCTACAGGAAGGCCATCAACGATCTTCAGGAAGCCAACCAGGCTATACAGGAAAAATATGATGAAGCGAGGAAATTGGCGATTGAACTGGAGACGGCCAACCGGGAGCTTATCGAATCAAGGCAGCAGTTGGAAACCTATACGGCTGAATTGCAGAGCTCGGAGCTGAGGTACCGGCTGCTGGCGGAAAATGTGACCGATACGATCTGGACGATGAGCCTGGAGCCGTTGCGTTTCACCTATATCAGCCCTTCGATCGAGCGAATGCGGGGCTATTCAGTGGATGAGGCCATGGCACTGTCTCTGGAGGAAACCTTGACGCCGGACTCCTTGGAAAGGGTGGGCAAGGTGCTTGAAACGGAACTTATCCGGGAGGCGTCCGGAAATAGTGATCCGAATAGATCGAAAACCATTGAAATCGAGCAATATTGTAAAGATGGACTCAGCAGGTGGGCCGAGGTCAAGACATCCTTTCTGAGAGATGAGGGGGGAAAAGCCGTGGGACTCCTGGGAGTGACCCGCGATATCTCGGATCGGAAGCGGGCAGAACAGCTTAATCAGGCCAAAATAGCGGCGGAGGCTTCAAACGCGGCGAAGAGCGAATTCCTTTCCAATATGAGTCACGAGCTCAGAACGCCATTGAACCATATCATGGGTTTTACAGAATTAATTCTGGGGAAAAGTTTCGGCGGTTTAACTGAAACTCAGGAGGAATATCTCACCGACATTTATAAAAGCAGCGAGCATCTCCTCTCTTTGGTGAATCAGGTTCTCGATGTATCGAAAATCGAGGCGGGCAAGCTCGATCTGAATAAATCCGAGATCAACTTGAAAAAAATACTGGAACAGTGCCTCTCGTTCATGGACAAAGCCATAGCACGGAATATCCATCTTACGACAAAAATCGATCAGATTCCCGAGACGATTATCGCCGACGAGCTCAGAGTAAAGCAGATCCTCTACAATCTTCTGTCCAATGCAGTGAAGTTTACCGACGACGGTGGGAATATCTGCCTGGGGGCCCGTATGACGGTAGGGCCGGAACGTGTAAATCCAGCAGAGACCGAATCGATCCCCCGTGAAGTGGAGATCAGCGTCGCTGATACAGGCATCGGGATTCGGAAAGAGGACATGGAGAAGATTTTCGATCCCTTTTCCCAACTGGAAAGTGCATCGAGCCGAAAGTATCCGGGAACCGGATTGGGTCTCAGCCTGACTCGGAGCCTGGTTGAAATGCATGGTGGCAAGATTTGGGTGGATAGCAGCGGTCCGGGAAAAGGATCAGCATTCCGGTTTACCCTGCCGATTCGGCGATGACAGCCTGAAAGGAATTGCATCATGTCAGACAAGACCATTCTCGTAGTTGAAGACAACGAAATGAACATGAAGCTCATGAGAGCCGTCCTCAAGAAGGGAAATTATCGGATGCTGGAAGCGATGGACGCGGAAACCGGTCTTCGCTTGGTCCGAGAGCACCGTCCGGACCTTATTCTGATGGACATACAGCTCCCGGGTATGGATGGATTGAGTGCAACCAAGATCATCAAGGCAGATCCCGCCTTAAAGGATATTCCTGTTTTCGCCCTAACCGGGTTTGCAATGGAGAGTGATAAGGAGAAGGCTGAGGATATCGGGCTTGCCGGCTATATCGTCAAGCCGATTTCTGTTAAGGGTCTACTGGAGACGCTCGCCAATTGTCTCAATCCTCATCAGACAGAATAATGATCACGCGAAGCGAGGCAGTATTTCAGGTTCGGGACCTCACGAAGACGTACGTCATGGGGGAGGTCTCGGTTCACGCCCTCAGGGGGGCGAACCTGGAACTCTACGCCGGCGAACTGGTCGTGCTTCTCGGGCCGTCGGGAAGCGGGAAGTCCACGTTGTTGAACATCCTCGGCGGCCTGGACACCGCGACCAGCGGCTTTGTCGCCTACCGGGGCAGGGACCTGACCAAGGCGACCGAGCAGGAACTGACCGAATACCGCCGTTTCCACGTCGGATTCGTCTTCCAGTTCTACAACCTCATCTCCAGCCTCACCGCGCGAGAGAACGTGGCGGTCGTGACCGAGATAGCCGAGACCCCCATGGCGCCGGAAGCCGCCCTGGACCTCGTCGGACTGACCGAGCGGCTGGATCACTTCCCCGCTCAACTCTCCGGAGGCGAACAGCAGCGCGTGGCGATCGCCCGCGCCATCTCGAAGAATCCGGAGGTGTTGCTCTGCGACGAACCGACGGGGGCTCTCGATTCCAAAACGGGGATCGTGGTCCTCGAAGCCCTGGAGCGGATCAATCGCGAACTCGGCACGGCCACGGCGATCATCACCCATAATGCGGACATCGCCGGTATGGCCGACCGCGTCATCCATCTCAGCAGCGGCAGGATCGCGGCCATCGACACCAATCCGGTGAAGAAATCGCCCGGCGAGCTGCAGTGGTAAGTGCATGAAGGCCCTCAACCGGAAACTCTGGCGGGACCTCTGGCGGATGAAAGGCCAGGTCTTCGCCATCACGCTGGTGGTGATCAGCGGGGTCGCGACCTTCATCATGTTCGTCAGCACCATGGATTCACTCTCCCTCACCCGGGACACCTTTTACCGGGAGTACCGTTTCGCCGACGCCTTCGTCAATCTGAAACGGGCGCCGGAGAGCCTCAAGGAGAAGATCCAGGCGGTCCCCGGGGTCGACGAGCTCGAGACCCGCGTTTCCGCGTACGTCAAACTGGACATCCCCGGGTTTTCGGAACCGGTGACCGGCAGAATCATCTCCATTCCCGACAACGGAAGGCCCCTGCTGAACCGTCTCTATATCAGGAAAGGCAGGCTTGCCGATCCGGCGAAGGACAACGAGGTGGTGATCAACGAAAACTTCGCCAAGGCGCACGGCTTCGATCCCGGCGACCGTTTCGCGGCGATCATCAACGGCAAATGGAAGGAGCTGACGATCACCGGCCTCGCCCTCTCGCCGGAGTTCGTGCTGATCATGCGGCCGGAGGCGATGAGCCCGGATTTCAAGCACTACGGCATCCTCTGGATGGGGCGCAAGGCGCTCAGCACCTCCTACGACATGGACGGGGCGTTCAACGATTGCGTCCTTACCCTTCTTCCGGACGCCAAGGTGAGCGACGTTCTGGCTGGGATCGATGCGATCGTGGAGCGCTATGGCGGTTTCGGCGCCTACGCCCGCAAGGACCAGATATCCCACCGCCTCCTGACCGAAGAGTTCAAGCAACTCCGCACGAGTTCGCAAATCTTTCCCACGATCTTCATCTGCGTCGCCGCCTTCCTGTTGAACGTCGTCATGAGCAGGACGATCAACACGCAGCGCGAGCAGATTGCCGTGCTGAAAGCTTTCGGCAACACCACCCTCGCCCTCGGCGCCCATTATGCGCTGTTGGTGGTCCTTATCAGCGCCCCGGGCCTCGCCGGCGGCTTTGCCGCCGGCGTCTGGTTCGGAAAGATGCTGGGCGGCATCTACATGGAGGTGTACCGCTTCCCGCACCTGCTCTACACCCTCCACCCCGGGGTGATCGTCGCGGCGATCCTCATCAGCATCTCCTCGGCCCTGGTTGGCACCGTCCACTCGCTGTGGCGGGCCGCCAAACAGCCGCCCGCCGAGGCGATGCGGCCCGAGGCCCCCGCGCAGTACCGGGTGACGTTCATCGAAAAGATGGGAATCGGCCGCTGGCTCGCCCAGCCGTCGCGGATCATCCTCAGGAACATGGAGCGCAAGCCCGTGCGGACGCTGCTGTCGATCATCGGCATCGCAGTCGCCTGCGCCACCATGATCTCCAGCGGATTTTTCAAGGATGCGGTGGCCTTCATGGTGAATGTCCAGTTCGTCCGCGCCCAGAAGGAGGACATGAAGGTGGCGTTCACCGACCCGACTTCCCGCCGCGCGCTCTACGAGCTCAAGGAGCTCCCCGGGGTCCTGCACGTCGAGACCTATCGAACGGTCCCCGCCCGCTTTCGGTTCGGTAACCGCAGCTACAAGACGGCGATCAACGGCCTGGAGCCAGCCAGCCGGCTGCACCTGCTGCTCGATACCGATCTCCGGACGATCTCCCTGCCGCCCGCCGGCATCGTGCTCAACGAATACCTGGGGAAATTTCTCGGCGTCCGGGCCGGCGACCTCCTGACGGTCGAGGTCCTCGAAGGGGCGAAGCCGGTCCGTCAGGTGCCGGTCGTCGCCCTGGTCAAGCTCTACCTGGGGGTGATGGGGTACATGGATGTGACGGCGCTCAACCGCCTGATGCGCGAGGGCAACGCCGTCTCCGGCGCCTATCTCGTTGCCGACCCGCTTGAGAGCGAGAAGCTCTACCGGAGGTTCATCGACATGCCGCGGGTCTCGGGAGTAGTCCTGAGGAGAAACGAAATCAGCAATTTCAATGACGTGCAGGCAAAAGGGATGCTCTTTTTCACGTTCATCGCTACCCTCATGGCCTGTTCGATCTCCTTCGGCGTCGTCTACAACAGCGCGCGGATCGCCCTCGCGGAGCGGAGCCGGGAGCTCTCGAGCCTCCGGGTGCTGGGGTACACAAGGGGGGAAATCTCCTATATCCTGCTGGGCGAACTGGGGCTCATCACGCTCATTGCGATCCCGTTGGGATTCGGCGTCGGCTACTGGCTCTGCGCCTATATCGCCCATGCGCTGGCATCCGACCTCTTCCGGGTGCCGCTGGTGATCGAACTGAGGACCTACGCCCTCGCGGCGGCGGTTGTGCTTGCCTCGGCCGCGGTATCGGGTCTGATCGTACGCCATAAGCTTGACCATCTGGATCTGGTCGAGGTATTAAAGACAAGGGAATAATGTATGAAGGTTGCGCTGCGCAGAAGACTGTTCGTCATCGGAATCCTTGCCGCCGTGGTCTCGGCAACCGTTTACGGCTTCCTCCCCAAACCGGTGGAGGTCGATCTTGTCGCCGTTTCCCGGGGGCCGCTCCAGGTCACGATCGAAGAGGAGGGACGCACCCGCCTGAAGGAGCGGTTCGTCATCTCGGCGCCGACCGCCGGGTACCTGCGGCGGATCGAGGCGAAGGTGGGTGATCCGGTGCGCAAGGGGCAGACCGTTGCCACGCTGGAGCCGGTACGGTCGCAGGCGCTCGACCCCCGAAGCCGCGCGGAAGCCGAAGCCGCCGTCTCGGCCGCTCAGGCGGGGCTCGCCGCGGCGATGGAAAAGGCGAAGGCCGCGGCGGCCGACGCAGACTATATCGAGAAGCGGGCCGGGCGGATCGCCAATCTGTTCGCGAAGGGCTCCGTCGCGAAAGATCAGTTCGACCAGACCCAGGCCGAGGTGAAGAAGGCGAGGTCGACGCAGGACGCAGCGAAGGCTGCCGTCGACGGCGCCCGCGCCGAGATCGAACGGGCCAATAGTACCCTGCAGACCTTTGCCGCCGGCGGCAGGGAAAACCGGCAGGGCACCGTGCATGTCTCCTCCCCGGTCAACGGCGCCGTTTTCCGGATCTACCGGGAAAGCGAAGGAGCCGTCGGCATGGGCGAGCCGCTGATGGATCTGGGCAACGCAAAGAATCTCGAAGTGCGCGTGGAGGTCCTCTCCGCGGACGCCATCAAGATCAGAAAGGGGACACTGGTTTTGTTCAGACAGTGGGGCGGCGAGGGGACACTGACGGGGGTCGTACGGATCGTCGAGCCGGCGGGATTTACCAAGGTGTCGAGCCTCGGCGTGGAGGAGCAGAGGGTGCTGGCGATCGCCGATATCACCGCTCCGCAGGAGCGGTGGCGGTCACTCGGCGACGGGTACCGCCTGGAGGCGCACTTCATCATCTGGGAGGGGAAGGACGTTCTCCAAATCCCCGCCGGCGCCCTGTTCCGCTCGGGGAAGGAGTGGGCGGTGTTCGTTGCGGACAGCGGCAAGGCACGCCTCCAGAGGGTGGAGGTCGGCCAGCGAAACGGCCTGACGGCGGAGATCCTTTCCGGTCTGAAGGAAAAGGAGCAGGTGATCGCCCATCCCGACGATGCCATAAGCGACGGCGTGCAGATCCGGCCGCGAAAGTAACCTCCCACCTATCGCGGTCGAAAGGCCTCCACCAGCCCATCCATCTGCCTGTCCGGATGGATGAGCCGCACGCCGGTAAAGCCGGCGCCGGTCAGCGCGTCGCGGATCTCGGCCTCGGTGTAGGAGTTCCCGCCCTCGGTGCCGACCAGCATGTTCACCGCGAAGAGGGCGCCCGAGCGGGGTTGCGTGCGGTCGGGGCTGAGCACGTGATCGCGCACCACGATCCGCCCCCCGGGGTCCAGGGCAGTAAAGATCTTGCGGAACATCGCCACGTTCTCGGCAGGTGAATTCTGGTGGATGATCGCCGAAACAAGCGCGAGGTCGTGCCCGGCGGGCAGCGGATCGCGCTCGAAGTCCCCGGCGACAAGCGCCACGCGCTCCAGCATCCCGGCTGCGCCCATCCGTTCGCGCGCCATTTCGATGACCTCCGGCTGGTCGAAAATGGTCGCCCGCATCTGCGGAACCGCCTGCAGGAATGCCAGCGTGTAGGATCCCGATCCTCCCCCCACGTCGATGAGCCGCCGTACCCCTGCCGGATCGACGAGCTTGACGATGCGCTCCGCAAGCGGCCGTGCGATGGCGTGCATCGCGCCGATGAAGGCGCGCATCGACCAGTCCGACGTCCGCGGCCCCGCAACCTTGCCCGTCAGCCGGCCCCATCGCTCCCAGAGGTCGATATTGTGCTGGATGATCGGCAGGATCGAGTCGGGGCTGTTAGCGGCAAGGAGCCGGGCGGCGGAAGGCCCGGTTTGGTATGCGCCGTTTTGTTTGATCAACAGTCCCATCGCTGCCAAAGCGTCCAGCAGGATGGTGAGCGCGCGCCGATCCGCGCCGATCCGTTCGGCGATCTGCTCCGCGGTGAGCGGAGCGGCAGCAGTGAGGGTGAACAGATCGAGCCCGGCGCCGCTCAGGAGTACCCGGCTCTCCATGAAGGCCCGGCTCAAGCCCATGATCGCTTCCTGACTCCATTTCGGCTGATCGTTAATCGGTTCCGGCATTGTATTCCTCCTTTCTTTTCTTATAAGCCTGCCGATCCACCGCTGTCAACTTCTTCCCCCAAGCCCCATTTTGGCTTGTCAACCGATGCGGCTTTGATATATATAGCACCCGTTGGCGGCTATTCCTTGTTCGGGAATCGAACGGTTTCGCATGACGGGAAGGCGCAGCATGAACCCCCAGGATCCCACTCAGGCCCCGCGCACCTACGACACGTTTCATATGGGCCGATCGGGTATGGACCTCTACAGCAACGATGTCGGGGCCGCCTTCGTCGATATCAAAACCTTCGCCGCCTATGTCGGCGGATCTCCGACCAACATGAGCGTCGGCTGTCGCCGGCTGGGATTAACCTCGGCGCTTCTGACCGCCTTCGGAGAGGACCCCGTCGGCGACTTCGTCGCCCACTTTCTCATGAATGAAGGGGTGGACATTCGTTTCAGCCCCCGGAAACCGGGCCGGCGCACCGCCGCAGTCATCCTGGGAATCGAGCCGCCCGACAAGTTTCCCCTCGTCTTTTATCGGGACAACTGCGCCGACAGCGCCCTCGACATCGACGATGTGCTGGCCGCACCGATTGCCGAGAGCCGCGTGTTTCAGTTCGCCGGAACCAATCTGAACAAAGAGCCGAGCCGGAGCGCCACCCTCACTGCGGCGGAGATCGCCAATAAGGCCGGCACAACCGTCGTCCTCGACCTGGACTTCCGGGCGGACCAGTGGCACGACCCCCGGGCGTACGGCGCCGCGGTCCGTTCCTCACTCCCCTGCGTCGATCTGATCCTGGGCACCGACGACGAGGTCAACGCCGCGATGCTGACCGACCCGCAGGCAATCCGATTGACCCATTCCCAACTGTCCGACGCCCGGGTAACCGGCGACACGGCCGAGCATGCGGCCCGGCTGATGGAGCGGGGGCCCGGAGTCGTCGTGGAGAAGCGCGGCGAGGAGGGTTGCCGGATCCACCGGCGCAAGGCCGACCCCGAGGACGTTCCGGGGTTTCCGGTGACGGTCCAGAACATTCTCGGCGCAGGCGATGCATTCGGCGCCGGGTTCCTGTACGGGTATGTGAAGGGATGGGACCTTCTGAAGGCCGCACGGCTGGGGAACGCCTGCGGCGCCATGGTGGTCACCCGGCACGGCTGCTCGGTTTCCATGCCCTTTTGGGAAGAGGTGAACACCTTCATTAACGAGCGGGGCGGATTATGACGCAAGATGCAATCCTGAAGCGGTTCGATCTTACAGGGAGGATTGCCGTCATCACCGGCGGCGGGGGAGCCCTGTGCGGCGCTATGGCCGAAGCCTTGGGCGCCGCAGGAGTGAAGGTGGCCATCCTGGATATCAACCGGGAAAAGACCGAGGCCAGGGTGCAGTCCATCCGCCGGTCCAAAGGGACCGCCCGAGCGCTTGAGTGCGACGTCCTCGACCCGGTCCGGCTCCGCAAATGCTGCGCGGAGATCGAACGCCTTTGGGGCCCGCCCGATTTTCTGATCAACGGCGCCGGAGGCAACGACCCACGGGGCACCACCTCCGGCGAATTCCACGACCCCGCCGGATCGGATCCTCCGGCCGGCCAGTCATTCTTCGATCTGGATCCGACAGGGTTCAGCAAGGTGTTCGACCTCAATTTCATGGGCACGTTTCTCACGACCCAGGCCTTCGCCAAGCCGATGGTCGCGAAGGGGAAAGGCGCCATCGTCAACATCTCCTCGATGAGCGCCTTCATGCCGCTCACGAAGGTGGCGGCTTACTCGGCGGCCAAGGCGGCGGTGAGCAACTTCACGCGCTGGCTCGCCGTCCATTTCGCCCATACCGGCATCCGGGTGAACGCCCTGGCGCCGGGGTTCTTCATGACCGAGCAGTTGAGATTCCTCCACATCGATCAAGAAACGGGGGAACTCACCCCCCGCGCCCGCCAGGTGATCGACCATACGCCGATGGGCCGGTACGGCCTGCCGGACGACCTGATCGGCGCCTTGATCTGGCTCCTCTCCGACGCCTCGGCGTTCGTGACGGGCGTTGTAGTGCCGGTGGACGGAGGATTTTCGTCCTACTCGATATGAAAAGGAAGATGTCGTGGCCAATGTAATCCTGAAAAACCTGGTGAAGCGGTTCGGTACGGTGACGGCGGTCGACGATCTGTCGATCGAGATCCACGATAAGGAATTCGCCGTCCTGGTGGGGCCTTCCGGATGCGGGAAGACCACGGCGCTCCGGATGATCGCCGGCCTCGAGACGATAACCTCCGGCGAGATCTACATCGGCGATACGCTGGTCAACGAGATGGCGCCCAAGGACCGGGACATCGCCATGGTCTTCCAGAACTACGCCCTCTACCCCCACATGAACGTCCGGGATAATCTGGGCTTCGGCCTGAAAATGCGCAAGTTCCCGAAAGAGGAGATCGACGGGCGCGTTCAGGAGGCGGCCGACATCCTCGGCATCCACGACCTCCTCGACAGAAAACCCAAGGAGCTCTCGGGAGGCCAGCGGCAGCGGGTGGCCGTGGGGAGGGCCATCGTCCGCAAGCCCAAGGTGTTTCTCTTCGACGAGCCACTCTCCAACCTCGACGCCAAGCTCCGGGTGGCGATGCGGGCCGAGATCAGCAAGCTCCACCGGCGGCTGGAGGCCACGATCATCTACGTCACCCACGACCAGGTGGAGGCCATGACCATGGCCGATAGGATCTTCATCATGCACAACGGCGCCCTGCAGCAATCCGGCAGGCCGCTCGCCATTTATCAGCACCCGGCCAACCGGTTCGTCGCCGGGTTCATCGGTTCGCCCGCCATGAACTTCATCGAGGCCACGATCGTTGCGAAGGAGGGCGGCTATTTCCTGGAAGCCGACGGTTTTACGGTGCAACTGCCGGATGCCTTTTCTCCCCAGGTCGCACCCTATGCCGGCAGGCAGGTCATCTTCGGCGTGCGTCCCGAGGATGTGGCTGAGCACGATCCCGCGGCAGGCGGCGGCGCCGGAAATACGCTTACGGTACGGGCCGATGTGGTGGAAACCCTGGGCTTTGAGATCTTCGCCTACCTGACCTGCGGGCGCCATCCCGTCGTTGCCCGGATGGAGGTCCCCAAATCCCCGATCGACGTGGGGCAGACCTGTGAGGTAGACCTGAAGATGGACAAAACCCACATTTTCGACAAGGAGACGTCACAGACCATTGTGTAACATAACGATCCATAACTATTTGAAGAGGAGGCATCGTATGAAAAGAGGAATGGTATTCGTCGCATTCGTAGCCTTGTTGTGCGTCGGGATGGCATCGGCGACCGCTTTTGCGGCCGTCGACTGGAAACAGAGCCAAGGAACCGAGATCCGTTTTCTGATGAACAAGCACCCCTTTACGACCTACATCGAGCCGCGGGTGGTCGATTTTGAGAAGATGACCGGCATCAAGGTGGTCATCGAGGCGTTTCCGGAGGATCAGTACCGGAACAAGTTGGCGATCGAGCTCAACGCCGGCGGCAAGGTGGACGGCTTCATGATCATGCCGGGGCAGGACGACCTCTACTACTGGAAAGCGGGATGGCTCCAGCCCCTGGATGCCTACATCAAAGACCCCGCGCTCACCGATGCGGACTGGAACCCGAAGGACTTCTTCGCGAGCTTCGCCAAGGCCTCCTCGGTGGATGGGAACCAGATCGGCGTCGTGATCAACGCCGAGACGTCGCTCCTGTCCTACCGCAAGGACCTGTTCACGAAATTCAAGCAGAAGGTCCCGCAGACCATGAAGGAACTGGAGCAGGTCGCCAAGTTCTTCACCGGCAAGGAGGTCGACGGCAAGAAGATGGTCGGCATCACCCTCAGGGGCAAGGGGGCGGCGGCCACCTCCCAGTGGGTCGATTTCCTCTACACCTTCGGCGGCTCCTGGACGAACGCCCAGGGCAAGTCGAACTTCGCGTCGAAAGAGGACATCGCGTCCTTCAAATTCTACGGCGACCTCCTGAGGCTCTACGGGCCCCAGGGCGGCACGATGCTCCACTGGGCCGAGAGCACCTCGATGTTCATGGAAGGGAAGGCCGCCATGATCTATGATGCGAACGTCTTCAAGGCCCTGTACGAGAACCCTAAGGAATCGAAGGTCGCCGGAAAGGTCGGCTACGCGGTAATCCCGGCCGGCCCGACCGGCAAGAGGCTGCCCCACGTCTCCAACTGGAGCCTCTCGATCGGCAAGACCAGCACCCCCCAGCGGCAGAAGGCGGCATGGCTCTTCGTCCAGTGGGCGACCAACAAGGCGAACTGCCTGGGCGCCCTGATGTCCGGCGTGCCCTCCGGAAGGGCCTCCTCCTGGAACTCGCCGGTCTACAAGGCGCAGGATAAGAACCCGGACTGGACCGCGGCCACGATGAAGTCTTTTGAGATCGGCCAACCCCAGTGGAACCCGCCCGTCATCAACGTCCCCGAGATCCGGGACATCACCGGCCAGGTGATCGTGGCCGCGATCGAGGGCAAGGACGTGGCCGAGGCCGCCACGAAGGCCGCCGAGCTGATGGACAGGAAGATGGAAAAATAAAACAGATAACCCCCGGGTCCGGCCGCAGCGATCGAAGCGGACGGGCCCGGCCATCCCAAAACGGACCGATGTCATGAGAAACGCCGCAAACGCCATCTCCCGATTCGTCGATCGCCGTCAGGCCCTGGTCTTTCCGGCCCCGGCAGTGGCGGTGTTGTTTCTCATCGTCATCATCCCCATCGTCTTCAACCTGTATCTCACCTTCACCAAGTGGACCATCGGGCTCGGACAGCCCCGCTTCATCGGCTTCGACAACTTCATCGAAATCTTCGGCGACGAGCGCGTCTGGAACGGTGTCAAGGTGATGATCTATTTCAGCGGCGCGAGCCTTGCCCTGGAGCTGGCGTTGGGTCTGGCAATCGCGATCTATTTCAACCGCGCCTTCAAGGGAAGCGAGCTCGTTCAGGCCATCTACATTATTCCGTTCGCCGCGACGCCGGTTGCCGTGGCCCTGATCTGGCGGATCATGCTGAACCCCGAGATCGGCGTCCTGAACTATTTTCTCACGAGCGTCGGCCTGCCACCAAGCCTCTGGGTTTCGAGCGAGCATACGGTGATCCCGTCCCTGGTGATGGTCGACGTCTGGAAGTGGACGCCGATGATCACGCTGATCGTCCTGGCCGGCCTCAAGTCGCTGCCCAACGATCCCTACGAGGCCGCGGTGATCGACGGGGCCAGCCCCCTGAAGATCTTCTGGTACATCACGCTGCCGCTGATCCGGCCGGTCCTGATCGCGGCCCTGATGCTCCGGTCGCTCGACAACCTCAAGGAGTTCGACATGCTCTATACCATCACCCAGGGGGGGCCGGGCATCGCGTCGGAGACGCTGTACCTCTATTCCTACAATGTGGGGTTTAACTTCTTCAAGGCCGGGTACGGCTCGGCCCTGATGGTGGTGGTATTCCTCATCGTGCTGGTGTTCAACGTGCTGATGAACCGCCTGCGCCGCGATACAGCCGCACTTTGACCGGGACGGCTGGGAAGGCCCGGGATGAAAAACGGTTGACTATATATTCCTTTGAGGTTATATTCCGTGCATGGCATGGGGCGTTGAGTACACCGACGAATTTGAGGCATGGTGGGTCGGTCTGACGGAAGAAGAACAGATCGATATCGATGCGGTCGTTGGTTTATTGGAAGACAAAGGGCCGAATCTGCCGTACCCCTACAGCTCGGAAGTTAAGGGAGCAAGGTACGGCTCGATGAGAGAGCTAAGAATCCAGCACAAAGGGAAGCCCTACAGGATACTTTATGTGTTCGATCCCTGCAGAGTAGCCATCTTGCTGCTCGGCGGGAAAAAGGCGGGCGGCGCACGGTGGTATGAAAAATATGTGCTGCTGGCCGAGGGGATTTACGAACAACATCTGAGGGATTTGAAGGATAATAAAGGGGGGTAACCATGACTAAACCTTACTCCATGCTCAGGGCCAAAATGAAGCCTGCGGCACGCAAAAGGGCAGCGGAGAAAACAAGAGCCTTACTCGAGGCGATGCCGTTGCAGGAATTACGGCATGCCAGGAATCTCAGCCAGGAGCAATTGGCACAAACGTTGTCCGTCAAGCAGGCCGCGGTATCGAAACTTGAAAAGCGGACGGACATGTATGTCAGCACATTGAGAAATGTAATCAAGGCCATGGGGGGCGACTTGGAAATAATCGCCAAGTTCCCCGATGGGTCCGTTCAGATCAATCAATTTGAAGACATTGCCTCCAAGACGGAAGGTGGTAATTCCGCAAGTTCGGGCTGAAGGAAGTGCAGAATGGGTGAATTGAAATACAAACCGGTTTCCCACGATCATGGGAAATTTCTCAAGAATGCCCGGAAGCGTGAAGGATTCCGTAAGGCATACGATGACCTGGAAGAAGAATACGCTCTCGTAAGAGAGATGCTGTCGACGCGTTCAAAATCGGTGCTCACCTTCACACCAAAATCAACTTCAGCGAAAGGGGAAACCGGCAGCGAAGAGCAACGGACCGGCTGACCTGCGCGGGGAACCGCGCCGATAAGGAAATGGTGATGACGGGAACCGGAATGATCAAGAATCTGAAGGCGATCCTCTTCTATGGGGGGGCTGTCGCGCTATGCGTGCCGCCGCTGTTCGTCTTTGCCTGGATGATCATGACCGGCCTCAAGACCGGGGTGCAGAACATCTCCTATCCGCCCGAATTCATCTTCCTCCCCACGCTGGAGAACTTCCGGGCCGTCTTCCAGCAGTACAACTTCTTCCTGTACCTGATGAACAGCCTCATCATCGCGACCCTGGCCACGGCCATCTCCCTGGTGCTGGGGCTGCCCGCGGCCTACTCTATCGCCAAATACCGGCAGAACAAGATCGGCCTCATCATCCTCGTCGCCCGGATGACGCCTTTCGTCAGCTATCTGCTCCCCTGGTATATCATCTTCCGCTACCTGAAGCTGATCGACACCTACACCGCCCTGACTGTGACCCACCTGATCATCACCATGCCCATGGTGATCTGGCTGATGGTCTCCTTCTTCGAGAGCATCCCGGCCGAGCTGGAGGACGCAGCCATGATCGACGGCTGCACCCGCTGGCAGAGCTTCATGCGGATCGTGCTCCCCCTGGTGCGAAACGGCATCGCCACCTCGGCGATCATGTCCTTCATCTTCTCCTGGAACCAGTTCCTCTTCTCGCTGATCCTCTCCGGACCGAAGACGAAAACGGTGCCGGTCGCGGTCTACAACTTCATCTCCTACGGAAAGATCGACTGGGCAGGGATCGGCGCCGCCGCAACCTTGATCGTCCTACCGGTTTCGGTCTTCGCTTTCTTCGTCCGGAAGTCCATAGTCCAGGGCCTCACGATGGGCGCCCTGAAGGATTGAGGCCTTCTGCGGTGCGAAACCACGAAGCGCTATCCTTGTTGAGTGAAATAGAACTTTGACAATTCGATATTATTATGCAACATTTCCCATCGCTCCGTACAAACGGCCGAAATTTTGAACGTGAGGAAAGACAATGCACGTTTCAAGACTTGGTCCTAACTTTTCCATAAATATCCTTCCACTCTCACCTGTAATTAAGGCGGCATTGCCCGCATGTGGATTCACGGAAACTTTAGAATAACTTGTTACTTTATTAACAGTCATGGTTGATTCAAAGAAAAAAATACCAGTTGCCGTGGCTGCCCTTGTCAATCAGACGCTTTCGGGCAGCCATCCGACATTAGATGCTCTGTTTCGTGAGGCGGGAGCTCCGGTAGGTCCACCAGATCTTCCACATTCAAGCAAGTGGAAGACTTGGCTTCTGAGGGCTAATGACGACCCGACTGCAGATCCGTATCAGGTACTCGGGAAGCTTTTGGAGGAATTCATGGAAGTCCGGTCCGGAAGGGGGTGACGACCCGATTGACATCTTCGGAACGAAATTCAAGAGCCCTATGCAAGAATGGCGGGACCAGAAAACTCGTATTGAGGAGACTCTCGCTTTACATGGACTCAAGTATCTTCCCGGGGGAAAAATCGTGGGCTCTTTTGAATCAACGCCCATTAATTCAATTCGCAAGGCTCTCGCAAATGCGGACATGAAAGATGTTGATGTAGAATTCGAGAGAACGATGTAATCCGTTGATCTGGATCCAGCTGCAGCAATAACTGCCGGTTGCTCCTTACTCGAAGCTTTATTTCGCGAATATATCGAATCCAAGGGGATTGAGGAACCTACGAAGCTGACGCTGAAACCTCTTTGGAAGACGGTTCAAAATGACATTGGCTTTGATCCAAGTGATCAGACAGATCAAGAGCTACAAAGAATCCTGTCGGGTTTGTCTAGTATAGTCGATGGTATTTCTGCCTTGAGGACGCACGGCGGTTCCGCGCATGGGGGTGGGAAGTATAGATACTCGATGCAGCATAGGCACGCCCGATTACTCGTGAATTCGGCTCACACTGTGGCTACATTTGTTTTGGAGACATGGGCCGGTAAGAAAATTGTTAATAAGGTAAAAAGTTAGCGCGCAGCTTCACCCGATAAGAATGGCTGAACTGCGCGTTAGGCATGAGGTGAAATGTGGATTCTCAACAGTTAATTGACCATGCAAAGAGGCTGGCCCAACTGAACATGAAAGCAGGTAATGATTCCATTGGTTCACGCGGACCATTTACGCAGGGCTGCGAGTTTCTTAAGACTTATGAGATAGGTTGAAAAATATGGATGAGATAGGTCCTTAAGATCAACCCAAATTTTTCTCTCGAAAAATTGGAAAAGATTCATCCATATAAAGATCTACCCGAAAAAATGTATTATTTTGACGCCCTACGCAAGGTGGGTCTGAAGTGAGTAATCGAGAGCCTCTCCGGCAATAGTCAGTGCGCCGGCATTCTTTCTCGGGACGATATGTTGGAGATTGAGGAGGATCTAAAGGTACAACTAAATATTTTTTAGAGAAGGGCCAACGAGGCGAGACAAGAACCGGATTAACCATAAAAACGTTAATTAATGTCATTTTCGGTTAAATTAACGATTCTTTGACAAGAACCAGTTCATGGGGTATCGTTTATTCATGGCAACAACAAATCCCGTGAAAAAAGAAATCAACAGCCTTAAGGCCGAATACGACCGGCTTGCCAAGGGCAAAGAATCCCTGCTTAACATTATTGATGAGTCCGAACTTCCTGAAAGCGTTTTCAATTCAAACGCCATTGAGAATTCAACCCTTACGCTTAAGGAGACGGAGCGCATTCTGCTTGAGATGGAAGTGTCCCGTCATGTCTCGGTGCGGGAAGTTTTTGAAGCGAAAAATCTCGCACGGGTGATGGAATATACCCGAAGCAAAGCTTTGGAATCGGAACTTTCCTTGGAGATGATTCTGCTTCTCCACAAAATGCTGATCGGCAATATCAATGATGCTATTGCGGGGCGTTTCCGTACCACGGGCGAATATGTCCGCGTGGGCACCCATATAGCCCCGGCCCCGGAACACGTCGAACACATGATGGAGACAATTCTGCGGGAATTTACCGCTGACCATGATAATTACTTTGCCGACAAGATCGCAAAATTCCATCTTGATTTCGAAACTATCCATCCGTTTTGCGACGGCAACGGCAGGATGGGTCGAGTGATCATCAATTACCAGCTCATGCGATTGGGTTTCCCTTGCATCATCATCCGGGATAAAGAGAAACGGATTTATTATGCGTCCTTCAGTGAATACCGCGATTCGAAAAATGCAAAAACGATGGAAAAGATCGTAACACTCGCCCTGATGGAATCGCTTCACAAACGAATTACCTATCTTCGCAGCGAGATGATAACCCCGCTTGCCGATTTCGCAAAAACGCGGAAGAAATCAATCAACACGCTGCTTAACGCCGCCCGCAGACAGACGATTCCGGCTTTCCGGGAAAAAGGCGTTTGGAAAATCGGAGATTACAACCCATGAACGAAGCGGCGACGCTGGGGATCGTCTACCCCCGCGTGGAGCTCCCTGCCTCGTACACCGTCGACGGCAGCATGATCGTCAAGCCCACCGGGAAGAAAGAGGTGCGCCGCGGCCCGAACATCGGCACCCCGCCTTCCAACACCCCGATGCCGGCCGAGCTCAAGGCCCGGGTCGCCATCAAGGTGGGGGACAAGATCACGACGGACCACATCGCGCCTTCGGGCACGGTCAATAAGTACCGTCCCAACATCCCCAAGTACAGCACCTTCATCTTCCGGAACGTGGATGAGAAGTTCCCCGAGCGGTGCGCGGCAATCAAGAAGGAGGGGCTGGCCTCGGCCATCGTGGCGGGCGTGAGCTACGGCCAGGGCTCCTCGCGGGAGCACGCGGCCCTCTGCCCCATGTACCTGGGCGTGCGGACTGTCATCGCCAAGAGCATCGAGCGGATCCACCTGGACAACCTGGTCAACTTCGGGATCGTGCCTTTGACCTTCGCGGACCCGGCGGACTACGACAAGATCAAGGACGGCGATGTCCTGATCGTCGAGGACATCCAGGAAGTGTTGACCAGGGAGGTCAAGACGGTGCGGCTGAAGAACGTCACCCAGGGGGCGACCTATGCGGTCAACTGCGGCGTGCAGGAGCGCCAGCGGGCGATCATCAAGGCCGGCCGGCTTTTTGAACTACACCCGCACAGGCGGCAAGGCATAAAAGGGGGGGTTCTTTGTCCCGGGTATTCGTCAGACCGGCAACGTACGATGAGGACGTGCTCAGGCCGCTGATCTTCGCGATGATGGACGGCATGGGCGGCGCGCAGTTGGACCGCTCATGCCGCGTCCTGATCAAGCCGAACCTTCTGAGCGCGGCACGGCCGGGCCACGCCGTCCTCACGCACCCCGCCGTCGTCCGGTGCGCGGTCGAGTACTGCCTGGACAAGGGAGTGCGGCCGATCGTCGCCGACAGCCCGGCGATCGGTTCCTTCGAGACGATCCTCCGGGTGAGCGGGATCCGCGACGCCCTGGCGGGGACCGGCGTAGAATGCAGGCCCTTTCGGGATTCGGTCAAGGTCGATGTGGGCGAGCCCTTCCGCGAGATCGACATCGCCGAGGAGGCGGTCCGCGCGGATGTGATCGTCAATCTCCCGAAGTTCAAGACCCACAACCAGATGCTTCTCACCCTTAGCGTCAAGACCCTCTTTGGCTGCAGCGGCGGCTTCCGGAAGCCCGAATGGCATCTGCGGGCGGGTGCGGACCGGCAGGCCTTCGCCCGGCTCCTGGTCCGGATCGGCCGGTCGCTCAGGCCGGCCTTCAACGTTCTCGACGGCATCCTGGCTATGGAAGGTCAGGGTCCTGGGCGGAGCGGCGTCCCCCGGGAACTGGGGATCCTCATGGCCGGGAAGGACCCCTTTGCCGTCGATTCCGCCGCGTGCCGGGTGATCGGTCTCGCTCCCGAGGACCTCCCCCTCCTGAAAGCGGCGGCAGCGGACGGTCCCTTGGCCGAGCCCGCGATTGACGGCGTGCTGCCGGATGTGCGCGGTTTTCGCCTCCCCCGCCTGACGCCGCTCGTCTACGGGCCGCAGTTCCTCCACGGGTTCGTACGGCGGCACCTCCTCCAGCGGCCGGTCTGCGATGCGAATCTCTGCCGGCTGTGTGGCGAATGCGTCAAGATCTGTCCCGCCCGGGCCATCACGCAGGATGAAGAGACGCTCCGCTTCGACTACGATCGCTGCATTCGCTGCTACTGCTGCATCGAGGTCTGCCCGGCCGCTGCCCTGAGGAGCGCCGAGACACCGGCCGGGAAGGTATTCCGCAGGGTGATCTTTCCCGCCCGATGAAGCGGGGCATCGGAGCAGGAAAGGCGCAAGAAGGAGGGCGGAATGACGGCTTTGACACGTATTGTTGCCGGAGTAATAAGAACTTTCTTTGATCAACGGCTTGAAGACTTCTTGTCAGCAGTTATATGAAGCTTGCAGTGGAGGCATCTGCGCAGGTAGAGGGGGGTCATGCCGTAGACGTGAAAATAGTTGCCGCACCGAGGACACTGTGCAGTGCTCACGAATAATACGGCGATGATGAGGCCGACCAGCCAGACGCCGAAAACCACCGCCGTAATCCGGTCGGAATGCGTCAGGGTCAAAGACAGCCATATCGCCGGCACGTAGACAAGGAGTATCCCCCAAAGCAACCAACGGCGCCTCCTTACTTTCCGCAGTCCTGACCCGATTACGGACGGGTCCCCCCTCAATGGCTCGCCCATGGCCCTCTGAACGAACTTCTCAATATTTCCCTTCATGCCAGCCGACTATATTACAGGCACCACACGAAATGATACTTGACATCATGCCTCCATGTGCAGATTCTTGCAAGAAACGAAATCACCCTTTTTATTGCCCCTGACATTGTGAATCTCCCGATACCAACAAAATTCACCTTGACGTGAATATCAATAATGATACTAAAGGAATGGCCAAGGCATCTCAGGTGAAACAGGTGGTGTTGGCTGTTGGGATGTTGGAGGTCGAACATGACACTGAAAAATGATCGCTATACGTACCGTGTAATCTGGTCGGAAGATGACCGGGAATATGTCGGTTTATGTACCGAATTTCCAAGCTTGAGTTGGCTCGGAAAGACCCCCGAAGCGGCGCTGAAGGGTATACGGGAGGCAGTCGAAGGCGTGATCAAGGACATGAGACGTGCCGGCGAAGAGATACCCCAACCGATATCGAGTAGGCGATTCAGCGGCAAATTTATGGTGCGGGTCCCCCCGGAAGTGCACAGAAATCTTGCCATCCAGGCAGCGGAAGCGGGCGTTAGCCTGAATCGGATTGTTGGATCGAAGCTGAGCCGTTAGCATTTCTTCAGGAAACCCGAATCAGAAAGGGAGAACGGCAATGTCGAAAACCAGAATCATCGCTGTGGTCTGTCTCTGCTGCCTGCTGGTTACACTTCCCGCCTTCGGCGAAGCGGCGAGTAAGCAAAATCCCTATGAACGCGCCATTATCACCACGCGCAGCGAGCTCTGGAAGGCCATAAACAGCGGCAAGTGCGGGAGTGCCACCGCTGCCATCATGGCGGAGGGCAAGCTCGTTTATGCCGAAGGCTTTGGCATGGCCAACAGGGAGAAGAGCATCCCTGTCGATAAAGCCACGCTCTTCAACATGGGCTCCATCGGCAAGGTGTACGTGGCTACCGCGATCATGCTTCTGGTCGATGACAGCAAGGTCTCGCTCGATAAGCCGGTCACGGACTATCTTCCGGAATTCAAGATGGCTGACGATCGATACCGGCAGATCACCGTACGGATGACATTGAACCACACATCGGGTATACCGGGGACCGAGGGGGCGAATTCCTTCGGGTTTGCCTACGATGACAAGGTAAAAGCGGAAACGATCGCCACCCTGGCCCGCGCGCATCTCAAGCATGCCCCGGGGGCCAGGGCCGTGTACTGCAACGACGGCTTTACCCTGGCGGAGATGATCGTGGAGCGGGTGAGCGGCCGGAAATACCTGGACTTTCTGAATAAGAGAGTCTTCAAGCCGCTGGGGCTGAAAAACACCGGCATCGGCGTGGGTGCAGTCAAGGGGAAGCCGATAGCGTTATATTACGACCCGAAAACCGGGAAGATGCATCCGCCGGAAACACTCTCGATCCTGGGCGCTGGCGGCTTGTCATCGACTGCCGAGGAGCTCTGCCGTTTCGCAGACGCCTTTTCGGCGAAAGGCCGCCTCCTGAAGAAAGCATCGCTCGCGGAAATGAAAAAGGCGCAGCCTTCATCTTTCCGGGGGAACCTGAGGAACCCCGAGATTTCATTCGGGCTGGGCTGGGACATGACGGGCCTCCCCCGGTATGATGCGGCCGGACTTCAGATACTGGGCAAGAGCGGCGGCACGGGCAACTACTCTTCGATGCTTTATACCGTTCCCGACAAGAGGATATCGGTTGCCGTCATCGCCGCAGGAAAGGAGAGCGGCGCGATGAAAATCGCGCTGGACATGCTGGATGCGGTGCTGGTCGAGAAGAAGCTTGTTCCCGGGCAGGAGAAATCTGTCT
>VFSW01003205.1_pt1 | contig 24518 bp, 20 predicted proteins | sample 5358111 | NCBI WGS metagenome assembly VFSW01 (sample SAMN11554181, study PRJNA540505) | mine drainage metagenome | isolation source: sediment from site ElyBrook_90M | place: USA: Ely Copper Mine, Vershire, VT | collected 2017
GAAGATGTCGCCGGTTCGACCCCGGTCTCCCGCTCCAACAACCTCCTCCTCTTTCGACTTTCAAAGCCGTGCACTGCATCCGGGTTCCAGGTGTTCTGTGCACGCCTGAGCAAGCGGTGTTTGGGGCTGGTATGTAGTCCAGGGGCGCGGTACCCAAGTGGTAAGGGAGAGGTCTGCAAAACCTTTATGCGTCGGTTCGATCCCGACCCGCGCCTCCAAATTTCCCCGAATAAAATGAAGCGAATCAGCAGACTAAGCCTGTTTTGCACATCTAGCCACAGTGATACACAGGCGTGTCATTTCTGTGCATAATCGTGCCCTTTCAGCGATTTCCGCCCGCTTTCGTGCCGGAGATTTGGCCAAATTCGTACAAAAGCATTGGCTGGCGACGCGGATCCACGCGGAAGGTCGGAGGAAGGGTCAACCCCACCCTGATCGCCACTCGTACTCCGCGTCCCACAAAGGCGATGACACCGTGTCGATGCGTTCCGAGCCATCCGAGCGCGGCGCTTGACGGATTTTTCTCCGATCTGCTAGCGTTTTCTGTATACAGTATCCCGTATGCGACAAGAGTGCGCGACGATGACTGGTTGCAGCAAGGAGACGCCCATGTCCAGGATGAAGGCAATCGAAGCGGCCGTGTTCGTTTTACATAGTGAGGGCGTGAACACGGCCTTCGGTGTTCCTGGCGCTGCGATCAATCCCCTGTATGCCGCTCTTCGCGCGCATGGTGGGATTCGCCATATTCTCGCTCGGCACGTGGAGGGCGCATCGCACATGGCCGATGGCTACACGCGCGCCAAAGCCGGCAATATCGGCGTGTGCATTGGGACGTCGGGACCGGCCGGGACCGATATGATCACGGGGCTGTATACGGCTGCGGCTGATTCCATCCCGATTCTGTGCATTACTGGACAGGCGCCACGGGCGCGACTCTATAAGGAAGATTTTCAGGCCGTCGACATCGAGTCAATCGCCAAGCCAGTCGCGAAATGGGCAGTCTGCGTGCGTGAGCCCGCCCTGATGCCGATGGTCTTCCAGCAGGCATTCCATGTGATGCGCTCAGGGCGTCCCGGCCCGGTGTTGATCGATCTTCCATTCGACGTACAGATGGCTGAGATTGAATTTGATATCGAGACCTACCAGCCGCTGGCCGTCTACAAACCCGCTGCGTCGCGGCAACAAGCACAGCGGGCGATCGAGATGTTGAATGCGTCGAAGCGACCGCTGATTATTGCCGGGGGCGGGATCATCAATGCCGATGCGAGCGACCTTCTCGTGGAGTTTGCGGAGTTGACCGGCGTGCCCGTGATCCCCACGCTGATGGGTTGGGGGACTATTCCTGACGACCATGTTTTGATGGCGGGCATGGTCGGCCTGCAAACCAGTCACCGCTACGGCAACGCTACATTTCTGGAGTCTGATTTTGTGCTGGGCATTGGCAACCGATGGGCCAACCGGCACACCGGCTCAATCGAGGTGTACACCAAGGGACGGAAGTTCGTGCATGTCGACATCGAGCCAACACAGATCGGACGCGTGTTCGGGCCGGACTTCGGGATTGTCTCCGATGCTCGCGCGGCCCTCAAACTGTTCATCGAGGTGGCACGCGAGATGAAAGCTGCCGGCAGACTCGCGGACCGATCGGCATGGGCTGGCGAGTGCCTCCACCGCAAGAACAACATGCTACGGCGCAGCGATTTCGACCAGACCCCACTGAAGCCGCAGCGCGTCTACCAGGCGATGAATGAGATCCTCGATCGCGACACCTGCTATGTGACGACCATCGGTCTGTCGCAGATCGCGGGGGCGCAGTTCCTGCATGTGTACAACCCGCGGCACTGGATTAATTGCGGACAGGCCGGCCCGCTCGGCTGGACGATGCCTGCGGCGCTGGGCGTATGTGCCGCCGATCCGAAGAAGAAAGTTGTGGCGCTCTCCGGCGATTACGACTTCCAGTTCATGATCGAGGAGTTGGCGGTCGGCGCGCAATACAAGCTGCCCTACTTGCACATAGTGGTCAACAACTCCTACCTTGGCCTGATTCGACAGGCGCAGCGCGGTTTCCAGATGGACTTCGAAGTCAGCCTCGCCTTCGACAATATTAATATTCAGCCCGAAGAGGGTAGGATGGTCGGTTACGGTGTCGACCACGTCGCCGTAGCAGAAGGCCTTGGATGCAAGGCGATTCGCGTCAAGACCGTCGGGGAGTTCAAGGACGCGTTCGCGCGGGCACATGCGCTAATGGAGGAGTTCCAGGTGCCAGTGGTGCTGGAGTTCATCCTCGAACGCGTTACGAACATCTCCATGGGCACCGAGATCGACAGTGTCACCGAGTTCGAAGAAATTCTGTGCCTCGATCCATCACTTTCGCTGCGCAAACGTCTTGACATGGATGCTGTTCCAGAACCGGTCGAGGCAGGAGCGACACCTGCATCTCGGTGACCGCGCGTGTGAGGTCACCGCACTAAAATCATGCTTATCGCCCGTGACGTCGCGACGGTACGGGACCAAAGGAAGAGATCGATGCCGAGATTTGCCGCAAACCTGACCATGATGTTTACCGAACTGCCGTTCCTCGATCGCTTCGCAGTTGCGGCGAACGCCGGCTTCCAGGCGGTTGAGTTCCTCTTCCCATACGACTTCGAGAAGCAGCAGATCTCAGACCTGTTGGCGGCGAATGAACTGACTCTGGTGCTGCACAATCTGCCCGCTGGCGATTGGGCGGGGGGCGAACGCGGCATCGGCTGCCATCCGGCGCGGGTAGAGGAGTTCCGGGCCGGAGTTGAACGCGCCATCGACTATGCCACGGCGCTCAAATGTCCGCGCATCAACTGCCTGGCGGGAATTCTGCCGGCAGGGGTAAGCCCCGATGCTGCCCGCAAGACGCTGGTCGAGAATCTGCACTATGCTGCTGCGAAGCTTGAAACCGCCCACATCGAACTACTCCTAGAGCCTGTCAATAGCCGCGACATTCCGGGGTTCTTCGTCGACCGAACTCGCCCGGCGGTGGAGATCATCAAAGAAGTAGCGTCCGCGAACCTCAAGCTACAGTACGACATCTACCACGCACAGGTGTTGGAAGGCGACCTCGCCAGAACCATCGAAGCGGAGTTTGCGCGCATCGGCCATATCCAGTTGGCCGACAATCCCGGTCGCCACGAACCAGGAACGGGCGAGATTAACTTCCCTTACCTCTTCCACCGCATCGACGAACTCGGCTACACAGGCTGGATCGGATGTGAGTACAAACCCCGTACGACGACGATCGACGGCTTAAGCTGGTTCGAACCGTATCGCAGCAAACGGTCAGCTGCCTAGACCCTTTCGAGAACTTCCTGAGCCTCATCCCCTTGGAGAAAATCAATGAGCAAAATTGGATTTATTGGTCTCGGCATCATGGGTCGTCCGATGGCCGGTCATCTGCAAAAGGCTGGTCACCAGCTATTTCTCTACACCCGGAGCAACGTCCCGGCGGATCTAGTCAGCGCCGGCGCAGTAGCGTGTTCCTCGAGCGCCGATGTCGCTTCCCAAGCTGACATCGTGATCACGATGGTACCGGATACCGCCGATGTCGCCGCCGTGCTATTCGGCGAAAACGGCGTTGCCGAGGGTCTATCTGCAGGGAAGATCGTCATCGACATGAGTTCGATCTCCCCGATCGAGACGAGGAAATTCGCCGCCCGCATTGGCGAGTTGGGAGCGCACTACTTTGACGCGCCTGTATCCGGTGGCGAGGTGGGCGCGAAGGCCGCCAGCCTCACGATTATGGTCGGCGGTCCCGAATCTTTATTTGGACAGGTCGAGCCGATCCTGCGGCTCATGGGGAAGAATGTCACGTTGGTAGGCGGCCACGGTGACGGTCAAACGGCTAAAGTTGCGAATCAAATCATCGTTGCCCTCACGATTGAAGCCATCGGCGAAGCCCTGTTATTCGCATCCAGGGCCGGAGCCGATCCCAGCAAGGTGCGTGCAGCGCTGATGGGTGGCTTCGCCTCTTCGCGCATCCTTGAGGTGCATGGCCAGCGCATGATCGATCGCAACTTTGAACCCGGATTCCGTATCGCATTGCATCAGAAAGACCTGAATCTGGCTCTGTCGGGAGCTCGGGAGTTGGGTATTTCCCTGCCCAATACGGCCACATGCCAGGAGTTGTTCAATGCATGCTCCGCTCACGGCGGTGCGGCCTGGGATCACTCCGCAATGGTTCGCGCCCTCGAACTACTCGCGAATCACGAGATTGCGCCCAACGCCGCTCAGAAGATTTAGGCTGGGTTGCTTTCGCCAAGTATAGCGACACGGGCGTTGGCGATGTGGCGCGACGTCGCCTTGGCAATCGCGGCCTCATCGCGTGAGGCCATCGCTTTCAACATGGACGCGTGCTCATTGACGACGGCCTGCCGCCGATCGAGCGTTGCCAGGGCAAAGGATCGCAGCGGAAGAATGTCAGACCGAAGGTCTCCGAGCATTCGCTTGAGTCGAATTCCATCGGCGTACGCGAGAATCTCATCGTGGAACGCGGTATCCAGTCGTTCCATCTCGCTGAGATCGTCAACATACTTCCGCATGCGCTCGACGATCCGTTCAATCTTGACATAATCTCGTTTTTCCATCCGCCGCGCGGCGCGCAAAGCTGCAATCGTCTCAAGAGATTCGCGGATCTCCAGGATGCAGCCGACCTCGTCGAGCTTCAACTCCCGGACGACCGTTCCGCGTCCACCCCGCGGCTCGACCATGCCTTCCGTTTCAAGCCGGCGGAGTGCCTCGCGGACCGGAGTGCGGCTCGCCCCCAGGCGAGTCGCGATTTCCACTTCGATCATGGGCGCACCGGCGGGCATCTCGCCAGACAGAATCGCCGCTCGCAGGCGATCGTAGATCTGATCCCGCAGAGGCCGCGGACGCTGCAGGGCGCCGCGAGTGCCGATTGTTCTTGCCTGGTTCCGTGTCCCTACGGCCATATCTGCGAGTCTATCCATCTCCGATTAACTGGGTCAATAGTTTTCTGTATACAGTATCCCTTGACAAAGCCATGTTGCCCACATACTATCCGATTCGCCTCATGGATACGGTATACACACGCGCCGAAATTCTTTGACTGGGATCAGATCGATGCGGACACAGACATCCGGCAAAACGGAGCTCCACCTGCGGTTTGCCTCCATCGTCGGCGGTTCTAATACCATCAGTGCGGCCAGCGAATTGCGCACGTACGAATGTGACGGGCTTACCGGAACCCGCGTCACGCCTGCGCTTGTCGTATTGCCTGGGACTACCGAAGAGGTTTCCCGATGCGTTCGTCTGGCCAATGAACTTGGTATGCCGATCGTCGCACGCGGCTCCGGTACAGGTCTGTCAGGCGGCGCAGTACCCAGTGCAGAATCGCTTGTCATCGGCCTCTCGCGCATGAAAGCCATTCTCGAGGTAGACCTTCCGAACGAGCGGATACGCGTGCAGCCTGGGGTCGTGAATCTCGACGTGAGTCGAGCACTGGCTCCGCACGGCTACTATTACGCTCCTGATCCGTCGTCACAATCTGTCTGCTCCATCGGCGGAAACATAGCGGAAAATTCCGGCGGCGCACACTGCCTGAAATATGGATTCACGGTGAACCATGCCATGGGCGCAACCGTCGTGCTGGCAGACGGCACAGTCGTTTCGATCGGTGGCCCGCTGGCGGACTCACTGGGTTACAACCTCATGGCCCTTATCGTGGGCAGCGAAGGGATGATGGCGGTTGTCACCGAAGTCTGGCTGCGCATCGTACGGTTGCCACAGAAGACGCGCACGATCTTCGCAACATTTCCGTCGACCGACGAAGCGGGTGCGGCCGTCTCGGCGATCATCGCCAACGGCATCATCCCAGCGGCCATCGAGATGATGGACCAGTTAGCGATCAAGGCCATCGTCGCTGCAACGGGTGTCGACTGGCCGCTCGACGCAGGCGCGGCCCTGCTTGCGGATATGGACGGCATTGCGGCGGAGGTCGATCACACCGCCGAAGCGGCAATCGCTTCGATGAAGCTCGCAGGAGCGGTCGATGTACGCACGCCGCGAGACGCTGCAGAACGTGCGCTGATGTGGAAGGGCCGCAAAAGCGCCTTCGCTGCAGTGGGCCGCATCAGCCCCAACTACTATGTCCAGGATGGCGTTGTGCCGCGCAAGCAGATTGCCGCCGTCTTACGCGAGATCGCAAGGCTTGGTGCTGAGGCAGGACTGCGCGTCGCCAACGTCTTTCACGCAGGTGACGGCAATTTGCATCCCTTGGTGCTCTACGATGCCCACGTACCAGGTGAGGAGGAGCGTGCCGAAAACGTGGCCAGCGAGATTTTGCGGTTGTGCATACGATATGGCGGTTCGATCACAGGGGAGCATGGCGTAGGACTCGACAAAGCTCCGTACATGGGCGAACTCTTCAACGAGAACGATCTGGAGACGATGAACCTTGTGCGCTGCGCCTTCGATCCAGCAGGGCGGCTCAATCCGGGCAAGGTGTTTCCTACCCCACGGCTTTGCGGCGATCGTCCCGGACCCTTCGTATTGTCCTCTCTCGAACGGCTTGACCTTGCGGGGCGCGGCTAATGTTCGATACGACAAACCTACTCGAGCCAGACAGCCTCACCGAAGCCGCCGCGCTGATGCAGGAGCACGGCAGGGCCGGAGTTCATCTTGCCTTCGTCGGCGGCGGAACGCACACGATTGGTCAGCCAGCGAGTGGCGATGTATTGTTTTCAACTCGCAAACTTAATCGGATAGTCGAATACGCTCCGGAAGACCAGACCGTGACCGTCGAAGCTGGAGTCACGGTCGCGCAACTGGCTGACGTCCTCGCCACGTGTGGCCAGCGACTTGTCCTGGATGTCGCAGACCCGCACCGCTCGACGATTGGCGGAGCCATTGCGTCCAATGCCTTTGGGCCGAGACGCCTGCGATTCGGATCGCTCAAGGACCTTATCCTCGGCGTATCACTCGTGCGCGCGGACGGCGTGGAAGCCCGAGCAGGCGGCAAGGTGGTGAAGAATGTCGCCGGCTTCGATATCTCAAAGTTTATCGTCGGGTCGCACGGTACGTTGGCGCTCATCACGTCCGCGACGCTGCGTGTCCATCCGCTTCCGGAGGTGTCGGAGGCCATCCGTGTGGCCCAGTTGCCTGCTGGACAGGTGTGGGATCTGGTCATGGCGATGCGTGAACAGCAACTCGAACCAATGGCCATCATCGCCGCGCGCAGGGCTGACGACTCCGGTGGTTATGATGTCGATGTTGTATTTGAAGGGGTTCCAACCGGCGTCGATGCACAAGCCAACGGCCTTCGCGACATCGCAGAGGCGCGAGGATGGTCGATTGCAGCGCTCCCCTCAGTCCGCGTCCTCGCCGCCGATGCGGAGGTCCACTCCGCCGGACCGTTACGCATGCACTGCACCACCTCACCCCGCGAGTTCGCTCAATCCGACGAGCACTCGATCAGACCGTTAATGCGCACGCTGACTTCACCAGTGGTAAGTGCGTATCCTGCGCTCGGAATCTTCACGGTCGCCGGCACGCCGACTCCTGCGACGACGGCAGCGATTGCAAACTGCCGGAAGCAGATTGAACTGCACGGCGGATCGCTGATCGTTGAAGCCCAGCCGACCACGCTCGACGGAGCGACGATGACCGAGCCGTGGGGAACGCCACCGCCATCGTTTCAATTAATGCGGGAGATCAAAACACGTTTCGACCCCAATGGCCGCCTCGCCTCCGGCCGCTTTGTCGGAGGACTCTAATGAGCGCACCCCCCACCCTGAACATCGTTGAGCGCTCGCATGTGGATCTCCTGTCGGACTGTGTTCATTGCGGCTTCTGTTTGCCTGCCTGCCCAACCTATACCTCATGGGGCGATGAGATGGATTCACCGCGCGGGCGCATCGACCTGATGAAAGGCCTGCACGACGGTGTCATCCAGATGGACAACACTGTTGTCGCGCACTTCGACTCCTGCCTGGGCTGCATGGGATGCATGACCGCATGCCCCTCCGGTGTCCGCTACGATCTACTGATCGAGTCCACGCGTGCCCAGATAGAAACCACCTACCAGCGACCTGCTGCCGACACCCTGTTTCGCAAACTGATCTTTGGGCTTTTCCCGTATCCTGAGCGACTGCGGCTCGCGGCACTCCCGCTGCGGCTCTATGTTCGCACTGGTCTTCAGAGGCTGATCCGCAGGTCAGGCTTGTTACATCTCCTACCGGATCGTCTCGCTCAACTCGATGCGCTCGCGCCACCCGTCGCCACCGAAGCATCCCTTGCCGGGTTCTATCCTGCGCAGACCGCAGCACCTCGTCTGCGTGTCGCGATGGTCGCGGGCTGCGTGCAGCGCGTCTTCTTTCCCAATGTGAATGAAGCGACCATCCGGGTCCTGACCGCAGAGGGCTGCGACGTCGTAGTACCGAAGCTGCAAGGCTGCTGTGGTGCACTGTCACTCCATAGCGGTCGCATCGACGAAGCGAAGGGCTTCGCAGTACGGCTGATCGCGGTCTTTGAAGGCGAGCAGGTCGATGCGATCATCATCAATGCCGCTGGATGCGGTTCGGCGTTAAAGGAATACGGTCACCTGTTTGCAGACGACGAAGCCATGCGCGAACGGGCCAATGCTTTCGTCGCAAAAGTTCGCGACATCAATGAGTTTCTGGTTGAACTTACGCCGATCGCTCCTCGCTATCCACTCAAAGGCCGGGTCGCCTATCACGATGCATGCCATCTTGCACATGCACAAGGCATTCGTTCACAACCTCGGGAACTGTTGAGTTCGATACCGGGATTGACGTTGTGCGAGATCCCCAATGGCGATCAATGCTGTGGCAGCGCTGGAACATATAACCTCTTCGAGTCCGAGAGCGCGATAGAGATTGGGGAACGCAAGGTGAACAACGTCTTGTCGACACACCCCGATATCCTGACCAGCGCAAACCCGGGATGCACGTTACAAATTCAATCGTTGTTGAGAAAGCGAAACATCACGTTGCGCGCGGCCCACCCAATCGAAATTCTTGACGCTTCAATTTCCCGGCGAGAACTCGCCTGAAAGAAGGTTCACCACGATGCAAACCTGGACTCAAATCTACACCCCGGTCGCACACAGCCTCGGCTGGTCTGCCTTGGTTGCTGCGCTTCCAGCGGTCGTTTTGTTGGTTCTTCTTGCGTTCGGCCACGCCAAAGCTCATTGGGCTGCGTTGACTGGACTTGCCGTTTCTCTCAGCATTGGCATTCTTGTCTTCGGTATGCCTGCGAAGCTTGCTCTTACCGCTGCCCTGCTCGGAGCCGCCTACGGCCTTTTTCCGATTGGATGGATAGTTCTGGGTGCAATCTTTATCTACGATGTGGCAGTAAAATCCGGTGATTTCGACGTCGTAAAGGAGTCCATTGCAGGCGTAGGGATCGATCGTCGATTGCAGGTGCTGCTCATCGCTTTTTGCTTTGGTGGGTTCATCGAAGGCGCGTCGGGATTTGGAACTCCTGTGGCGATCTGCGCTGCCATGCTGATCGGACTTGGCTTCGAGCCTCTCCCGGCCGCTGGCCTGTGCCTCATTGCCAACACCGCACCCGTAGCCTTTGGTGCGCTGGGAATTCCCGTCATCACCCTGGCCGCGGTCACGGGCTTGCCCGTCGACCTGCTGAGCGCAATGGTTGGCCGCATCCTCGTTTTGTTCTGCCTGGTGGTCCCGTTCTGGGTGGTCTGGGTACTGTGCGGTCGGCGCAAGACGTTGGAGATCTGGCCTGCCTGCCTGACGGTCGGCATCACGTTTGGCGCTACGCAGTATGCCATCAGCAACTACGTTGGACCTTCGTTGGCCGCGGTCGGCGCAGCCGTTGTAGCCTCGTTTTCGCTCATGCTGTTGTTGAGGTTCTGGCAGCCAGCAACCACATGGTCATTCGCTCATGAAGATCAGGCCCAACGAGTGATTGAGCACTCCAACCGGCGCATTCACGCAACCCGTCGAAAGGTGCAGGCCTGGACGCCGTGGATACTGCTCTCTGTGTTTGTCTTCGCCTGGGGTCTGACACCGATCAAAAACTTTCTGAACGGCGGGACTCCGGCTGCTCCAAACTTCCTGAGTGGCATCTCCTATCGTGCCATCACCGTCCCACTGCTGCATAAGGCGGTGACGCGCATGCCTCCGGTGGTCTCCAAGTCAACCGCCGAACCAGCAATCTTCATCTTCAACTGGCTTTCTGCAACTGGAACGAGCCTGCTGTTGGCCGGCGGCATCAGCGGATTATTGAGGGGCCTCACTCCCGTAACCCTCTTCTGGGTATTCGTGGGGACGCTGAAGCGAATCCGCCTGTCCCTGATTACCATCGCCGCCATGATGGCCCTGGGTTTTTCCACCCGGTATGCAGGGATGGACTCGACGATGGGACTGGCTTTTGCAGCATCCGGCGTTCTCTTTCCCTTCTTTTCTCCGCTCCTCGGCTGGCTTGGCGTAGCGTTGACCGGCAGTGACACCTCATCGAACGTCCTCTTCGGCGGCTTACAGCAAACCACCGCTCGACAGTTAGGCCTTTCGCCGATATTGGCTGCAGCCTCCAACAGCGCTGGCGGTGTGATGGGTAAAATGATCGACGCTCAAAGCATCGTCGTGGCCGGAGTGGCAACGCAGCAGCAAGGCGGAGAAGGACGCATCCTGCGCTATGTCTTCCTGCACAGTGTTGTGCTCGCGGTCCTGGTTGGCATCGTAGTATTTCTCATCGCCTACGTATTCCCATGGGTGATTCCCGTGGCAGCCAAGTGAGCCGGCTGGCTTGGCGGTGGAGCGACGACTTCGATAGAAGATAAGTCAGCCCATGCGGTAACTCTCAGTGGAGTCCGTGGCAGTAGCAGGTGCGCGCTGCCACGGAACGATTTCACCTTCACTAAACGATGGTGTTTTGCACTTCAGGCTGGCAGCAAATATCTGCTTCATCCCGTAACGTTCGGCAAGTGCATCCATCGGATACAAGTCCACTCAAAACGCTATGCCATACCTGACAAGCCATCCTACCCAACGAACTCTATCGATCAGGTGGCCGTGAGAAGATCCACCACGGCTGCTTATCTGGAGTGGATCAGCCTTGCTAAGGCAAACTCTCTAAAATTCGTGACGATGGCTGAGAGACTCGTTTTCCGGACGGCGAGACCAATTTCTGACATTGGAATATTGTCTGCGATTTCGCATACCACGACAGGGGTCGTACTCTTTCGGACCGCAGATGCGGGGAGTATCGCAATTCCGGCACCAGAATCGACCAGCGCAATCAGGGTTGGCATCTCGCCCGCGATCTGACAGACCTTAGGGACGATCCCTGCATCACGAAGCATGCCCAACAGCAAATCATGGAACCCCGGCGCATGTTTCCGCTCGTACATCGCAAAGTCCTGATTGGACAGTTCGCTCAATCTGACTCGTTTCCTCTTTGCCAGCTTGTGAGATGCTGGCACCACAAGTACAAACCGTTCTCGATGATCAGGGACAACCTCAAGACCGCAGTGCTCGCTGATGGGTAGTCGAAGAAATCCAATATCGATCGTTCCGTTATTCAGCATCTGAATCTGATCCATGGTGAGAATGTTTCGGAGCGAGAACTCCACTTGTGGATGTAACTCCCGGAACGCTCGAATAATACTGGGCACGATCTCATTGCCGGCGGTCGAAATAAATCCGATACGTAGCAAACCCAACCTGCCGACGGCTGCTAACTTCGCCCTGTGAATAGCCTGGTCCAACCCCACCAGAACGGCGGCTACATCCTCATGGAACGCAATACCAGCAGCAGTCAGTACCGTCCTGCGCCTGTTCCGTTCCAGAAGCCTGACGCCCAACTCCTCCTCAAGTGCCTTTATTTGAAGGCTGAGTGCGGGCTGGCTAAGGTGAATCATCTCAGCCGACCGGATAAAGCTCAGGGTCTCAGCAATCGAGAGAAATGAACGAATCTGGCGAAGTTCCATTCCTTCATTGCATTTGCAGAACTCATCACAGACTGCAAAAATTACAGTTTCCCTTATCTATCTCAGGAAGCGCCTAATTGGAGCGTTGGAGCAGGAGCCCCCGGATGGCACAGCAACCGCTAGAGCCGCTACAGCGATCATGGACGACGCGACGAGATGAAAAGCGGCGACGTATGCAGCAGGTTCACACCTGGATGAATGGCCCGATCCTGCCGAGAGCAAAGATCATCGAAGCCATGGAATCTCTCATCGTTTCCGGAGATCGCATTGTCCTCGAGGGAGACAATCAGAAGCAGGCTGACTTCCTCTCACGCTCCCTGGTAAAGGTCGATGTCAAAAAGCTGCACGATTTGCACCTGATTATCTCAAGCATCAGCCGCGCAGAGCACCTCACCTTATTTGAACTCGGCATTGCGAAGAAGGTTGATTTTGCCTACGCCGGTCCGCAAAGCCTGCGTGTCTCACAGCTTCTTGAAGACGGCATTTTGGAGATTGGCGCAATCCACACCTACGTCGAGTTGTACGCTCGTCTGCTCGTCGATCTAGTTCCAAATGTCGTACTGGTATGCGCGGAACAGGCGGATGCTGAAGGCAATCTCTACACTGGCCCGAACACCGAAGACACCCCGTCATTGTTGAGGCTGCGGCCTTTCACGACGACATCGTGATCGTGCAGGTCAACGAGATTGTGGACACGCTTCCGCGCGTCGATATTCCGGCGTCATGGGTCGATGTCGTCGTCGAAGCGGATCGTCCATTCGCAGTCGAGCCATTGTTTACGCGTGACCCTCGACACATCAATGACCTACAGATTCTTGTTGGCATGATGGTCATCCGGGGCATCTACGAGCGCCACCAGATCCATTCCTTGAATCATGGTATTGGCTTCGATACGGCCGCAATTGAACCTCTCCTGCCGACCTATGGCGAATCGCTAGGACTACGCGGAAAGATCTGCGAGCACTGGACGCTCAACCCCCATCCAACGATGATCCCGGCTATCGAAAGCGGATGGGTGAAGAGCATTCATTGCTTCGGCAGCGAAGTCGGCATGACAGACTACATCGCGGCGCGGCCGGATATCTTCTTTACAGGCCGCGATGGCAGCCTGCGTTCGAATCGAGTCCTGTGCCACCTCGCAGCACAATATGCCGTCGATGCCTTCATCGGTTCTACCCTGCAGATGGACGCGGACGCAAACTCTTCGACCGTTCCCACCGGGCGTCTCACCGGGTTTGGTGGAGCGCCCAACATGGGGCACGACCCACATGGCCGTCGACACATTTCGCATGCCTGGCTCGACCTGATTACCTACAAGGAGCCGATCGTCCGCGGCCGCAAGGTTGTCGTACAAACCATCGAGACGTTCCAGAGCGGAGGCGTTCCTGCCTTTGTGGAGACCCTCGACGCGGTTCAGGTAGGCAAGAAAGCAGGCATGCCAATCGCACCCATCATGATCTATGGCGATGATGTAAGCCACGTCGTGACAGAAGAGGGGATCGCCTACCTCTATAAAGCGGAAGGCCAGCAAGAGCGCCGGCGTGCTCTCGCAGCAGTCGCGGGAGTCAGCCCCGTCGGCCTCGAAGCAGTTGCTTCTGAGACAGCAGACCTTCGCAAGAAAGGTATCGTGGTCTACCCCGAAGACATCGGCGTCCACCGCATGGAAGCGAAGCGGTCTCTCCTGGCGACGCGGAGCATGGAAGATATGGTCGCATGGTCCGGCGGGCTGTATAACCCACCCGCAAAGTTCCGAGGGTTGTAATGAGAGCCGATCAGCTATCCAACCCGGCTACAGCAACGGTCTCTGCGCTCTCCGAAGCAGAGAGACAGGCCGTCTGGCTGGCTCGTCTCTGCAAGCAGTCGCTCGTTGCCGAGGCAGAATTGACCCCCAAACCAGGTCTGGTCGACCGTCGCGGCGCAGGAAGCCACAACGATCTGTCGCTCTCCAACATGAGGCGATCCGCGTTGGCGATCGAGCCGTATTTTTATCAAATGGCTCTCATCTCTTGGGAAGCTCATGTGAACCAACAGTTGCGGGAACGCCTTGCGGCCATCGGGCGCGATGCGGACCGCGCCATGTACAAGACAACCGACGGCAGCAACTCTCATAAGGGAGCCATCTGGGCTCTGGGGCTGGCTACGTAGCTGGTCTCCGCAAATAAGTCGACAACAAGAACGTCGAGACCTTAATCATCTTTGTCATGAGCTTTGCTGTTCCCTGCGCGTTGTTCGCCACCATCGCTCGAACACCGCACCAGCCGCTGTGGGGACAGGGAAAAATCGCACTGGTGCTCGTCATTGTGTACGGCATCATCTACGCGGTCACCTACTTCAGTTCGAGGATCCTGAGTAAGGACTCCGCACGAGACAGTTCCGTCCTTGCGCTCACCCTGACCTTCCCGAATATTGCAGCGGTTGGGTTTCCTTTGTTAGAGGCTATGTACGGCGCCCAGCAAAGCATCGTGGTGGTCGTTGGCATCGCCGCCGGAGCCATCACGATCACCGCGATTACGCTTGCAATCCTTGAAGCAGGAACTGCCGAAGGCCGAGCCCTTTCGACGGCGGCATGTGTACGTATTTCCATGTGGAAGGCATTAAAGAAGCCCGTCTTCTGGGCTCCCATGCTCGGTATCGTCACCGTCATCATCGGTCTTCATCTCCCCAGCTATCTTGACCGCACCCTCACCCTTTTCGCAAATGCAACTGCAGGATCAGCCCTGTTTCTCACGGGTCTGGTTGTATCCGCACAGCGCTTCGAATTGACCTGGGGTGTGATCTGGGCGGTCTTCGTGAAGAATATTCTTCAGCCTGCGTTTTGTTTAGTAATAGCTCGCTTGCTGGGATTACCGCGTGACCTGACTCGCTCGGTTGTGTTGATGACGGCCATTCCATGTGGCTTCTTCGGAATTGTCTTCGGTAAACATTTCGACGTTGCGCCGCCAGTGGCAAGCTCCGGCCTCATCGCGAGCTACGTGGTGGGTATCTTTAGTTTGGCTGGATGGATCATTGTCCTTACCTACCTTCACTAGGGGTTCGCCATGTTTGTCTATAAGGGTCACGCCGTTCAAACGCATGATCTGTTGCATATCAACCCGGAATGCCTCCTCGATGAAGCCATATCTCGTGGCGACGTGGTGCCGGGCTGGGCCGAAGGGCACTTGCGTGCAGTCCCCTTTGCGGTAGTTCGCCGAGGCCTTATAAGTGAGACTTGTCTGCCGATCGGGGTCCGTGGATCTGAGAGAAACCAACGATGGGCCACCTCCTGTTCTCCGCATGCGGTCCTGAGTTTCATTGCACCATCTCAGTTGTTAGGGCGGACCCTCATGCGTTCACGAGTGGACGCGGTCCCGGCTCTTCAGTCTCTGGAGTTCCTACAAGTCCGATGGGTTGATTTCGATTGCCCTTGGGGGCCGGGAGGTAGTATTGGTTTTGAGCTTGCGACGGGCCGGATCGTGGCGACGGCCGGAAGCGATCTCGACATCGTCATCCGCGCTGCAAAGCCTATAACGCTCGAAAAGGCAACATTCCTGTGCACACAAGCGACGGATCTCCCAGCAATCGTCGATATTCGTGTCGAGACTCGCGTGTGTGGCTTTTCCTTGAAGGAGTACGCACGAGAAGATCGCCAGGAGATCCTCCTGCGCACTCCGAATGGACCTGTGCTCGGGACCGATCCGTGGCGCAATGAGCCCGACATCTTGACTGTCGCAAACAGCTTCGAGAGAGCGGGACGTTAGATGGGCATAGCGTTTCTGTTTCCCGGTCAAGGCTCGCAGATTCCCGGTATGCTTCACACGTTGCCGGACCACCCCGCCGTTCGGCAAACATTGGAGGAGGTGAGCCGGGTTCTTGGTCGTAACGTGCAGGATCGCGACTCGGCCGCCGCGCTCGAGTCAACCGTCTCGGTTCAGTTAGCGCATTTGTCCGCTGGCGTAGCGACCGCCCGTGCCCTCATCGCAGAAGGTATACAACCTGAAGCTGTTGCGGGTCTGTCGGTAGGCGTCTTCGCCGCTGGCGTCCAGAGCGGCGTTCTAGAACTGCCGGATGCAGTGCGCCTCGTGCAGCATCGTGCGGAGATGATGGTCCAGCTGTACCCCAATGGCTACAGCCTTTCAACCATCATTGGACTGAACGAGCAGCAGGTCGCACAGCTCGTTAAAGATGTACACACAGTAGACGCCCCTGTTTATCTGGGGAATATTAATGCGCCGCGGCAGATCGTCGTCGCAGGCTCCGATGCTGGGATGACGATGGTGCTTGATGCTGCTCGAAAGATCGGCGCTCGCAAAGTCGAGCGCCTTCATGTATCCGTGCCTTCACACTGTCCCCTTCTCGAACCTGTCGCTGCCTCACTAAGAACGATGTTGCGCACCATGACCATCCACCAGCCCACAACGGTCTACGTGGGCAATGTGACCGCGAGAGCACTGCGAAGCCCCGAGACTATTGCAGAGGATCTAGCCAGTAATATTGCGCATGGTGTTCGCTGGTTTGACGCCACAACAGTTCTTGAAGAACTAGAGTGTCGTCTATTTTTTGAGATGCCATCGGGCCATGTGCTACGTGAACTCGCCCGAGAAGCTCAACCTGAAGTGCGAGCCTTGTCTATCGGCGAGAGCACCATACCCTATGCGTTGCGTCTCGCAGCGCAATTACATGATTCGTAGAAATCTCCCCCGGCGTTGCCGAAAACGCCAAAGTAGAATCGGATAACCAAAGGTCTCCAAAGCCTTATGCATCCGTTCGATCCCGACCCGCACCGCCAACATTTCCAATGACTCAGGATCGAGGCATCCCATGCCACGAAACCAACAACAGCACCGGATGCGCTCAAGGCACTGTCACGCTCCTTGTTCCCCTTGGCAACTGGACGGCGCCGGCCGTCCCCATGCCCGACGCAGACTGCGATCCGCTTCCTTTCGAGACGTCTCTCACCGAAAAGCTCATGAGCCTCCTGTCAACATTCTCGATCTCGTGCCTTAGCATTACTCGCTTCCCGGACCTGGTGTTCCCGCGGGTCCGCCGCGGCGCAGAGCCCTCCGCTTGATGAGCAGAAAGAAGATGGGGACGAGCACCAGAACGTGGATCGTCGATGTAATCATTCCTCCAACAATAGGTGCAGCGATGGGCTTCATCACGTCAGAGCCAATGCCTGTCTCCCATAAGATCGGTGCAAGGCTGAGAATCACTGCCGCTACGGTCATCAACTTTGGCCGCAGTCGCTGCACCGCACCTTCCATGACGGCCTGCTCCAGCGCAACATCGGTCATGGACGCGGACAGCGCGAGGTGCCGCTGGAAAGCCTCCTCAAGATAAACCACCATCACCACGCCGGTCTCCACTGCAATGCCAAAAAGCGCAATGTAGCCGACCCACACAGCAACGCTGAAGCTATAGCCGAGTGCCCACTGCAACAACAGGCCTCCAGACATCGCATAGAGCGTAGGAACAATCAGCACCACCGCTTCGATAGCAGATTTAAAAACAAGATAGAGCAGAAAGAAGATTACACAGAACACAATGGGCAGGATGATCCTCAAACGTTGTTTGGCGCGCACCTCGAACTCATACTCTCCGGCCCAGCGCCAGGTGTAGCCTGCAGGAAGCGCCAGCTTCTGGTTCAATAACTTCTCCGCTCGATGCACAAAGCCGTCGTAGTTATGCGTGTTGAGATTGAGATAGACATAGCCAGTCAACGCTCCATCTTCGTCGCGGATCATCGAGGGGCCGCGCGAGTAGAAGACGCGGGCAACTTCGCCAAGCGGAATCTGCTCTCCCGAGGGTGTTGGAATCAGCGCTCGCGAAATCTCCTCAGGATGATCGCGAAAGTCGTGCTGATAGCGGACAGCAATGGGAAAGCGTTCGCGGCCTTCCACGTTTTGCGCAATGTCCGCTCCACCAATCTCTGACGTAATCACGCGTTGCACGTCGGCCACGGTGAGTCCGTACCGTGCGGCCTGTGAACGATTCACCTCCACATTGAGATAGAATCCCTGCGCAACACGCTCTGCAAAGACGGAGTTGGCCTCCGGCATGGCAGAGAGGATCTGCTGCATCTGCGTTCCAATGTCCTCGATGGTCGAGAGATTCGGTCCCTGGATCTTGATGCCGACCGCAGTCTTGATTCCGGTCAATTCCATGTCGAGCCGGTTCGCAACGGGCATCGTCCAGCTGTTCGTGAGTCCTGGAAATTGCAACTTCTCATCCATGTCGTGGATAAGAGTTTCGTAAGTCATACCGGCACGCCACTGAGCGCGGGGCTTCAGCATGATGGTGGTGTCGTACATATCCAGAGGAGCGTTGTCGGTGGCGCTGTCCGAACGGCCGACAGTGCCAAAGACGGTTGCAACCTCAGGAAACGAGCGGATGATTCTGTCCTGCTCCTGCATCAGCGAGACGCCCTGGGTCATGGAGATGCCCGGCAGCGCATTCGGCATGTACAGCGCGGAACCCTCGTATAGCGCAGGCATGAACTGGCTTCCGATCCGAAAGTAGAGCGGAACCGTAACAGCGAGAAAGACAAGGTTCAGCGCGATGACCACCTTCCAGTGCTCGAGGCACCAACGCAGCACAGGAAGATAGATCGCCTGGGCCATGCGCGCGGCTGGATTCTGCGATTCGGGACGCAGCTTGCCACGCAGACAGAACGGCATCAGCGCCGGAACCAGCGTGATCGAAAGCAGCGAGGAAAAGATGAGCGCCAGTGTTTTCGTCCAGGCAAGGGGACGGAACATGCGTCCCTCCTGCGCCTCCAGCAGAAACACCGGAAGAAACGACACCACGATAATGATGAGCGAATAAAATAGCGCCGGCCCAACCTGCTGTGCAGCACCCACAAGGACGCGTCGCCGCTCCGGTCCGTCCGGCACATCGGTGCGCTCGGAGAGGTGGCGGTACCCATTCTCCACCATGACGATGGCAGCGTCGATCAGCACGCCCACGGCCAGCGCCAGGCCACCGAGTGACATGATGTTGGAGCTGACATGCAGAAAGTACATCGGGATGAACGCAGCCAGCACTGCAATCGGGAGCGTCAGGATGGGGACCAGCGCGGAGCGGAAGTGGAAGAGAAACGCAATGCAGACGAACGCCACAATGATCGCCTCGGCAATCAGATCCCGCTTCAGCGTGTGGATCGACTCGTCGATCAGCCAGGAGCGGTCGTAGGCTGTCACAACCTCAACTCCGGGCGGAAGCGAAGGCGCGATCTCGCGGAACTTCGCCTTCACGCCGTTGATGACGTCGAGCGCGTTCATGCCGTAGCGCATCACCACAATGCCACCAACGGTCTCGCCTTCCCCTTGCCAGTCAGCCGCGCCTCGGCGCACATCCGGCCCGAACGAGACCGTGCCCAAATCTCGCACCAGCACAGGCGTTCCGTTCTTACTCCCAACAGCAACGTCTTCGAGATCGGAGAGCGAGCGAAGATAGCCGAGCCCGCGAATCATATACTCGGCTCCGCTCATGTTGAGCACATCTCCACCAACTTCGTTCGTGCTCTGTCGCACGCGATCGATGACAGTAGACGCAGAGATTCCGTAAGAGAATAGTTTGTTCGGATCCAGATTCACCTGGTACTGCCGCACAAAGCCGCCAATGCTCGCCACCTCCGCCACACCCGGCACAGTTTCGAGTTGGTAGCGCAAGTACCAGTCCTGCAACGCGCGGAGGTCGGCCAGGCTCTTCGTATGGCTGCGGTCCACAAGGGCATACTCGTAGACCCAGCCCGCACCCGTAGCATCTGGCCCAATCGCTGGATGCACGTCCGCAGGCAGCTTTCCTGCGATCTGCTGCAGGTACTCAATCACGCGCGATCGCGCCCAGTAGAGGTCAGTTCCATCCTGAAAGACAACGAAGACGTAGGAGTCGCCAAACATGGTTTGCGCGCGCACGTTCTTGACGCTCGGAGCCGAGAGCAGTGCGGTTACGATCGGGTACGTCACCTGGTCTTCGATCACATTGGGCGGCTCGCCGGCCCACGGCGTGTGAATGATCACCTGCACGTCGCTGATGTCGGGAAGCGCATCGAGCGGCACTCGCCGCATGCACCAGAGTCCAGAGACAAACAACAGAATCGCGCCCGTGAACACAAGGAACGGATTGCGCGCACACCACGCAATGATGCGTGAGATCATCACATCCCTCCCGCGACACTGACGCTGAGTTGCTTGGTCGCCACGGTCTGGCCGCCGCGTTGGACTGTCACCGACACCTGCCATGTGCCAGCGGTCGAGAGCTGTACGGTGCCTTCATAGGACCCATTGCCCTTCTCCGCCAACGTTGCCGCAGCGTGCTCCGCCGCCATACCCATCGCAGGCATCGCCGGCATAAAGAACGTTGCCTTCACCTGCGCTCCGGCCGCTGGCTTTCCGTCCGCATCGGTCACCTTCACGCGTACCGTGTTCGCGCCATTTCGTGGAGGAGACGGCTCCGTGCTGAAGTCAATCTGCATGGCCTTCGCTGGCGCGGTGCTTGTTCCCGGCTGCGGCGCAGGCGCCGCGAAGCCTCCCGCAGACGCTTGAAGTTGCGCCTCCGAGTCCACCAGAAAATTGGCTGAGCTAACCACCTGGTCGCCCGCCTTCAGGCCCTTCAGCACCACTACGGAATCGCCGATCTGCGGTCCCGTCTCAATCGTGCGCGGCTCCAGATAGCCGTCCCCGTGGTTCACAAACGCGATCATCCGCGTGCCAGTCTGCAGCACGGCGGAGGCTGGCATCACTAGTTGCCGTCCCAGCGGTGCCGCAATCACGACGTTCACATACATCCCCGGCTTCAGCACAACGCCAGGATTGCGAAATACAAGCCGCACCCGCACAGTACGCGTCCCTGAATCCACCTGCGGCAAAATCTGGTCGATTCTCCCTCCGAAATTGCGTCCCGGATATGCATCGACCGTGACCTGCGCGGAGTCACCCGGTCTCAGGCGGCCCACATCGTTTTGAAATACATTCGCATACACCCACACGGTCGAGAGGTCAGCAATGGTGTACAGCTTCGTCTCCGGCTGCACATACGCATTCGGCAGAGCGTTGCGCTCGATCACATACCCCGATGCCGGAGAGTCGATGGCCATATTCCGCTGCACCTTGCCACTTTGCTCTAACTCCGCGATGGCCTGCGCAGGAACGCCGAATTGCTGTAGCCGCTCCGCCGCAGCCTTCAACAACCAGCCACCCTCCTTCGCCGCCATTCCATTCGCGTCCGGCGCAAATGCCTTCTGGTTCTGCCGAGCAAGCACATACTCCTGCTCACTGCTTACAACGTCCGGGCTGTACACAGTGAACAGTTGCTGGCCCTTGTGCACATACTGGTAGGTCGCATTCACCGAAACATCCTGAATCCATCCCGGAAAACGGGTCTGCACATACGCGACCTTCTCCTCGTCAATGTCCACATTGCCCGGAACATTGAGGTCGTCGTTCAGGTTTTTGAATTCCACCGTTGCCGTCGTAACGCCAATCTCCTGCAGGCGTTGCGGCGACAACTGCACCGGTGCCAGGGCGGGCTCGCCGTGCGATGGTGCGCCTGTGACCGACGCCGACGGTGAAGCAGCCTCCGGCCCGCGCGCCACCACCACCGACTCCTGCGAGGCTGCTTGCGGCACCTCGCGATTCCGGTACACAAGGACATACGCAAGCGTCGCAGCCAGCAGGATGCAGACAGCAACGGCAGCCGCGAACGCAATCAAATAGGGACGAGTCTTCATGGTTTCACCTCTGCTGCGGGGGACGCGGATAGGTTGATGGGTGCGCCTGTGGCAAGCTCAAGATCTGCCAGCCGTGTGTCAAAATCAGCAACCGCCTGAACCCATTCAAGGTCGATGTTGATCACCGTCATCTGGCTGTCGAGCAGATCAAGAAAGTCCGTCTTGTCGTTCGCATAGGCAATCACGCTCGACTGCAATGTGGCCTCTGCCTGCGGACGCAGTTCATCGTGATACATCCGCGCAAGTTCTTGTGCTGACCGCGCCTCAACAAGCCCTTCCTGAATCTGTCCGAATGCTGCACGGCGCAGGGCCACCAGCTCGGCGTCCTGCTCTGTGGCTTGTGCCGTCGCCTCCGCAATCTCCGCATCATGCTTGCGGTGATTCAGCCACGGAAGATTCATCGTGCCTTCCACCATGTAGCTATTGCGCATGCTGGTCGTGGGCTGCATCAGCATGTAGCCCGCCGAGACGGTGAAGTCCGGAACATACGCCTTCCGCGCCAACGACTGCTCCGTGTGGCTCTGCTCCGCAGCCGCCTTCGCCGCCCTCAAATCAGGCAGCGCCTGCAGCGCAAGCGTCTCGAGCGTCTGCACCGGAGGCAGCGGCGACAGCACTGCAAACTCTCCGGCCACACGCAGCGGGGCAGCGGGGTCGCGTCCCAGCAGCGTGTTCAGGCGCGCTCGCGCAAGGTCCGCATCGTGATCAAAACGAATCATGTGCTCCGCCAGACCGGTGAGCGTGACCTGCGCCTTCAGGATGTCCTGCTGCGACACTTTGCCGACCGCGTACTTGATGCGAGCCGCCTCAATCGCCTGGCGCGCAATCCCCACATGCTGGTCGTGAATCCGCATCTCATCGTCTGCACGCAACAGATCGTCGAAGGCCTTGTGCGCTTGCACTCGCACCTGCAGTCGCACCTGGTCCAACTGTGCCTTGGCCACGTCCACGCCGGATGCAGCTGCACTCGTGCGCAGCGCCCGCTTGCCCGCTCCGGGCAGCGTCTGGCTGATGCTGAACATGTTCAACGCCTGGTTGTAATTCCACGGCTGCTGAAGCGGAACTCCCCAGCCCCGATACATAGCCGACGGATCGTCGAGCGCGCCAGCCAGCGGAACATGCGCCTCGGCAACAGCAACTCGACGAGCCGCGACCGCAATCTCAGGATTCCCTGCAAGCGCCAGCCGCTCAGCATCCTCCAGCGTCAGAGCCGGCCCGGATCCCTCCATCGGAGGGTGTTCTTCGAGCAACGCGGCGACGCTCGCCAACGGTTCGCTCGCCGCAACCGCCTGCGCGCGAGAAACGCTGGTCGACGCGCTGAGCGTCACCATACAACATGCAACAACAAATAATTTCATGGACTCTCTCCCAAGGGCTGTGGGTATACAAGCCGGGCTGCGCGTCCGCTATGCGCCAAGGCGCAGGTAGACACACGAAGGCCCAGGTTCAGCCAATCAAGGATGGAGTTCTAGATTCGAAGTGCAAACGCGCCGCCCGGCGGGAACTTCGGCGGCGGTGTCTTGGATGCATTACGATACGCGACACTCGAAAGACCACGCTCTTCCAGTGCAGTCACACGGGGCACAACCACAAACTTCTGCGCGTGCTCAGGAGAGTACGGTTGCGCGGGGGAAACGATGAAATTCTGCCCCTGAATCTGACAGCACGCACCGCTTGCTCCCATCACAGGCGAGCAACAGTCCGGCCCCATCTCCATCTGCTTGCAGCAATCAGGCCGTCCAGTCTGCTGCATACCCAGCAGACACGCGGCCGCCGGCATCGCAGTCCATAAGACTACAACGGCCAGCATGAACAACGCGTATCTCCTACCCCAATTCACGTGTAAGCGTCCTGACTATCGATTATAAGCATCCGTCACCGGCCATTTCGCCGCAGTGACACAAATCACCCCTATGAAGGATGTCGCGGACAACGCCATCCAGAGCCGTACGTTGTAGTCAACATTTTCCGTCGACAGCGCGGCGCGGGAAAACGTGCCCATCTCGTAGGCCTTCTCGTTGAGCAGTAACACGTCCCACTCCAAACGGAACGATGTCTTGGACTATTGAGAAAGCGCGGTTGAGGACAACACCTCATTCAGCGCATAGCTGCTCAGGACCTTCATGTAATTGGCGCGATGAAACACCGCCGGATGGGCCACGTTTTTCCGGCTCATGCTTCCCTGCATCTGCCCAATCGACTCATAGCTGTGCTCCTCCATCCAGCCTTCCACGCCGGTCAGCAACGGCCGCAGGGAGCCGATGCCATGCCGCAGCAACTCCGATGTCGTCATTGCAACCCGAGCTCCTGCCATCATCGATTTCAGAATGTCTGCCGACGAATGCACGCCGCCTGTGATGGCGATGTCCGCCTTAATGTTGCCGAACAGAATCGCAGCCCAGTGCAGACGCAGCCTCAAATCGGAGGAGCTGCTCAGTTCGAGGCTCGGAACCACATCAAGAGTCTCGAGGTCGAAGTCCGGCTGATAGAAGCGGTTGAAGATCACCAGTCCGTCGGCACCGGCTTCATCCAGGCGCTTGGCAAAGTGCGTCATGGAGCTGAAAAATGGACCAATCTTTACGGTCAGCGGAATCTTTAGCTGCGACTTCACCGAGCGCACTAGACGGACATACTGATCTTCAATCGAAGCGCTGTCATGCTGGGCATTCGTAGCTAGAAAATAGATATTCAGCTCGACGCCATCCGCGCCAGCCTCCGCCATCAGCTTGGCGTACTTTACCCATCCTCCCTCAGAGACTCCATTGAGACTGCCGAAGACCGGAACATCCACTGCCTGCTTCGCCTTGCGGATGTGTTCCAGATAGGCCTCCGGCCCCGTGTTGTAACTCTCCATGC
>VFSW01003206.1_pt1 | contig 24516 bp, 21 predicted proteins | sample 5358111 | NCBI WGS metagenome assembly VFSW01 (sample SAMN11554181, study PRJNA540505) | mine drainage metagenome | isolation source: sediment from site ElyBrook_90M | place: USA: Ely Copper Mine, Vershire, VT | collected 2017
CGGATTAACCCGGCCTTCTGTAACTTAAGGGCGCCCTCGGTCACGCCTTCGCGACGCACACCCAGCATGTTGGCGATCAATTCCTGCGTCATCACGAGTTCATCGCCCTGCAGTCGGTCCAAGCTCAACAGCAGCCAGCGGCACAGCTGTTGATCCAGCGCGTGGTGGCGGTTGCACACCGCGGTTTGCGACATCTGCGTGATGAGCGCCTGCGTGTAACGCAACAGAAGATGCAATGCCTGCCCGTTTTGATCGAACATCTCTTTCATGACTTGCGCTTTCAGTCGAAAGCCCACGCCTTTACTTTGCACCACGGCGCGGCTCGGGGTGGACTCGCCACCCATGAAGAGCGAAATGCCGACGATACCCTCGTTGCCGACCACGGCAATTTCGGCGGAGGCGCCGTCCTGCATCACGTACAGTAGCGAGACAATAGCGGTAGTGGGAAAATACACGTGAGTCATCGTGTCGCCCGATTCGTACAGCACCTGGCCGAGCGGCATCACGACACGCTCAAGATGCGGTTGCCATCCCTGCCACTCCTCTTCGGGCAGCGCCGCCAGGAGACGGTTCTGTCGTGGATGAGGTGTCTTGTTCATCATGGAGTATGCGGGCGGTTCTGGCGTCGCGGAAATGGCGTGGACCGTGGGCAGGTTGCAGCATACAACCTGTGCGCGGCACATAGGTCAAGGGATTCGAGCTCACTCGGCGACCGCCTCAATCAAGCGGCAAATCGAATGTCCGTCCGGTACCCCGTCCGCCATCCTTCGCCATTTACGTAGAGCACTCTGCATGCGCTCCTGTAGGGCGGTGACTTCTGCGAGGTTGCGTGCGTTTTCAGCAAGCCGGCGGGCCACGACTTCGCGTACCAACGGACACGGTGTCTTGCCCTTCAGACTCATCTCCAGCACCAAGCGTACTTCGCCCAGCGTGAACCCGAGCCGCTTCGCCTTCCGGATGAAGGCCAACCGATGGAGGTCAGCTAGGCTGTACTGTTTGTACTTATTGCGAGCGTCGCGCACCGGGCGCAGCAATCCCAGCCGTGCGTAGTAACGCACGACGTGCGGTGCCACCCCCGCGCGCGTTGCGAGTTCATGTACTTGCATTGGATATGCCGTCGACGTGGTTACCTCGTCGGCACGATAGTAAGGCGAAGCGATTGCTCGGTCTGCGCGCTAGCGCACGGAGGCGCCTCGAGCGATGAGTCACGGCGCGAACGGGAACTGGTCTGGCGGCCTATCGCCATAACATTCTTCGCGATCCTGAGGGGCTGTTGCCGATCATGGGATGCTGTTCGCTTCTCGTGCTCAATCCGGGGCTCATCATGGCGATTTTGGCGCGGCGTCAGCGTGGCCAAATTGATAGCGCACCGTGACACCGAATAGATTCACGTGGTCTTGATAGGGCTGAACTCCCAGCGCCAGAAGGTTTGGCACGGTCGACGGCCCAACACCATTGAGGGCCCAGTCGCTGGAGTTGTAGGTTTCGCGCGTATAGCGCAAATGCACCTGCAGCGAGCCCGTCCATCGGTAGGCGAGGTCGAGCCGCGTGGAGTCGAGCTTGGTCCAATTCTGCGGAAACGCCTGTTGCAGGCCACCTGCCGTGGTGTCGGTGTTGTCATACGAGGGGGCGAGCAGATAGTCCAAAGCGAGAGTCCAGCGCTCTTGGGGGACCCAGCGCCCACCGACCCCTAAATTCCAAAACCGTTCGGTCTCCGCGGTGAGCCACGGCGCCGAGCCTTGCCCTGCATACCCGTTCTGCAGATTGAACAATCGCTCGTATCCACCCTCGATATAGGCGCTCAAAGTGTCACGCGGCGTCCAAGTGAGTGTGCTCGACCCGCGCTGCTCGTGCACGCTTTGTAGACCCAGCGGAGAGGATCGATAGTCGTCCTTGGCGAGAAACCCCTCCGCCGACCAGGTCAGGGTCGGCGTCGCAGTCCACGTGCCGGTGAGTGTGGAGAACACCCGATCCCGCGGCGCATAGCCATATTCGCGGATCAGCGGGTTTTCTTCGGGTGGCAGCGCGGCGGTGTCGAAGGACGAGGCCTTGCGCAGGCCATTGCCGATCTTCAGCGTGAAGCTCAAAGACGCGAGCGGCGTGATCGTGCCGCGACCCCAACTTTCCGCGTTCTGGGTCCAGGTCACGACCTGTCCGGGCCCGTAGTGGATGTCGTCGAGCTTGCCGCCCACACCGATCTTGAGCCAGTGGGCCAATGCATAGTCGGCGCTGCCGTCAAGGCGCACGCGATCCTCACTGTAGCGGGGCGTAACCGCTGTGCCGCCCGGAAAAGTGTCGGTGGCGATGTAGGCGATGGCGAGAGGCGTGGTTTTATCGTCGCGTCCATCATAAGCCGCATTCCCGCGGACGCTGAGCTTCGGCAGAGGCCGCGAGGCGAGTCCCAGAGCATAGTGAGACAGATGCACGTCACCATCGAGGGAACTTAGGTAGGGAACAGTGGACCCGGGCAGAGTGCTGACGGGCAGGAAAGCAGCATTTTGCTTAAGGGAACCAAGTGATGCGCTGTACGTGAGGGTGGTCGCCCATGGTAGCTGCACGTTGCCCGTCGCGGTGAGCTGCTGCAGCGTGTTGCTCGGCGGCACGCCGAGTTGTCCCTGGATCGAGCCCGGTACGATCGGCAGGTAGGGATTGGCGAAAGTGATCGAATCATGATTGTCGTCGAACCAGGAACCGGTATAGGTCAGGCGGAAACTCGCTTTGCGTCCGGCCCAAGCCGCGCCGCCTTCGAAGGAGTTGGTGACGTAATCAAAGGGCTGTGGCAACTGCACAGCCTCCGTCAGAAAGCTCGCGCTTGTGAGGCCGGTGCCGTCCTTCTCCTGGCGCCGATATTCGCCGAACAGTGTCCAGCTCGGCGTAGCGAAGTATCGAGCGAGCAATGCGACCGTGCGACGCTCCGACTCGATGTTAAGCGGCGCGAGACTTGCGCCGAGTGCGCTCATGCCGCTCGTGCTGCCGGCCGATACCCAGTCTGCGGGCAGCCCGAGGTTTGCGCCACTGGCTCGCAACGGAGTTACCCCCGTGTCGTAAAGATGGTTCGGCTGCCCATCGTAGTTGGCGCGCAGATCGTAGCGCCCCTCGCGGCCACCCTCGACATAACCATCCCGGGAGGCGAGCCCGAGGCGCTCGAGCTCATAGTTCGCGTAAGAACCATCGTCGCTGCGATACTGACCTGACGCTGCCGCATCCGCGTACGCACCGCTATGATCGATGCCGGTATAGCGGCCGAAGCTCGCGTTGGCGCCACTGGCGCCGAGCACACCGGCCTCTACTTCGGCCGCGTAGCCTTCCAGAAACGGACATTGCGTGCACTTCCAATCGCTGGTGTCTGTGGTCGGCGTGTCGGCTGACGCCGCCGCGGCGCCGAGGATGACAACGGCTCCCAGCGTGAGCGATGCCAAACAGAGCCAAGCAATTGTCTTCATCTGAGCACTTCCTACCGCATCAACGTACGACCCGACGGATGGTTCGAGCCGTGTACCTGCGAGTGACAATTGGTGCAACCGCGGGCGAGCAGAAAGGCGCTAGGGCTTCCGCCGCCCGGCAGTCCCTGTGGCGTATTGGCGAGCGAGGGATGCCCTGCGCCCTCGTGACACGTCTGGCAGAGAAATGGCGTGCGGATCTTGAGAAGCGCCGGCTGGGCGGAGCCATGCGGATTGTGACAGTTGGTGCAGTCCTCGGCGACCGGCTGATGTTCCCACAGAAACGGTCCGCGGTATTCGGCGTGACAGGTCGTGCAGGTCTCGTTGACGGTGTTCTGCACGAGCTGCTTGGGCGCCGTTGAACCGTGCGGCGAGTGGCAGGAGGTGCAGGCCATCTTGCCTTCGCGCAACGGATGATGCGACAGCTTGTTGAGGTCCGTACGCTGCGCTTGATGACAGCTCGTGCAGACCTCGACCTGGGTCGCCGCCGCCCGCACCGGATCTTTGGCAACATGCAGGTGGTGGCAGCTCGCGCAGGCGACATCGTTCGCGGCGTGCGCGCTCGACGCCCAATCATGTGCGGCGTTCGATTGATGGCAGCCCAAGCATTGACTGTTCTGCTTCGCGGCGGGCGCACTCGCCTTGAGACCAAAGTCGACCATCCCCGCAAGCGGGCCGCCGCCCGCTTCCACATGGGCGCCGCCCGGTCCGTGACAGGCCTCGCACTGCCGACCGCCGTGGCCGACCGGGCCGCGCGGATCGTTCGGACGCGCATGCTTGGTGCGGAAGATGCGCGTGACGTCTGCATCGTTGTGGCACCCGAGACAGGTGTCGGCTCCCTGCGGACTGTAGGCCGGTACGTCGGGCGGGGGCGTGACTTGCGCACGCGCGTCGCTCGTCACTACAAGGCCGAGCGCCACGGCGAGAATCCCAACCCACGCAGCATCGAGCACGCACCGCCATCGGGCGCTTGATCGAGACCTGATCGGTGTTTTGGCGACCGGCATGCGGCACGGTGCGACCACGGGCTACTGATAGGCCGTGAGTTTGTGCACCACCTGCACATCGGCGATCGCACCGGAGCCGTGGCAAACCAGGCAGGTCTCGCTCGAAACCACCTGATTATTGGCATTCTTCACGGCGGCAAAGTTGGCACCGTTCTGCATCATGTGGGTCTTCTCGATGGCGGTGGCGTGACAGGACGAGCAGACGGCCGCACCTGCGGTGATGGCTATTTGATTGGCCAGCGGTGCGCCCGTCGCGTCCACCGTCTGAATCGTCGAGGCGAGCGGCGTCGGATTGCTCGGATCCGGCGGATAGAAGGTGCCCGCCTCGTGGCAGCCGAGACAGTTGTTCACCGCACCCGGGAAAGGGGTAATCGTGGTGAAGTTATGGACAGCGCCGTTGTGATAAACGACGTAGGGGGCCTTATCCGCGAGGCCGCGGCTGGGCCCATCGTGAATCGCATGGATCATGATCTTGTAGTCGATCGATTGCTCTTGCAGTTGGTCGGGCGCCAGGGAGAGGGCATTGGCGGCCGTGACCACGCCGAGGAGCGCGCGGGTGGCTTGATCGGTCGCGTTCGGCTCGTGGCAGAAGGGGCACGTCTGCACACTCTCGACCATGTCGTTGCCGTGCGCCAGCGGGTTTAGCTGGTCGTGGCAGGCGTCGCACTTTTTCACGTCCACCACGGTGCGGCGCGGTACCGGGGTTTTGTCCGTGATCGACGCGAAAGTGAACACACTCGGCACGGGGATTGCCTGGACCCCACGGCCGTCCTGGAAGTCGTGGCTCGGATGCCCGTGGAAGTGGATGCCGGCTGTGCCGACAACGTCCGGCGGGATCGGCTGTGGCGAGGTGACCGAGAAAGTACCGTCCCCATTGGCGGTGGGTAGCGGCGCCGTGCAGGTCGCGGGGATATCGATCTCGCCGCCGTTGGCCCCTGTACCTGTGTTCGTGTAGTCGAGCGTGTTCCAGGCAACCATCAGGAAAAGGTCGCTCGCGTTGTTGCCGGTGCAATCGGTGAAGGGCTCGTCCGCCAGTAGATTCCACGGCTTCTTGCCGTTAGTCGGATTAGTGACCGAGAACTGGATGACGGGCGTTTGGCCGGGCGCCGTGTTCGTCACGTTGACGATGTTGTAGGTAAAATTCTGCTGATACTGGCGCTCGGGAATCACGTGAGCGGCAGCGATCTGCAGCCCACCGTTGTCGAGGTTCGAGGTCGTGCCATGACAGGTGCTGCACTGGGTATTGTCAGCGACGATGTTGCTGCTATGGTTAGCGCCGGTCGCGAAGTTCACGTTGTCGTGGCAGGAACCGCAGGCCTCGACGCTCGGGACGGTACGCCAATTGACGGTGTCCGGAGTCGCCGGGTCGGTTTCGTTGTGACAGGTGTAACAGGTACGTAAGTCGTTGGTGGGGAAGACAATCGCCGAGTAGTCATTCACCGAGTTCATGAAGCCATAGATCTTGTAGCTGCCGCCCGCCACCACGGACGGCAGGTTCGCGCCCCTATGGAGCTTGTGAAACATCACCTTAAAATCGAGCGTGTTGCCGCTCGACGGATCAACCGAACTCGGGTTGTGACACATCACGCAGTACTGGATCTCGGTGCGCGCACCGCCGTGATAACCGACTTCGGTTGGCAAGCCTAAGAGCATATGGCAGTTCTTGCAGGTCTGGTTATCGACGATCTCGCGGCTCAACGGCAGGTTCGTCGTCGCACCGGTTGCGGGCAGGAACGTGTAGACCGGGCTATTGGCCGGCACGAGGCCCCGGATTTCGAACGCCACCCGATGCACGAGCGTCGCGTCGTAACTGACGGCCGGGTCGGCAGACAAGTCCTTCGTGAAGGTGTACTGGTAAGTGCCGTCGCCATTGTCGCTAAAGGTGCCCGTGCCAGCCTCCGTGGTCGCTTGCGGCTGCGGCGTCGTGCCCGCGGCCCCGGGGGCCGGGCTCGCGGTCTGATAGAGGTAGGACTGCCACTGCGTTGAGACAACGGAGGTCGGTGCGGTTGTGGAAGGCGGAACGGGCTTCAACACCGTGCCGGCGGGCACCAGCTTGGCGATCGCAAAGCCCAAGTTACTCGCCTTGAGTCCTTTGAGCGGCTGACCTACCTGGTTGACCAGAAGGAATTTCACCACCGGCTGGACCGGCGCCGCGCTCGGCGCCGTAACGCTCGTAATGGTCGCGGTGATCGAGGTCGCGGTGCTCACATCGAGCGCCGTGACCGGGCCACTGGACCCCGGAGGACCGGCTGGGCCGACCCCGCCCGCTGGGCCCGTGGCGCCGGGGCTCCCGGTAGTGCCGCTGCAGGCCCCGAGCAGCATGCTCAGCAGCACCGCACACATGACCCGCGCGCGCGCGCGGTGTAATTCACGAGTCCGATTCATGCACGGCATCCCCGAATTCTCCCTACACGCTACCGACACTCAAAAGAGCGGCGACAAGAACGCCAGCTCGGACCCGATCGGTCAACGCTTTGCTGCTAAGATACTTGGAGGTCCGTTCGAGATCTGTACGCCAACGCACAGAAAACGGGTCTGCGAGGCGCATAGCATTTTCAACGCTCGCGAACCGGGCTGATCGATCATTTTAGCCTCCCGATGGGATTTAAGGATTGCCGATGACCGCACCGAGAGGTTTCCCGTGAATTCGCCGCAGCCCGCGCGCCGGAATTTTGCGGCATGGCTGTGGCGCCGTCCCCAGCGTTGGTTCTTGTTCGGCATACCGGTCGGGGGGCTGCTCGCGCTACTGGTGGGGGTTGGGCTAGCCGGCGGCTTTGCCGGCGGCTTGAAAGTGACGGAAACGGTTGCATTCTGTACGTCCTGTCATGAAATGAGCGCCCCATTCGAGGAGTACAAGCAGAGTGTGCATTACTCCAATGAGTTCGGTATTCGCCCGACCTGTGCCAGTTGCCATGTTCCGCCGACATTTTTTGCGGGCGTGATGCGCCATGCGGCGGCGATCACCGAAGTCTGGGGCCACCTGCGCGGGGAACTCGATACGCCCGCAAAGTACGAAGCGCCCCGCTTGGTGCTCGCGCAGCAGAGCTGGAAGGAGTTGAAAGCGAACGCCTCCGCGGAGTGCCGCAGCTGCCATACGCCAAGCGCGATGGCGCTGGCGAAGCAGCCCTCGATGGCCGCCGATGCACACTCATCGTTGAAGCAGAGCAGAATGACCTGCATTGACTGCCACACCGGCGTTGCACATACGCTCCCTCAGGGAAGTTGAGCGTGGGTTCGATGAGTTGTTTCGCGCCCCAGCGTGGATCTGGCGCGGCGTAAATCGACATTCACTACTGCGGCGGCTTATTGTGATCGAAAAAGCGGGCGGGACGCTGCCTTTTAGTTGCGAGCAGGTGTTCGATCTTGCCGCTGATATCGAACGTTATCCCGAGTTTTTGACATGGTGGATTTCAGCGAGAATTCAAAAGCGCGAGTCCAATGTATGCTACGTCGAGCAAGTGTTGGGTTTCGGGCCTATCCGATTGCAATTCGCCTCGGCGGCCGTGCTGCATCGTCCCGAACGCATCGACGTAACGTCGACGGATTTGCCATTCCGACGGTACGGCCTGTCGTGGCTCATCGCGGCAATCCCGGCTGGTTGCCGCATTAGCGTGGTGGCCGAGATCGAGTTGCGGTCCGGATTTCTTCAGCATGTTGTGAACCAATTCCTGCCGACCGCCGTCGATGACATCGTTACGGCGTTCGAAGCGCGTGCACACGCCATATACGCCGTTCCCGAGGGCAAGCTGAAGTAGGGGAAGCTTCATTCCGAGAGGCTACTGCGGCAACTCCTTATGGACGTCGGCCTCTCGAGCACGCACTCTCGCTGCGGCGGGGGCAGAATGTTCGTCCACGGCAGAGAAATCGACGCTTAACTTAAACAGGAGCAGTCTATGAGACTTTTCGCACACCAACATAACAGCATGGTCACCGCTGGCTTCATCGCGAGCGTGATGATGATCGTGGGCGCGAACGCCGCGTTGGCAGTCGGAGGGCCGGAGAGCGCACCGTTCGAACCGTCGCAGGATGCGCGAGCGAAGATGGCCACTGTCCACGAACAGATGGCCGCTTGTCTGCGCTCGGACATGCCCATTGCTCATTGTCGTGCGAAGATGATGACGAGATGCCAGGGCGTAATGGGCAAGCCAGGCTGTTCCTCGATGGGTATGAATGCAGCCGCGCCGGCGGCCAATAAGCGAGCGCCCGGCGGTTCGGACGCCGATGTGGCGGCGCACGTGAAGGAGGCGTTGCATTCCGACCCGTTTTTCTACGACAAGCACGTCAATGTGGCGGTCGAGAGCGGTGACGTCGTGCTGAAAGGTTTCGTCGAGGACAATCGGCAGCTGCTCGATGCAGCCGAAATAGCAGCTACGGCCGCTGGTGATCGGAAAATCATCAACAGCTTGTCGATCAAACAGGATTACCCCAATTAGAGTTGCATAAATTCCAGAGATGCGCCGGACGCGTATTGTCCGGCGCATCTCGAGCACGCATCCTTATCGCGGCAGGAGCACAAGATTCGCAACCACCTCTACGAGCGAGGGGATCCTCAGCGTCCGCTGACATAGCGACCGAGGATGCGCAGAATTTCGGTGATCCGGAAATTGAAGACGCGCCTGTGCCAGAACAACTCGCGCTTGTCGCACACCGTCGAAATGCTGAAGCGCGATATTTCCCCGAGCAGTTCGGCATCCGCCATGTCCGTTCGACCCTGTGTCATCCCCTCATCGAGCCGCCTGCGCAGCGCACGCGCGGCGGCGATGCCGCGTGCGACACCGCGGCCGCGCCGCGTCGAGAGGCGCCCGTACTGCACTTTGAGCTCGTTGAGCCGCTCGGCCGCGTCGTAGGTGGCGTCGACAAGTTCGCGGCGCGTCATACACTTCGTCTCATAGTTGAGAATATGTTCCCAGGTCGGTTGGATCAGCAGTTGGCGGTGTTCTTCCAGTGTGCGGGCAAACAAGCGGTAACCGAATCGCTCGGGCTCCTCGAAGCCGCGACTGCCGGGGTCGATGAAAGGACCCATCGGGGATATGAAGCAGGAGAGTCGCTTGTCTCCCAGTTGAAACAAACGCCCGCAGTACTCGACGGTGTCGCGCACTGAATCCTTGGTCTGCGCCGGGAGACCGATCATGAAGAAAATGTCGATGCGTGAGCAGCGCAGGCTCAGCGCCTCCTTGAGGATCGCTTCCATATCCTCGGTGGTATAGCCGGCCTCGCCCTCCTGCGCATCGCGCACCGCCTGTTCATGGCTTTCGGGACTGAACTCTATGCTCCAGTGGCGGATGCAGCGGTCGATGTCGCGCAGGAACGACGCCGGCGGCAAGGCGAAGAACTCGAACACGATTTCATTCGGCAGATCCGCTGCGCGCAAGCGTTCGAGGACCTCGGCCGCGTGTTCAGGTCCGGCCATAGCCAAGTCGCCTATCAGCACAATGGGGCCATGCGCCAGACGGGAAATCGCCGCCATGTTGGCGACCAAGCTCGCGGGGCTACGGTACACGGGCTTCTGGCGCTTCATCAGATGCGTGCAGCTCTCGTGCGAGGCGCCGCAGGTGACGCATTCGAAGGCACAACCCTTGACCGTGAACACTGCGGTGATGGGGTTTTTCCACCAACCATTGAAGGGCAAGGTGCTTTCCAGATCGCGGTAGCGCATGACCATCTCGACCATGAGATCGGGCCGCAGATCGACATAGTCCAAGCTCATTGGCACGAAGGTGTGAGGATTGACGTGAACCCCGGTGGCATCCTTCCAGTTGAGATTGGGAATCTTGTCCACCGGCTCGCCCCTCTGCAATGCGAGAAGCAGCTGATGCAGCGGCGGCTCGGTGCTGTCGCCGCGCAGCACGAAGTCCACCTGGGGATAGCCGATCAATTCGCGGTGAAAGTAGCTCGATGATAGACCGCCCATGATGACGGGTATGTCAGGGTGCAATTCCTTCACGATGCGCGCCACTTCCAGCGCGCCGTGGGCGTGCGGCAGCCAGTGCAGGTCGATGCCGACGGCTTTGGGTTTCTGGCGCGCGAGAAAGCGGGCCACGTCGAAGCGCCGGCTGTTCATCATGCGCAGCGCCAGATTGACGATCCGCACCTGCATGCCGCGATCGTGCAGGTAGCTTGCCATCGTCAGGAATCCCAAGGGGTACATCTCGAACACCGTCGAGGACGGGACCATGTCGCTTACCGGCCCGTACAGAATCGCCTTTTTACGAAAATCGTAGACGCTCGGCGCATGCAGCAGCAGCAGATCCATTTCTGAACGCGATGATCCGAACACGAGTCTGGTTATTGTACGCGAACCCGAATCAGCTCCTCGCCGTCCGGATCGACGACGTGCACGGCACAGGCCAGGCAGGGATCGAAGCTATGAATCGTGCGCAGGATCTCGAGCGGCTGCTTCGGATCGTGCAGGTTGTGACCCTTCAGCGCTGCCTCGTACGGACCCTCGGTGCCCGCTGCATCACGCGGGCCCGCGTTCCAGGTGCTCGGCACCACGGCCTGATAGTTTGAGATCTTACCGTCGTCGATCACGATCCAGTGCGCCAAGGCGCCGCGGGGTGCCTCGGTAAATCCCACTCCTTTCGCATGTCGCGGCCAGGTCGATGGCTCCCAGAGGCTTTGGTTGAAGGTACTGACATCGCCGGCCTTGATGTTCGCCATGAGGGCGGCATACCACTGCGGCATCACGTCCGCGAATATCTTGCACTCGAGCGTCCGTGCCGCGGTGCGGCCCATGGTGGAGTACATCGCTTCCAGCGGCAGGTCCAGTTGGCTGAGCGCCTTGTGCGCGAGCTCCTTGGTCGGCTCGTGACCGCTGGCGTACAGCATGAGTACGCGCGCCAGGGGTCCGACTTCCATGGCGTGACCTTTCCAACGGGGTGATTTGAGCCAGGAATAACTCGCCGAGGTATCCAGATGGTCGTACGGCGGCTTGGGCCCTGAATAGTTCAATTGGGTTTCGCCGCGATAGGGATGCAAGCCTACCTCCTTGCCGCCGCCGTAGTCGTACCAGGAATGGGCCACGAATTCTTGGATGTCCTGTTCCGCATTGAGGTCGACTTCCTCGATATGGGACAGATCGCGACCCAGAATCGCACCGCGCGGGACCAAAAACGTCTTCGGGTCTTGACTTCCCATCGCAGGAAAATCGCCATACGTCATAAAATTTCCGATGCCCTCGCCATAACCGGTCTTGAACCAATCCTTGTAGAAGGACGCGATCGCCAGCGTATCCGGCACGTAAACCTCGTCCACGAATTGGCGCATCTGATCGATGATCGCGGCCACTTTTTGCAGGCCGACCTCGTTAACCGCTGTGGATGCGGTCCCCGCCCCACTGTGCACGCTGATCGCGGCGGGCGTGCCGCCGACCAGGAAGTTCGGGTGCGGATTCTTGCCGCCGAAAATTGTATGCAGTTGCGCGACCTGGCGCTGCCACGCCAGCGCATCCAGATAATGCGCCACGGCCATCAGGTTCGCCTCCGGCGGCAGCCGGTACCCGGGATGACCCCAGTAGGCGTTGGCGAAAATGCCGAGCTGCCCCGATTCGACCAGCTTCTTTACGCGGGTCTGCACATCGGTGAAGTAACCGGGCGAGGAGCGCGCATAGTTCGAAATCGATTGCGCCAGCGTCGAGGTCGCCTTTGGATCGGCCTTCAAAGCCGAGACCACATCCACCCAGTCAAGCGCATGCAGATGATAGAAGTGCATCACATGATCGTGCACGAACTGCGCGCCGATCATCAAATTGCGAATCAGCTGTGCGTTGGCCGGGATCTGATATTTCAGCGCATCCTCGACGGCACGCACCGAGGCGATGCCGTGAACCAGCGTGCACACCCCGCAAATGCGCTGCGCGAAAGCCCACGCGTCGCGCGGATCGCGACCCCGCAGAATGATTTCGATTCCGCGCACCATCGTGCCGGAGCTCGACGCGCGCGTGATCACGGAGCCGTCGAATTCCGCCTCGATCCGCAGGTGTCCTTCGATCCGGGTGACGGGGTCGACGACGATGGTCTGTGCGCTCATGTTCGGCTTCCGGCCCCGGTCAGGTTGTTGGCCACGAGTTCCAGCAGGCTGTGCGGGGTGTTCTTCCAGCCGAAATGGGTTTTCGCGTCGTCAAAGGTGCGCCGGCAGTCCGAGCAGCTGGTCAAAAAGGTCTCGGCACCGGTGTGGTCGATTTCACGCAGCTTGATTTCCATCGCGCGGTAGCGCAGAGGCGCCGCGCGCTCGATGTCGACCACGCCGCCGCCTCCGCCGCAGCAGAAGGCGAAGCCGCCGTGATCCTCCAATTCATTGAGCTCGATGCCCATCGCTTTCATGAGCGTACGCGGCGCATCTTTGACGCCGCCCTTGCGCACCAACTCGCAGGGATCCTGAAAGGTGGCCTTGCCGGCGGCGGCTCTCGTGAGCTTCAGCCGGCCCGCCTCGAGCTCGTCCACCAGGAATTCGGTGACGTGACGCACCTTGAAGGGCAGCGGTTTGCCGTACAGGTCAGCCTCCTCCCAGCGCAAAGCGCTGTAGGCGTGACCGCATTCCGGGACCAGCAGGGTCTTCGCCTTGCAGGCAACGGCCTGCTCGATCAGGCGCCCGCTGATGTCGCGCTGCCAAGTCTTGCCGCCCGCATAGTAACCATAGTTCTCCGCCACCAGCGCATCGCTGCGGAAGGTACACGACACGCCGAGGTGCTGCATCACGCGCGCCAGCGCCGCGACGGCGCTTGGATAATGCTCGATGTCGGTCCGCGGCACGCACAACATGATGTCCGCCTCGGGCTCATCGAGCGGTATGTTCACCTTGAATCGTGCGCCGATCGCCAAGAGTTGATCACGGTACGGCTCTGTGCTCGCCTCAGGCTGGCCGGTGTCTCGCTGGTGCGCCGCCTTTTGATAGAGCTCTTTCGGTGCGAGGCCGGCATCGAACATCGCGTGGCGCGCCTGCTCGATGAGGGAGGCCACATCGATGCCCATCGGACAGATCAAACTGCAACGGCCGCACATGTTGCAGCTGTCGAACAGCAGGTGCTGCCAGTGCTCCAGTTGATCCGCCGTGACTTCGCGCTTCAACCCGAGCAGCCGGAAGAGCGGGGCGAACGGGCTGGCTTCGCGCTTGTAGGCTTGCTTGAAGGGCTCCACTTTCCAAATCGGCGTGTACTGAGGGTCCTCGGTGGCGATGTAGAAGTGGCAGGCGTCGGCGCAAATGCCGCAGTGGATGCAGGACTCCAGGCGAAAGGCGCTGAGCGCACCGATCTCCTGCGCAAAGCCCTTCATGGCGCCGGCGACGCGAGCCTCCGGAGTCCTGGCCTCTGCGGGTGCGAGATTGGCGGGGAGTGTGCCCACGGTGTCGCTCATGAGGTGGCTCCTTTTCGCGCCAGGATGGCGCCATTGATGCCTCGGGACGGAAAGATATAAAAGGCGTGCATCAGCTTGCCGAACGGAAACCAGATGAGCAGCCCATCGACGCTCAGGATGTGCAGCCCGAGCAGCGTCTGGTACGGCGCGCCGAGGTGTGCAGTCGCGGCGAGCCCGGTGACCAAGACTAACATGGTGATGAACCAGCTGAAGTAATCGTCAAAATTGGACAGCATGCGCATCACCGGGTTCGTGACGCGCCGAAACAGGACTGCCACGAACAGCGTCATGGTCAGCACCGAAATCATGGTGATGAGACTGCTCGGCAAGCCCGGCCACGTAATGCCGAACAGGCTGCCGAGAAAGATGATGTGCGGCGTGAACAGCAGCACCACAGCGAACAGGCCGATGTGGTAGCTATAGCCCAAGGCTTCGCCGGGACCGGTACGCGCGATGAATTCTCGGTGCGGCCACGAGCGTGACCCGATCGTAATGAATCCACCAGTCATGAATTTGAATATCGAGGCGCGCGGCACGCTGAGGTCTCCGCGAATGCGCAGCAGCGCAAAGCCGACGATGCGCCAGACCACGCCCAGACAGAACACCGCGAGCGCCACTTTGAGGGCCGGCCCGCGCGCGAAGCCTAGAAGATCCATGAGTCAACCCCCCTTTGTTTCATGGGCGGTGGGCTGCTCGCTGCGATGTTGACGCAGACGACTGACCCCGGCGGATGCCAGACACAGCCCGGCACCCGCGGCGGCGGCCCCACCGCCCATCTCCAGAAGCTGGGGTGGCGACACCTCCCCCCACTTGCCACAGGCGGCGGTCGACAAGGAAGAATAGAAACTGCCTTTGTCCCAGAATCCGGGCTCGGAGCAGCCGAGACATCCGTGCCCCGATTCGATCGGGAAGCTGACGCCTCCGTTCCACTTGAGCGTCGCGCAGGCGTTGTAGGTAGTCGGCCCCTTGCAGCCGAGTTCGTAGAGGCACCAGCCGTTGCGCGCACCCTCATCGTCAAAGGACTTGGCAAATTTGCCCTGATCGTAGAACGGACGCCGATAGCAGCGGTCGTGGATGGTGTTGCCGAAGAAGACTTTAGGGCGCCGATGTTCATCCAAATCCGGGACTTGTCCGGTGGTGATGAATTGCAGCAGCGTTCCGGTGATCGCCTCCGGAATAGGCGGACAGCCGGAGACATTGATGATGGGCTTGTCTCCCTCAAGGGCCGTGACCGGCCACGCCTGGGTAGGGTTCGGGTCGGCGAAGGGGATTCCGCCAAATGACGAGCAGGTCCCGACGCAGACGATGGCCGCAGCGCCTTTGGCCGCCTCACGCAGAGTATCCACGGCGCTACGGCCGCCGGCGGTGCAATAACCACCACCCGCTCCGGTCGGCACCGACCCGTCCACCACCAGCACATATTTTCCGAAGTTGTCCTGCATGGCCTTGGTCCGTGCCGCTTCCGCGGCCTCGCCGGCCGCAGCCATGAGGGTGTCGTTATAGTCCAGCGAAATGACGTTGAAGATCAAGTTCTCGATGGTGGGTGCAAAGGATCGGGTCAATGTCTCCAAACAGCCGGTGCATTCCTGGAACGACAGGTACACCACGGATGGCCTGGGCGCCTGGCGCAACTGCTCGGCCATCGCGGGTCCCATCCATGGTGGGAGTGCCATGGCTGAGGCCGCCGCAGTACAGTATTTGATGAAGCCGCGCCGACTGATGCCGTGCCTTAGCAGCATCTCTCCCACCGTCAGCGCTTCGTTACCGTGAGTCATCGGTTCCTCCTTCAGTGCGCTGGCGTGGCAGCGCTCATTTGCTCACGCAGCACTCGGGCCGCTGCGGCGATCTCATCGGACGCACTCGCCAGAATCTCCGGCACCCGCGTCACTTCGAGCAACTCGGCCACCAGTTCCCCTTGGGCGTCGCGATGCTCCACCCACCAGACTCCGGAAATTCCCGTTTCACGAATATCCGACAGTCCTTCCGCATGGATCGTCGCCTGCACTTCGCCTTCGCCAAGCACGCGCTTGAGCTCCACGCGGTCCTGCGGACTCATCGGCAGGCTGCGCAAGTCGATCGCCGCCGGCGTTTGACTCTGCGCGAGCCGTTCGAGCAGCGTGACCAGCTCGGTGAGAATGGCGGCGACCCCGCCGCCCAACCCGAAGGTGGGTGGCGGCGCCTCGATCCGGATCGGGATGTCGGCCAGACGACTCATGTGTTCCTCCAGTGCTGCAGCAGCGCTGCTGCTTGTCGAGCGGCCTCGGGGAGAGCCCCAGCAACCGGCGCCGAGAGCGTCTGGCTCCAGTCGATCCGGCCGGGCTGTATGCACAACAGCGCACGGCGGCGCGGCAGGCAGTCGCGCAGCCGCGCCATATCGAGCAGATCGATCAGACCCACTTCATGAACGGTACGCCGACGGACACTGGTCAGAAAATTGTCCATTGCCGTGCCTTCGAACAGCCCGATGGTTCCCGGTGCGCCGTTGATATCGGCGGCATCGATCACCAACATCGAATCGGTCGCCTCAATGAAAGACAGCAAGCTGAAGCTCAAGGTGCCGCCGTCAATGCAGTTCGCGGCATCGGCGCCGAGCTCCGAGCGCAGCCGCTCCACCAGTTGCACACCGGCGCCGTCGTCACCCAACAGCACGTTGCCGAATCCAAGTACCAGCGGACATGGCCCCTCGGGAAGAATCCGCGCAACGATAGCGGCGAACTTGGCTGGAACGGCTTGTGCCGAGGCTTGTCCCCTGCCGTCTTGTACGAACCCTGCCATCATCCGCCCTCATTGGGTTTTCAGAGATCTCAGCATTCTCTCGACCGAAAGGTCTGTGCGTTGACGTACATTCACGCCGACCTGAATAGCCTTAACATGCCACGGGTGCGGAGTTGTCCGTCGGGCAGGCCAGCTTGACCGTGAACAAGTATTGTAAATAGGGCGGAAAGTACACAGAATGGTTATTTCACATCGGGCAAATTATCGCCTGCCCGCCGGCACTGCATGAAGCTCTCCAAGTACGCTAAATTCCGCGAAGAGAAGTTCGGCGGGGTGCTGTTCGAAACGCGCTCCGAGAAGGTCTTTACCCTCAACCCGACGGCCGCCGCCGTGCTGCGCGAAGTCGGTGCGGGCGGGGATGAGCGGGGCATCGTCGAGCGCCTGAAGACTCGATTCCTCGATGCTGACGGACTGATCGAGCGCGAAGCGGTCGCCTTCATCGCCGATCTGCGGCAAAAAGGGCTCGTCGAGGACTAAAACCAGTGAGCGACGCCGAATCGACGCCAGCGCTTGCGGCGGCCGGCTCCGGCGACCTCGGGGCGCCGCTCTACATCGCCTGGCAGCTGACCAACGAGTGCAATCTCGCGTGTCTGCACTGCATCGAGGAGAGCGGGCCCGGCAAGGCGTTTCCCGACGAGCTGAGTCGCGCGCAGATCTTCAACATCCTCGATCAGTTCTCTGCCAAAGACGTGCCCTACCTGTCGCTGTCCGGTGGCGAGCCGATGCTCCATCCGCTGTTTTTCGACATGGCCGAGCAGGTGTGCGCGGGCGGCGGGCAGCTCAAGATAGAGACCAACGGACACTACCTGGAGGCCGCCAATTGCGAGCGCTTGAGGGCGCTCGGCGTCAAGGCCGTGCAGGTGAGCCTCGACGGCGCGTCGCGCGAGACCTATAACCGCATACGCGTGCGCGGCGACTTCGACCGTGCGCTGCAAGGGATCCGCACGCTCGGTGGCGCGGGTGTCCCGATCGAGATCAACTACTCCCCGACGCGCTTCAACGTGCATGAGATCGGCGCCGCGGTGGACCTGGCTTATGAGTTGGGCGCCTACAGCTTCTACACCGGGCGCACCATGTACACTGGCAATGCCGTCAAGACCTGGCGTGTACTGGCCCCTTCCGATGAGCAATACGAGGCTTTCTTTGCGGTCCTGCATGCGAAGAGCGAGGAATATCGCGGGCGGATGCGCGTCTACTTCCACGAGATCGGACTGCTCGAGGAGTTGCGCTACCGCCTCAAGCATCCGGCTGCCCTGCTGATCGTGCTACCCAATGGCTTGGTCAAGCTCATCAACGCCCTGCCCTTCATCTGCGGCGATTTGCGGTGCCAGTCGCTCGATGAGGTTTGGGCCAACTTTCAACGCGCGTGGGATGATCCACGCGTCGCGCAGTTCATCGAGGCTCTCGCCACCGATCCGCGCAAGACGGCGGCGCTGCATCAGTGGGTCTTTCTCTGAACTCGCGTCCCGCGCGCTGGTTCGGCGCGGAGCGCTCCCTCGCGCACGGGTTGCTGCGGATCGCGAGCTTAGTGCGCTACCGGTTCTTCTTGTACGCCGGCCTCATGCCGTATCTGCTCGGGGCGGCATGGGCCTACGGCGTGGCGCGCGCATTTGACGCGGCGGTCTTCTGGATTGCACTGCTCGGCGTGGCGCTTGCGGTGACCGGCGTCGAGGCCTTCAATGAGTATTTCGACTCCCGCCTCGGGACCGACCGCGTCTTCAGTCCGGACGATGCGCCGCCGATGTCCGTGGGGGTGTTCTGGCTAGGGACCGCTGCGTTTGCCAGCGCCTTGGGCGTAGGTGCCTATCTGACCGCGCGTGACGGCTGGCCGGTTTTAGCCTTCGCCGGGCTCGGCGGGATGGCGGCCATATTCTACGCGGCGCCGCCGATCCGTTGGGCCTATCGGGGATTGGGCGAACTGGTCATTGGCCTGTCGTACGGACCGTGGATGGTGCTCGGGAGTGTCTATCTGCACATGCGCAGCGTTTCGTGGGGCGCTCTGTGGGCCTCGTCGGTTCCCGGGTTCCTGATCATGGCGCTCGCGGTCGTCAACGCGATTCCCGATTTTCACCAGGACCGGTTGGTGGGCAAGCGCAACCTCGTGGTGCGGCTCGGGCGCCGCCGCGCCGTCTGGCTGTATGTGGTGCTTGCGGGGGCGGGACTGCTGTCGGCGGGCGCCGGAGTCGCCGCGGGGGCATTTCCCAAGACCTGCCTGGCCTCGCTCCTCGCGTTGCCGCTTCTGATAGCGAGCGCGCGGTGCGCGCTCACGAGCTACGAATCGCCGCGTCAGTTCGCGCCGGCCATTCGGCGCATCGTCGCCTGCTATCTGCTCGCGGTCTCGCTATTTGCCGCGGGTCTCCTGTTCCAACCTGGGCGCGGCTAGGGGGTCCCATCCGCTACCGGATCGACACTCTCAAGGCGCCGCTGTTGATCTCGTGGCAGCTCACGCGTGACTGCGATCTATGCTGCGTTCACTGCTGCACCGACTCGGCCCCTGGAAAGAAATTGCCCGATGAGCTGGATGCCGCGGCCTCGCTGCGGGTGGCGGACGAAATTATTCGCAGCGACGTGCCGTACGTCATGCTCTGTGGCGGCGAACCGCTGCTCGTGCCGCATTTCTTCCCCGTTGCTGAGAGGCTCGGCGGCGCCGGTGTGCAGCTCAAGATCGAAACCAATGGTCAGCGCTTCGATGCGACGGCGGCCGGACGGCTCGCCGCGCTGCCGGTGCGTTCGGTACAGGTGAGCCTCGACGGCGACACGCCCGACGTCTACCGCAGCCAGCGGGCTGGTGCGGTCCTCGAGAAAGCGCACGCCGCCTGCCGCGCCGTGCGCGCGGTGGGTCTCGGCCTTGAAGTAACTTTCGCGCCGACCCGGATCAATATTCACCAGGCGGAGGCAGTCCTGGAACGTGCCCTAACGCTTGGCGCGTTTCGCTTCAACACCGGCCAGCTCATGCGCATCGGCACGGCGGCGCGCCTCTGGGAGCGCTTGGAGCCCGATGCCGAACAATACCGAGAGTTTCTCGCCATGCTGCGGTGCCGGAAACCTTTCGTGGGCGAGCACCAATTGGAGCTTTGCTATGCGCCCTTCTCGATGCAGGACGCGCTGCGCGGGTGTCTTAATGAGCCGCCGGCGACGTTGCTCGTACTGCCCAACGGAATGGTGAAGGTTGCCGCAGCGCTGCCCTATATCTGTGCGGATTTGCGACGTGATACGCTACCGCAGGCCTGGGAGGCGTACCGACGCGCTTGGCGGAGCGAGACGGTGCTCGGTGCGCTGCGCCGGGCGATCGCGGATGAATCGAGTCACGCCGAAGCGAACGCCTGGCGTGCTATGAACAGTGCATAGTTGCAATACACCCTGGAGGCAAGATGATCAACGTGAATTCTGAACCGCAAATCCTCGACAGCGCCGAGCGGCCAACCATCCAAGAGGTGCGCGAAAAATCCGCCTGGGAGACGCCGAAGATGGAGGATGTGTCCGAGCAAGTGATGGCGCAGCCCTATATCCGCTTTACCTGAGGGCGCGGCACCGTTCGCTCGGGCCGGCAGCTCGGTCGAGGACTACGACGCCCCGCTCTTTGTCGCTTGGCAGCTGACCAACCGCTGCACGGCGCAGTGTCTTGCCTGCTGCGAGGAATCCGGCCCGGATCGCGCGTGGGGTGATGAACTCACGGGCCCGGAAGCACTCGGGCTGGCGGAGCGGCTCGTGGCGGCCGGCGTTCCGTATGTGGCCTTCGGGGGCGGCGAGCCGCTCGGGGTGCCTCACTGCTGGGATGTCCTCGAACTGCTGTCCGCCGGCGGCGTCGCACTCAAGATCGAGACCGACGGGCGCCACATTGACGATGACGCTGCGGATCGTCTGGCCAGACTTGGCGTGGAATGTGTGCAGATCTCGGTCGACGGCGCGACCGCCGCGACGCACGAGCGGGTGCGCCCGGGATCGAGCTTCGCCGCCGCGATCTTAAGCATCGAGCGATTGGTCGCGCGCGGCTGCCCGCCGCAGTCGGTATTCGTCCCCAATCAACTGAACATCGACGAAACACTGGCCGCCTACGAACAGGCGCGCTCGCTCGGCTGCGAAGCGTTCGTCACCGGGCCGATGATGCGAATCGGCCGGGCGGCGGCGAACTGGGATCGTCTCGCCTGCAGCGACTCCGACTGGGAACGCACGGTTCGTGCATTGCGCGAGCACAGCCGGTCGCTTGACGCCGGCATGCGGCTGTCCATCTATCCCTGGGACATCGTCGCTGAAATGGAGCGGCGGCTGCACAGTCCCCAGGCCATGCTCCTGATTGTGCCCAACGGCCGCGTCAAGCTGCTCAATGCGTTGCCGTTCGCCGTCGCGGATCTGCGCCAGGATTCGGTGGCTCAAGCCTGGCGGGCCTATCGCGACGCCTGGCGCTTGGACGAAGTGCGCGCCTTCGTCGCCGCGTGCCGGGAACGCCCGGAATTGCTGCAACATGCGAATGCAACCTGGGTCATCGGCGCTGCTCATGATGGAGCGGGCCGCAACCCTTAATAGGGTTGCGCGGGCAGCGCTCCCGCTACAACCCAAACCGATACTGCGCGTGGCAGGAGCCACAGGCGTTCGGCATAATCGCCTGCCAAGTGGTCGCTCCCGGCACGCCCAACGCGGCCGCTTGAGCGTCGGCGACTTGGAAGCTATGCGAGCTCACGTCGCCGCTCACGTCGGCCGTCTTGCCATTCGCGTCGGGTCCGGAGAAGAGGAAGTTCGACGTCCAGGCGGTCTTCATCATGTGACAGGAAGAGCAGCGCCCGACCGGTTGGCCGTTCACGCTCCCCGCAGGATCGAAGTAGGCGGGCATGCCCGCTCGCGACTGCATGTGAGCATTGACAGAGGTCGCCACCACCGTCTCTGAAGTCGACTGATCCGTGGAGGACGGGGCCCACGTGGCCCCATTCTTCTGGACGGCACCGCCCTGCGACAAATGATAGTTCGCGACATCCTGGAGGGCCACCGCGGCGAAATCACCCTGCGTCGCGTGACAGGCGAGGCACATCACATCATTGCGCAGCACGGCGGCGTTGTTCTGGAACAGGAACTGATCGCCGGTCGGTGTGTTGCTGCGCGCAAATTGGAGCGGGCCGCCTTGGAGGCTGTGCGAGTCATGACAGTTGACACAGGTTACTTTCTGGTACGGATTCGTGTTGTGGCCGCTCGCGATGACGTCGATGAAAGTCATGTGGTCGAGGTTCGTGAACACGCCGCCCGGCCAGTAGTTCGTCGAATTTCCATAGCTCGGCAGCTGGGCGAAGTCGGCGAGCTTGTGCATGCCGGGGATGAAGTTGCCCCCGCCGGTTGTTGCCAGGATGTTCCAGGCGAAGTCAAAAGCGCCGGCTGGCTGCGTGGAAGCAATGGCGTTCGAGTGGCACTGGCCGCACATTTCGTTCTGCGCCTGCGCCGTCAGGTATGCGGGATTAATGATCGACTTGGCATCGAGGTTTGCGACGTGATCGGATCCCGGTCCGTGGCAGCGCTCACAGGCGATGTTCTGCGATCCCGCGACATAGGTCGTCACATTGGCATTGGCGTCGACGGCAATGGCGGGACCGGTATCGTGGCAGCCCGCACAGACCTTAGCGTAGGTACCGTTTTGGGTCGGGTTGTAGTCCGGGGCGTTGGCCCAGTACTGCCCGCGTTGATTCCAGGCGAGGGGAAGCGCCAGCATGTCCTGCGGCGTGCCCGTGGTGTTCCAGGTCACCCAGGCGGCCTTCGCCGCACCCGGGCCGATGTTGACCAAATATTCCTGTTGCCAGTAGCCCTGGGCCTGAGTGGCGCCGGAAGCCAGAAAATTTGCGGCACAGGGCACGGGAACGAGCACACCGAGGGCGTTATACGCCGTCAGCGGCAGGAGACCACCCTGTCCGCACTGCCCGCCGTCCGTGGCGATGCCGCCCTGCGTCCCTTGCACGGGGATCACGGTCTCCCCCACATCGACCGCGCCGTTCTTATTGGCATCAAAGGCCATCGAGAACTGGGGTTGGCCCGGGCAATTGGCTGCCCAACGAACCAACAGCACTTCCTCTTGCTGGCCACTCACGGGCTCGGCGGCCTGCACCAACGAATCGGCAACGTTCGCCGCGGTACAAGTGGCGGGTGCAGCCGGCCAACCATTGAGGTCAAGCTGGTTCAAGGTGTGATTAACCGTATTCGCGTGCGCCGAATGTTGCCAGGCGGCCGTGAGCGCGGTATCGAACTGGGTGTGACAGCTGACGCAGCGGGCGGCCCCGACGTAGGTGGCCGCCGCGCTCGGCGACCCGGAGAGCGTGATCGAAACTGCCGTCGCCGAGCCGTCGGGAGTAACGACCACGGCTGTCGTGGTTTCTCCGGCTAGAAAACCCGTTGCCGTGGCGGTGAGGTACACCGGCCCCGGCGCGACCCCGGCCAAGACAAACGTGCCGTCGCTCTGCGACGTGGCGCACGGGAGTGTTGCCGACGCCTCAGAGCAGACGATGGCGCCCGCAACCGGACTCGAGGGCTGGTTGGTCCCGCGGCGACCGAGAACGGTGCCGGCGACCGAGCCGGCGGCGTTCGCCGCCGGCGTGAGCGTCATCGTCAGCTGATCAGTCTCGCCCGCCGCGACTCCGACCGCCGTCTGTTGTGCGTTCTGATAGCCGCTCTTCGACACCGTCACGGTATAGACGCCGATGGCAATCGAGGCCAGCGTGAAGCTTCCTGAAGTGCCGGTCTGCGTGGTGCTGCTCGCCGGATTGGTGCTGACGGAGGCCCCCGCGACCGGCGTTCCGCTCGCGTCCACGATCGTGCCTGCGATCGAGCCCGTATCGAGTGCCGCAGCGCCGGGTGCACCGTTCGAGCCCGAGCACGCGGCCAGCACGACGACCAAGAGAAGCGTCACACTTCGTGGGGCGAACATACGCATCTCCTCTAGAGTCGCACGCGGAAGAAGAATGGAACCCAATGCCCCATTGTCAAAGTAACTGGCTGCCGGCGACCCGACAACCGGGGCTTTTACGTAGTAGGCATCGCGAGCGCTGTTCTGGTCCGAGCCATGATGTCATCCTCCGCCCCCATTGCATTTTAAGAATCGAAACATTCTCTCTGCCGGGCAGTCTGTGCGGCGACGTACATTCGCGCCGACCGATTTGCTTTAGCATACTGGCGTGCATGAGCTGTCCGTTTGCCAAGCCCTACTGACGCAGGTTGCGGAAATTGCCGCTGATCACGGTGCCAGTGCGGTCGAACGGATCCTCATAGAAGTAGGCCCGCTCAGTGGCGTTGAGCCGAGGCTTCTGGCGAGCGCGTTTGCAATTGCGCGCAGCGGAAGCTGCGCGGCGGAGGCTGTCTTGGTGATTGAATCGACCACGGTGACCATCCGCTGCATGGCCTGCGGCGCGCAGTCGCCTACCGCGCCGAACCGCTTGGTGTGTGGTGTCTGTGGCGGGTACCGGACCCAAGTTGTGGCGGGAGACGAATTGCGCCTGCGTCGCGTCGAGTTGCGGGCGCCGGAGCCGGCCACTGCTGTATAACTGACTCGAACGAGGATTTACCATGTGCCAAACCTGCGGTTGCAGCGTTACCCCGGGAAACGCTCATCTGAACCCGGCTCAAGGCGGCAGCGGGACGGCTGTCGACGTGCTCAAGGATCTGCTCGCCGCCAACGACCAGGTCGCCCGGCACAACCGCGAACACTTTGATGAGCACGGCGTGCTCGCGATCAATCTCATGTCCTCACCGGGCGCCGGCAAGACCGCGTTGTTGGAAGCGACGATCGAGGCGCTGAAGGATCGCTACGGTATCGCAGTCATCGAAGGGGATCTGGAAACCGACAATGATGCAGCCCGCATCCGCGCGCACGGCGTGCCGGCAGTGCAGATCACGACGGGGACCGCCTGGCACCTCGATGCACACCTCGTGCATCAGGCGCTGCATGATCTGCCGCTGGCGGGACTCGACTTGCTG
>VFSW01003207.1_pt1 | contig 24512 bp, 29 predicted proteins | sample 5358111 | NCBI WGS metagenome assembly VFSW01 (sample SAMN11554181, study PRJNA540505) | mine drainage metagenome | isolation source: sediment from site ElyBrook_90M | place: USA: Ely Copper Mine, Vershire, VT | collected 2017
CGCGCGGCCCCCCACCCCCCCCCCCACCCCCCCCCCCCCCACCCCCCCCCCGCCGCCCCCCCCCCCCCCCCGGCCCCCCTGGGGCCCCCCCACGGCGAGGTCGAACGTCCCGACCGCAGCGCTGACGATGGCAGCTACGACGAACAGGGCGCCGCCAATCAGCCCGAAGGCCCATCCCAATCCTCGTTCGGTTAGGTCACTCATCTATCGATTTCACCTCCTTTCCAGTAGCTCCGAGACCAGCGACCTCCGGGGTTCACCGGCGGGCCAGTCTCGGGCTGGGCTTTCGGGGTGAACCATCCTACTTAGAGTCTTGTCCAACGTCGTTCGGCTCTCGAGGAGCGGTGAATCTTCCCTCGGGAATCATCTCAGGGGCGCGTACGAGCCCCGGCCGTAGCCGAGCCCCTGCGTCCGGCGCTTCGGGCACGGCCGCGCGCCGAGCGCGGCCTTCGAGCGGTCGGGTGTATCCGACGCCCGCATGGTTAATCCGGCCACGGGTGGAGCGCGCCGTCGGGCTCGGGTCCCAGCCGTGGTACTACGTACTCGCGAGCACGAGGTAGGCAAAGCCCAGTCGTCCGCGGTACCCGTCGAGATACTCGCTCCGACGAAGGTCGGCCCGCTCCCGGGCCTTCGACGCGAGGGCGGCGGGACGCCCGTCCAGAGCAAACTCCTCGAGCCCCCGATAGGTTCCCCATTCGAAATCGTCCCACTCGGCGTCAGTGGCCGTGTCTGCAAACAATGGACGAAAGCCGGCGGCCGTGGCGTGAGTAACCAAGTCGGCAAGCGAAGGCTGAAGGTCGCCGAACATACCGACGAGCTGTGGTGAAGGCGGCCCTATCCAGAATCCGTCGCCGAAAAGGATCCGTCCGCGTGGGGAAAGGTGCCGCCGAACGGCCCTCAAAGCACTCTCCGTTCCACCCCAGGCATGCGACGCGCCGATGCAGATCACCCGTTCGGCGGTCGACCGGACTCGGGGCAGATTGGCCGAGGCGAATCGCACTCGGCCCGAAAGTCCACGGCTCGCGGCATTCTTCCGACCGCGGTCCAGCGCGAGCTTGTCCGTGTCGATACCCACGCCGGACGAGTCCGGAACCTTGGCGAGCGCCCTCAGCAGGAGCTCTCCCCACCCACAACCCAAATCGAGGATCCTCGACTTGGGGCGAATGTCGAGGTGGTCGAGCAATCGATCGGCGTGATCGGCGGTGAGGGGTGTGTTCCACGCCAGATTGACGTACTGGAGCTCTCGAAGCTTCGCCTCCTCGTCGTCCATTCGGCATCGGATCCCGCTCAGCTCGCATAAGCCTGCGCCCGCGGCCCGCCGACTTCGAGGCCATCGGAGCGTTCTTCGGGGGAACATCGGATGTCACACGTGTGCCGGACCCAGTCCGCGCGTGCGTCCCGGGCGCTCGGTTCTCGCCCGCGCGCGCTTCTCGATCGAGACCCCGCGCGCCAGACTCCAATTGACGAGTTCAATATTCGAGAGTCCCGACGGCGAGCCGGAGGGCCCTCCGCAACCCTTCCCGAGTATCATGGAACCGGGGCTCCCACACCCGCTCGTCCAAGTGGTCACTGATCACGAATAGAGCGGCGGCACGTCCCCCGAGCTGCTGAGCGACGGTAAACACGGCGGCTGCCTCCATTTCGACGGTGAGGATGCCGCGTCTCCGGTAACGTCGAAGTTCGGCGATCGTCTCTCGATACGGCGCGTCCGTCGTCCAAGTAGGTCCCTCGAAGAAACCGATGCGATTTCGCTGGAGTGTGGCCTTCAGATGCGCGACGAGGACCGGCGAAGGGCGCGCGAATGCGGTTCCCTATACGTAGTGATGCGAAGTGCCCTCGTCGCGCAGCGCCTTCCCGCAGACGACCAGGGATCCCACTCGTACGTTCGCTTGCAGCGATCCCGTCAGCCCGACGATCAGAAATCGTTTCACGCCGAGAGCGGCCAACTCCTCCACGACGGTGGCGGCGAAAGGAGCCCCGGGGGCATCGATATGAGCAACTCCGACCTTCCTGTTCAACCGATAGACCCCCGAGCGAGGGTCGATTTTTCCGCCGAGTCTTATGCGCAAGTACTCTCGCCATCGACTGCCGAATACCAGGACCACACTGCGGGGGGGGTTTCGGAAAAGCGGATCTCGGGCGTGACCTCTTGGGTCGTTTTCCCGAGATCAGCCGACACCTCTCGAGAGTGACACCGCGCGCCGGCGTTGGCCTCACTCGAGAATCGCCTGAAGGATCGCGCCCGAAAGTCGAGGGCGACCGTCGGGGGGGAAGATCGAATCCTCCCGAGCCGACCGGACGTTGAGAGGTTCGAGACGCGCGAAGAGGTTTACGAGCGACTTCGTAGGCACCTCGATTCCCGAGCTTGCAGCGAGGCGCTTTCCCGCGATGAGACTCCCCTAGGTCCTGGTTCGGCTCGGCCGACGAGGGCCGCCGGTCGCAGGAGACGCCCGTGCTGGGATTCGAACCCAGGTCTGAGGCTCCGCAGGCCTCTAGGATAATCCAATGTAGCGGAGGGGGACGCAAGCCCCCGCCCCGTAGCTACCCCACACGGGCACCCCGGTCGTCTTCTCTTGCGGCGCGCCGAGGAGGGTCGCGTATAAAAGGTCGGGGCCGGGCGCGGGGGGACCCGGACGACCCTTTATTACCGGACGAAGTTCCCCGGCACGGAGCGAGCGCGGAACCGGCGGATGGTGGCAGCGAGGGACGATGAGGACCCGTGGGAGGCGCTGTCGCGGCTCCCGATGGGCCAACGGGTCGAGATCTCGGACGGAGAGGGCCACCAGTGGACCGGGAGTGTCGTTCCCCGACACGACCTCTCGGGAGAACGGATCCTCCCGCTCAAGCTCGAGAACGGGTACAACATCGGGCTCCGTATCGCGCCGAAGTTCGCCTACCGTCTCCTCGAGCCCGCACCTCCCCGGAAAGCCCCGGCCTCCTCGAACGGCCCGGCCCCCACCGCCGCCGTGCCCTCGGAACGTTGGGTCGCCCTCTTGACGACGGGCGGCACGATCGCTTCGCGGGTCGACTACGAGACCGGCGGTGTGCGGCCCGTCAAGGAGGAGCGGGAGATCCTGACGTTCTACCCGGAACTCGAGCGGACGGGCCGGGTGCGGATTGTCCCGGTCTTCGACCGCCTGAGCGAGGACCTCTCGCCCGACGACTGGGCGGTCCTTGCGGAGCGGGTCGTCGAGGCGTTCCGCGACGGTGCCGAGGGCGTGGTGGTCCCGCACGGCACCGACACGCTCGCCTTCACCGCCTCGGCCCTCAGCTTCCTCCTCTCCGAGCTCCCCGGCCCGGTCGTGCTCGTCGGGGCCCAGCGCTCGCCGGACCGACCTTCCTCGGACGGCGCGCCGAACCTCGCGGCCGCGGTTCGGGTCGCCCGCGACCGGCGCCTCGGCGAGGTCGTCGTCGTGATGCAGGCGGGGCTCTCGGACACGCACTGGGCGATCCACCGAGGCACCTGGGTTCGAAAGATGCATTCGAGCCGCCGCGACGCCTTCGAAAGCCGGAACGGCCCGCCCCTCGGCGAGGTCGTCGAAGGCGAGGTGCGCCTTACCCCCCGAGCTCGCGCCCCGTCGCCGGGACCCGCCCGCGCCGACCTGCCGATCGACGCGCGGGCCGCGCTCCTTTGGTTCCATCCCGGGCTCGACCCGCACCGGGCCGAAGAGTCGATCCGAGGCTTGCGCGGCGTGATCCTCGCCGGCACCGGGCTCGGCCACGTCGCCTCGCGCCATCTCGGCTGGATCCGCGCCGCCACGTCCCGCGGCGTCGTGGTCGCGATGACGACCCAGTGCCTCGGCGGGGTGGCCGACCCGTACGTCTACTCGACGGGGCGCGACCTGTTGCGGGCCGGCGTGCTCTATCTCGGCGACCTCCTCCCCGAGACGGCGTACGCCAAGCTCGTCTGGGCGCTCGGTCGCTCCGACGACCCAGTGGGGGTCGCCCGACTCCTCACTACGGACCGCGCCGGCGAGTTCTGCGAGCGCCACGAGGCCCGAGGCACGGAGTGAACGAATGAAGGCCGGTCTCGAGGTCCACCAGCAGCTTGCCACAGGGAAGCTGTTCTGCGCGTGCCCGTCCGAGTTCTCCGAGGAGGTCCGCGGCGCCTTCTCCCGCCGGCTACGCCCGGCGGGCGGCGAGGACCGAGCCGTGGATACCGCAGCTGCGTTCCAGGCCGCGCGTGGCTTGCGGTACCGCTACGAGATCGTGCCGTCGAGCTGCCTCGTGGAGATGGACGAGGAGCCCCCGCACCCCCTCAACGAGGCCGCGCTCGACACGGCGCTCCAGCTGGCCCTCCTCCTCCGCGCCCGACCGGTCGATGAGATCCAGGTGATGCGCAAGATCGTCGTCGACGGTTCGAACACTGCGGGCTTTCAGCGGACCGCGCTCGTCGCGACAGGCGGTACGCTCGAGGTCGGCGATCGACAGGTGTCGATCCTGTCGATCTGCCTCGAGGAGGATGCGGCGCGCAAGATCGGCAGCTCCGACGGAGAGGTCGTCTACCGTCTCGACCGGCTCGGCATCCCGCTCATCGAGGTCGCTACGGGGCCCGACATCTCCTCGGGGAGCGAGGCCCGCGAGGTCGCCGAGGAGCTTGGGGCCCTGCTCCGGGCGACCCGGCGCGTCCGCCGAGGGATCGGGACCATCCGCGAGGACCTCAACGTCTCGACGGACGGCGGCCACCGGATCGAGATCAAAGGGGTCCAGGAGCTCGGCCGGATCCAGGAGTACGTGAACGGCGAGGTCGCCCGCCAGAAGCTTCTCCTCTCCGTCCGGGACGAGCTGGTCCGTCGCAAGGCCGAGGTGGCCGAGCGCGATCCTACGGACGTCACGGCCCTCCTCGAGGGGGTGGGCCCGGGACCGCTCGCGGAGGCCGTCGGAGGGCGAGGGGCGGTCTTCGCGCTCGGCCTCGCCGGTTTCGCGGGGCTCCTCCGTTCCCCTCCGGGTTCGGTCGAACGGCTCGGTCGCGAGCTCGCCGACCAGGCCCGCTCGGTCGGCCTGCGGGGACTCCTCCACTCGGACGAGCTACCCGCGTACGGTCTGACCGACCGGCACGTGGCGGCGATCCGTTCCCGCCTGGGGCTCGGCGCGAACGATGCGTTCGTTCTCGTCACGGACCGTTCGCACGAGCGTGCGCGCACGGCGCTCCACCGGGTCGCGGCACGCGCCCGGGCCGCGATCGAGGGGGTTCCGGGCGAGACACGGGACCCGCTGCCCGACGGACGCACCCGCTATTCACGCCCGCTGCCCGGCCGGGACCGAATGTACCCCGAGACGGACATCCCTCCGATCTTAGTACCGGCCGGAAGGCTCGCCCACCTGGCCGAGACGCTCCCTGAGCGGCCGACGGAGCGGCGGTCCCGGCTCGAGCGAGAGCACGGGCTCGCCGCGGAGGTCGTTCGTCAGCTCGTCTACAGCGCCGACGAGGAGGCGTTCGAGGCGCTCACGCGCCGCGGTCATGGGGCGGCGCTGGTCGTCCGACTGCTCCTCCAGGACCTTCCGGCCGTCGCCGCGGCGCTCCCGGGGGCCGCCCCGTTCGAACCGGACCTTGCGGTGCTGGACTCCCTTCTTCAGGGAGTCGAGGACGGCCGGTTCGCGAAGGAAGGGATCCCTGCGGTCCTGGCCCAGCTGGCCTCGGGCGCGCCCGACCTCGATACCGCTGTGGAGCGGGCCGGGCTCGCCGGGTTCCGCGCCGCTGACCTCGGCGAGCTGGTCGATCGGGTCGTACGGTCGAACCGCGAGCTCGTGCTGCGCCGGAAGGAGGACTCCTTCTCTGCGCTCATGGGGGACGTCATGAAGGAGGTTCGGGGCCGCCGCGACGGAAAGGAGGTCGCGGAGGCGTTGCGGGGCGCGATCGCCCGAGTCCTGGCCGAGGGGGAATGCTGACGTCGCGTCCGGCGGTCCGGCGAAGGGCCCGCCCGACCGGTGCGCGCCCGGTACTTCGGAAGGGACCGCGGACCTCCCCGTATCGTGCGGTGGTCACGGACGTCGACGGTACGCTCACCGACGAGAGCCGACGCCTCGACCCGGTCGCGCTCCGCTACGTCCGGCGGCTCGGAGACGCGGGGATCCCCGTCGTGCTCGCGACCGGGAACGTGCTCCCGATCGCGCTCGCGCTTCATCGCTCGCTCGGCCTTTCCGGCCCCATCGTCGCCGAGAATGGCGGGATGCTCTTTCACGCGAGCGCCTCGGACGACCTCGCGGTGGATCGGCTGGCCGATCCCGGTGTCGCCCGTCGGGCCTACCGCGCGCTCGTCGCGGCGGGGTTGCCCGTCCGTCGCCTTTTCACGGACCGGTGGAGGGAGAGCGAGGTGGCCCTCGAACCGACCGTCTCGGTCGCCCGCATCCGCCGGGTCCTCGCGGGGCAGCCCGTGCACGTAGAGTCGACGGGGTACGCGATCCATCTGATGGCGCGCGGGGCCGGTAAACTGCCGGCCCTCGAGCGCGCCCTCGGCTACCTCGGGCTCCGACCCGAGGACTGCGTGATCCTGGGCGACGGGGACAACGACGCCGGCATGCTCCGCGCAGCGGGCTTCGGTGTCAGCTTCTCCTCCGGAAGCCCGGCCGCCCGCCGCGCCGCCCGGTACGTGGCGCGCGCGCCCTACTCGGCCGGATTCGTAGAAGGACTTAAGGCCAGTCGGATTCTCGACTGATCGGTTCCTCGGGAGGGGCCGAACGTGCTCGTCGGGCAGTGCACTCGCTGCGGGATTCCTGCGGCGCTCTCGTGTACCATCTGCGGACGGACCTACTGTCGGAACTGTCTCGACGAGGACGAGCGGACCTGCTCGGACTGCGCGCAGGTCCAGCGGAACCCGAAGAGCACGGTCGAGTCGCGCGTCCCGCCCTCTCGGCGGGTCCACCGGGCGCCGCCCCGCCCGGGGCGAGTTCAATAATCGTAGCCGGGCAGCACGAGGGGCGCCTTGGGGGCTCCCCTTCCGAGCGCGAGCAGCACGACCCCGACCGTCCCCGTGAACAGGCCGAAGGCGAGCGTCGCCCAAGCGTAGGCGCCCCAGGCCGACGTGATGCGGACCCACCCGACGGTCATTCCTCCGCTACCGGCCGCGGCGTGGAGGAGTACGTTCGCCACGACCGCGAGTGCCCATCCGAGGAAGACGAGGAGGCCGCCCGCGAGGTAGTAGCCGAGCCGCTCATCGCCGCCGGGGTCCATGGGGGGGACCGCCGGGCTCTCGTGGAGATCGACCACGAATCGCGCCACTCGGCTTCCAATTATAGTCGTTGCGCCCCGAGCCCCCCCGGGCGCGGTCCGGGCGCCGCCGCGGTCCCGGGGACTCCTCGACGGAGCGATGCCCGCTCGGGTTTCATCAACTTTGTCAACCCCGTTGTTCATAAACCCGGTGCCGTCTAGCGCCCCTATGGTTTCCAGTATGGAGACCGACCCCCCCGCCCCGGGCTTTTCTTCCGCGAAGCGGTCGGTCCTGCTCTTGCTCAAGCGTACTTCGGTCGTGAGCGTGGCGGCCGTCGCCCGCGCGCTCGGAATCTCGAGGGCGGCGGCGTGGAAGCATCTCGCCTCGCTCGAGGCGGCCGGTTGGGTCGAGCGCGAGTATCGCCGGGGTCCGCGGGGACGGCCCGCCGCCGCGTTCCGCCTCGCCGCACGCTCCCGCCCCCTGTTCCCGCAGGCGTACACCGAGATGTCGCTCGGGGCCCTCGCGTTCCTCGAGCGCCGGGACGGACGAATCGCCGTGCGGGAGATGCTCGAGGAACGGGGCGCGGCCCTCGGGGCGAAGCACGCGCCCCGACTCGACCGTCCCGACCTCTTCGAGAGGGTCCGCGAGCTCGCGAAGATCCGGGACGAGGAGGGGTACATGGCATCGGCGAGCCGCGCCGGCAGGTCCGGCTTCGAACTCCTCGAGCACAACTGCCCGATCCTCGCGGTCGCCGAACGCTACGGCGAGGCCTGCGAGGTCGAGCGTCGTCTCTTCCAGCGCCTCTTGCGGGCCGAGGTCGCCGTCAGCCATCGCGTGGTCGCCGGCGACCCGGTCTGCCGGTTCCGGATCGGGCGACCCCCCTCGGCGGCCCCGCCGTGAGCGAGCGCCCCGGTCCCGATCCTCCGTCGCTGCCCCCGCGTTTCCCCCCGTCGCCGCCGGACGGCGGAGCGATCGGGCCTCTCGAGGACGGCCGTGGGGGTTGGAAGGCGCTCCTCCGCAATCGTCGTTTCCTGCTCCTCGAGGCGTCGGGAACGCTCGCGGGGGCCGGCTACGCAGTCTACTCCGTCTCCGTGCTCTTCCTCGCGTACGGACTCTCGGGAAACCTCCTCGTCGCCGGCACCGTACTGTTCATCGAATACGGGGTCTACGCCGCGACGTTCCTCATCGCCCCGATCGTCGACCGAGTGCGCGACAAACGCTCGATCCTCCTCGCCTGCTTCCCCGTCCAGGCCGGTGCGGCGGGTCTCCTCGCCTTCGAACTTCGGTCGGGAGGGCTCACCGAACCGGTGCTGCTCGGCATCGTCCTCGTCCTCGCCCTCCTCTGGGACTTCGTCTGGGCGGTGTTCATGATCGCCCCGCGGATCGTCCTCGAGAAGCGTCAGCTGTTCCTCGGCGAGGGGTTCTCGAGCGCGCTCTCGGTCGGGACCCAGATCGGCGGCTACTCGGGCGGGGGGGCGCTCCTGTACTTCGTGGGACCGTTCGGCGGGGCGAGCGTCTACGCGATCCTGCTCCTCGCGGCGACGCTCGCGGCCCTCCCGCTCGCCCTCCCCGTCGACCGGGCCCCCCAGACCCGGTTCTGGGAGACGTTCCGGCGCGGCTGGGACGCCTTTCGGGGCCGCGCCGGTCGCTCGCTGCGCGCCTTCTCCGGCCTCGAGGTGTTCCTCGGGTTCTTCGCCAGCGTACCCGCGTTGCTCCTACCGGCGATCGCCTACCAGCACTTTGCCTCGCCGGCTTCGGTCTACGGAGCCCTGGTCACCGCCTTCGCGCTGGGAGGGTCGTTCGCCGGCATCGGGATCGGGCACCTGAACCCTCGCCGGCGGGTCGGGACCTTGCTCGTCCTCACGCCGCTACTCGCGGGGGGCTGCGTGCTCCTCCTCGACCCCCTCTCCGTCTCCGCGGTCGCCCTCGTCCTCCTCCTCGCCGGGGTCGGCGGCGCGTTCTCCGTCCGCTACTCGGCGAAGTACTCCTGGGTCCAGGGCACCTACCCGGCCGAGGAGCTCGGGCGTCTCACCTCGAACCTCTACCTGTTCACGGGGATCTCGGGCACGGCCTCGGTGCTCGTCGTGGGGGTGCTCTCCACCCGCGTACCGCTCGGGACGCTCGAGCTGGGGGATGGGCTCGGCCTCGTCGCGGGCGGCCTACTCGCCCTCGCGATCCCGTTCGTCCGCCGCATGGCGTTCTGAGCGGGCGACCGGGTCACCGAGGGCTCGCAGTCCGGGGAGTGCCGCGTTAGCCTCGGAAAGGGCCCGCGCCGTATAGTGGTCGAGCGCGTCGGCCTGCCGCGGTGACAGGACGAGCGCGGCGTGGCCCCAGTGGAGGGCCACCGCGTCCCCGGGCCGGACGCCGGGGAGGATCCGCGGGTCGTAGGCAAGCTCCTCCCGCTGGGGCGCGCCGAGCCGGAGGTGGCCGTCCGCAAGGTGGAGGTGGGGCCGCTCGACCGCCAGTCGACCCATGGCCACCGCGACCACTCTCGCGCGGGCCGGTCGGCACGCCTCCATGTTCGCGACCGTGGTCTCTACGTGGCCCGTCACTTCTCCGACGCCGACAAAGCTCACGTGGAAGGCGTGGTGGGGGATCGGTCGGGCGGGAAGGTGGGCGACCAGCCGTTCGGCGGTCGCGCGCGGAAGGCCCCGTCGCCGCAATCCCTCGAGCAGGGAGAGGAAGTCCGCCCGATCGAACGCGTCCAAGAGGTCGTTCCCGATCCAGTAGGCCTCGACGACCCGGGCGTCGAACGGGTCGAGCCCGTGCCGCCGCCCGATCGCCTCCAGGTACGGATAGAGCGCCTCGAACCGGGAAAGCGCCTCCCGCGCCCGGTCTAGGTCCACGTTCTCGATGATCGCCCGGTAGAGCGTCCCTTCGGCGTCTGCGGGCCCACAATACTGGAGGCGGTTCGTCGCAAGGCTGAACCGGGCGCAGAGCGCGGCGCCGTCCGTGCGCGTCATCCCGGCGGGGCGGCGCTCGAGCGGAGGAGCTGAGCGAGATAGGCCCCCGTCGCCCGGAGCTGCGCGAGTCCCACGACCACCGCCGCTCCGCCGACCACGAGCAGGGTGCCGAATGCTGCCGCGAGACCGATCGGGTGGCCTTCGAGGAGCACTCCGAGCGCCCAGCTCACGGGGAAACCGAGCACGAGTACCGAGGCCGCCACCGAAAGGTCCACGCGCTTGAGGGCGGTGTAGAAGCTCGCGACGAAGGCGGCGAGGAGCGTCGCGCTGATCCCGACCCATGACCAGTCGGCCCCGGAGAAGGTCGCGACGCTCGCCCACTGGGCGGTGAGCGCGAGGTAGCCCGCGAGGAACAAGGCGCCGAAGCCCATGCGGCCGAGGGCGACCGTCGCGGAGGGGAGGTCCGCGAGCGCGCGCTTCGAGATCGTGTACTCGACCGCCCAGAGCCCCGTGGCGGCGAGCACGTAGCCGGTGCCGTCGGTCCAGATCGGGGCACTGAGGGAGAGGAGGAGGGCGTTCCCGAGGAGCAGGCCCGTCGCGCCGAGGAGCAATCGGCCATGGAGCCGTTCGCCGAGGAACACGAGAGCGAGCACCGACGCCATGAGGAAGAGGGTGCGGTAGCCGAAGGAGGCCGTCGCGGCACCTCCGGCCGCAGCCGCGAGCGCGAGGCCGTGGAAGAAGAGCAGGAACGGCACGGCGCCGCCGAGGAGCCCGATGAGGACGAGGCGCGCCCAATCGAGCCTCCGGAGCGCGGGGGCCCGCAGATGCCGTGTCGCTACGAGGGCCACTGGGAGGAACGCCCCGGCGACCACGAGGTTGCGGACGGTCACGAACGCGTCCGAGTTCGTGCCCGCCACGGCAAAAGCGTTCACGAACGTCGAGACGCCGCTCACGAGGGCCGTGAGAAGGACCAGGAGGAGGCCGGGCCCGACCCAGCTCGAGCGAACCGTCATCCGGGCCTCACGCACGGCCGGTCGGGGGCGCGACGACGTTCGGCCCGGAGCCCGAGGTCATCGAGTCCCGGCGAGCGAGCTCGGCGAGCTCGCGGTGGTACGCAAGGGCCTCCTCGGCCTCGGCCGGCGTCAGTCTACGGGTCGCGAAGCCGGCTTGGACGATCACGAAGTCCCCGACGACCGCATCGGGCGTGAACAACAGGCTCGCGGTCCGAACGGCGACCCCGAAGTCGACGCGGGCCCGCCGGGCCTCGGAGTCCTCCGCTTCGAGCGCCACGATCCGTCCGGGAACCGTCAAGCACATGCCGCGTACCTCTCGGTCGGAGCGTCCCGCGCCGACGGGCGCCCGGACGCGCTGACCCCTCTTAAACTCCGAGTGAAGCCGACCCGATGAACGCGGGCGAGGGGGCCGCTCACGGCTCCCCTGCGGGGCCGACGGTGTCGATGCTCTCCAGCACCGCCCGGTTGGCGCGGGGATCGCCCGGGTCGCCCGAGAACGTGACATCGAGCTGCGAGCCCTCGGCGATGCTGCCGACGGTGGACATCGCCCAACGCTCCGCGAGGTGGGCCTCGGCGAGGTGGGAGAGGGCACCGACCCAAAGTCGGACGCGCGTGACCCGGAGGGCCTCGTTCTCCCGAGCGACCTCGTCGATCTTGCGCAGGAGGTCCCGCAGGAGCGCCTCTTCGTGCATCGGTCCGCCCTCCTCAGTCTCCCGGCGCACCGGGCACCGCGACCCCGATCTCCTCGAGGAGGATCGCCCGCACCCGACCGACCGCGTCCGCGACCGGGCCCGTCAGGCCCTCGCGCGGGCCGAGGTCGGCCACCTCGATCCCGAGGACGGTGACCCGGCGGGGAAGTCGCCCGAGGGAGCGCGCGAGCTCGATCGCGTCCGCGAGCGAGAGGCCGTGCGTCGACGTCGCGCCGAGACGGCTCGGGAGCCCGTTCGGGCCGGCGTCGAGCCGATGGACCGTGCCGGGGAGGGAACCCGAGCGCACCGCATCGACCACGATGACCCGGTCCGATCCGGACCAGAGCTCGAGGAGCGCGGTCGCTTCGCCCGGACCCTCGACCACTCGGACGCCCTCCGGGAGCCCGCCCGGTAAGCTCCGCACGACGTCGAGGCCGCACCGGTCATCGCCCCGGTGTTCCGTCCCAAGGCCGATGACCAGGAGGTCGCGACCGCTCGTGCTCGGACCCGACGGAACGGACACCGGCTCAGCTCCGCGTGATGTCGAGCGATAGGAAGTGGGTCGAACAGGAGATGCAGGGGTCGTGGTTGCGGATCGCCCGCTCGCAGGCGTCGGTGAGGCTCGCGTCGTCGAGCGCGAGGGAACGCTCCACCAGGTGGCGAAGGTCGTCCTCGATCCGCTTCTGGTTCTGCGAGGTGGGGGCCACGATCTTCGCCGCTTCGATGAGCCCACCGTCGTTCAAGCGATAGCGATGGTAGAGCATGCCGCGCGGCGCTTCGGTGATCGCCGATCCCTCGGTCGCTCGGAAGGTCGGGGGGGGCTCCACGAACGGTGCCGCCGGCGGCCGGTAGTGGTCGAGGAGACGGAGCGCCTCCTCACAGGCGAAGACGACCTCGACCGCGCGGACGACGATGCTGCGGTACGGGTTGCGCACGGTACCGCCTAGCCCGGCCTCGTTCGCCGCGCTGCGCGCGCGCGGTGGGAGCCGGTCGTGGTTGAGCGCGTAGCGGGCGAGCGGCCCTACGAGGTAGGAGCCGGCGCCGCGGCGGACCGAGTGGAGGGCGGTCGAGTGGGCCACGTGCACCTCCTCGAAGACGTCCTCGAACTGGTGCATCGGGACCCGGAGCCCGCGGTTCGAGGCGACTTCGCCCTCGTTCATGGGGTACTCTCGCTCGTTCCGCAACGCGACGAACTCGTAGTCCTCCTCGATGTCGGGGAAGTCGAGCGCGGCGGCGAAGCGGACCGTCTCCTCCGCGAGCGCGAGCGCCCGCTCGAGCTCGGGCCGCAGCGCCCCCAGCTCATCGACCGTCGGGCAGCGGTAGAAGCCCCCGATGCGCACGTTCACGGGATGGATCTCGCGGCCCCCGACGACCTGCATCAGGTGGTTCCCCGCCTTCTTGAGCTCGAGGCCGTGCCGCACGGCCTCGGGGTGGTCCTTCGCGAGATGGACCGCGTCCGGGTAGCCGAGGAAGTCGGGCGCGTGCAGGAGATAGATATGGAGCGCGTGGCTCTCGATCCACTCCCCGCAGTAGAGCAGGCGGCGCAGCTCCCGGATCGGGCCGCCGACCTCCATCCCGAGGGCCCGCTCCAGGGCGTGACAAGAGCTCATCTGGTAGGCGACCGGGCAGATCCCGCAGATCCGAGCGGTGATATCCGGCGCTTCGAGGTAGGAGCGGCCCCGCAGGAACGCCTCGAAAAAGCGGGGCGGCTCAAAGATCCGCAGCTGCACGTCGTCCACTTCCTGACCGCGGATCCGCACCGTGAGCGCCCCCTCGCCTTCGACCCGGGCCAGATAGTCGACCGAGATCGTCCGTTCGGTCATCGTTCCTCCGCGCCGGCCCGGTCACCCGCGGTCCGGAACGCCGGCGCGAGCGAATTGAACGTGCGGAACACCCGCCGTACCTCGGGCCCGGACATCCCCCGGGCGGCGAGGTGCTCGAGGATCGAAGGGATGTTGGGACTCCCCTGGGGCCCGAAACACCCGTAGCAGCCCCGATGGAACGCGGGGCAGATCGCCCCGCATCCGGCCTGCGTCACCGGGCCGAGGCACGGCGTTCCCTTCGCCACGACGACGCAGACGTTGCCCCGGCGCTTGCACTCGATGCAGACGCTCTCGTTCGGCGTGTTCGGCGTCCGGTCCTGAAGGAAGGCTGCGATCACCTCGAGCAGCTGGGCCTTCGAGATCGGACAGCCCCTCAGCTCGAAGTCGACCGGCACGTGGTCGGCGATCGGGGTCGAGGTCGCGAGGATCTCGATGTACTCGGGCCGGGCGTACACGATACGACGGAACTCGTCGACGTTCGCGAAGTTTCGGAGCGACTGGATCCCGCCGGCGGTCGCGCACGCTCCGATCGTCACGAGGACGCGGGACTCCGCCCGCACCTCCTTGATCCGGCGGGCGTCCTCGGCGGTCGTGATCGAGCCCTCGACGAGCGAGAGGTCGTACGGCCCGTCGAGCACGGCGCTTGACGCCTCTCGGAAGTTCGCGATCTCGACCCGGTCGGCGAGCGCGAGGAGCTCGTCCTCGCAGTCGAGGACCGAGAGCTGGCAGCCGTCGCACGAGGCGAACTTCCAGACGGCGAGACGGGGGCGCCGGGGCGCGGGCATGGGACCTCAGACCTCCCGGAGGCGGAGCAGCGGCGCCACCCGGTCGTACCGGAGGACCGGACCGTCGCGACAGACGAACGAAGGGCCGAACTGGCAGTGGCCGCAGAAACCGACCGCGCACTTCATGTTCCGTTCCATGGAGATCCAGACGCCGTCCGGTGCGACGCCGCGACCGACGAGCGCCTGGGCGGTGAGCCGCATCATGATCTCGGGGCCGCAGACGAAGGCCGTCGTCCGGCCCGCGTCGAAGCGCGCGTCCGGTAGGCGGGTCGTCACGACGCCCACGTCACCGTACCAGTCGCGGCCCGCGGCATCGACCGTCACCTGGAGTCGGAGGTCGTTCCGACGCCGCCAGCTCTGCACTTCGTCGTAGTAGACGAGGTCCTTCGGGGTGCGGGCCCCGTAGATGATCTCCACTCGCCCGTAGGACTCCCGGTGCGCGAAGAGCTGGTAGATCACCGGGCGCAGCGGTGGGAGGCCGAGCCCGCCCGCGACGATCACGAGGTCCCGGCCGGTCGCCTCCGCGATCGGCCAGCCGTGCCCGTACGGTCCCCGGACCCCGACCGTATCTCCCGGGGTGAGATGGCTCAACGCGTTCGTCACCTTGCCCACGTTGCGAACGGTGTGGACGAGCTGGCCGTCCGAGTTCCCGCCGGCGACTCCGATCGGAGACTCCCCGACCCCGAACGCGTACAGCATGACGAACTGGCCCGGGGTCGGCCGCCCGATGCGGCGGGACCCGACCGGCTCGAGGACGAGGGTCGTCGTGTCCGGGGTCTCGGTGGCGACGGCGCGGACCGAGTACGGTACGGGAGCGAGCGGGTGCGGTGCTCCCGAGGCGCCGGGGTCGGTCTCAGCGAGCATGGATATCGAGGAGCTGGATGCGCGTGTTCTCGAGCCGCTCCGCAAGCACCGGCATGAATCGGACGAGGAACTGGTAGCCCCACGCGGGGTGGCCCGCGAGCGTGCGGCGGAGCACCTCCGCGTGGAGCGCCGTGGCGCGAGTCGGTTTGAGCGCGCGCGCGTCAAAGCGCCACCGATGCGGGGGCACCAGCCAGGACCAGCCGAGCACCTCACCCGGCCCGACCGTCTGGACGGTCAGATGGGGGTTATCGGCGGCTCCGATCTCGAGCGCGACCTTTCCCTCGAGGACCACGTAGAAGACTTCGGCGACCGACCCCTCCTTCGCGAGGAGGTCCTCGGCGGCGAAGTGGCGTTCGACCGCCTGGCGGCAGATCGCGTGGACGAACTCGGGGTCGAACCCATGGAAGAACGGGTGCTCTCGGACGGCCTCGACGACGTTCGGGTCGGTTTCGTCGGTCATGTCTTCCCTCCGGCTTTCGGTGCGATGGCGCCCGGGCTCGCGCGGATAGCGGCGACCTCCTCGGTGAGGTCGATCCCCACCGGACACCACGTGATGCAGCGGCCGCAGCCGACGCAGCCCGACGTGCCGAACTGGTCGTGCCAGGTACCGAGCTTGTGGGTCATCCACTGGCGGTAGCGGGAGAGCCCGCTCTTGCGCACGCTCGCTCCATGGAGCTCCGTGAAGGCGAGATTGAAGCAGGAGTCCCAGCGACGCCAGCGCTCGACCTTCTCTCCGTCGAGCTCGGGCACCTCCTCCTGCGCGCTGCAAAAGCACGTCGGGCAGACCATCGTGCAATTGGTGCACGAAAGGCACCGTGCGGCCACGATCTCCCAGCGCGGATGTTCGAGGTTGTCCCGAAGGAGCTCGCGGATCCCGTGGGTCTCCATCCGGCGCCCCATCGAATTCGCAGTAGCTTCGACGATCTCCTCCGCTCGGGCACGCTCCTCCGACCCGGCCGCGACGGACGGACCGGGCAGCCGATCGACGACGTCCGCGCCGGCCTCGGAGCCGACCTCGAGGAGGAATCGATGGGGACCCGGCGAGAGGATCTCCGTCAGCACCAGGTCTGCGCCGCCGCGGACCGCCGGGCCCGTGCCCATCGAGACGCAAAAGCAGGTACCCCCGGCTTGGCCGCACTGCACGGCGATGCGGAACACCCGGGAGCGCCGGCCGGAATAGCCCGGGTCGGCCACCGGGCCTCCTGCGAAGACGCGATCCGTCACCACGAGGCCGGCGAGCTCGCACGCGCGTAGGCCGAAGAACGCCACCGGAGGCCCGTTCGTCGGCTCGGTCTCGACGGTGAACGAGCCTTCCTTCCGCACGGCGGTCCAGAGGCGCTCGCGCGAGGGGAAGAGGAACTTCTTCCAGGTGAATGGACCGACGTTGTAGCCGAAGAGCGCGCGATCGTTCCGACGCTCGAGCCGGTACGTGCCGGCCTCTTGCCGGTCGGTCCAGCCGATCGGGAGCTCCTCGACCGATCGGAGTCGGTCGTAGACGATCGCGCCGTCGCGGACGGTGGGACCGACCACCTCGTACCCCGATTCGACCAGCGCGCGGAACAGCTCGGGGAACGTGTCGCGGGTGAGGACTCGCCGGCTGCCTACCTTCGCCTCGCCCACTTCGGATCTCCCGGGACGCCGATCCTACGCGCTCGGCCCCAGTAGCTCCCGCGCAGTATGGTTCTGTCGGTGAGCCGACCCGGAGTCGGAACGAGAGGGGTTATGGTCCACGTGAGGCGGGTTTGACGAGACAAGGAACCGGCTCGATGGGAGCTTCCCGCTACCGCTGTCGGAGCGCCGGTTCGAATCCAACCGATCCGCCCGGAGCGGGCCGCCCTCGAGCGGGCGTAGCCCCGGGGCGGGCCGTGGACCCGGGCGCGGGTCCTCTCGTCGGGAATCGAACCGATCGGTGGGGGGTCCCCGGAACCCCGACACTCTACCTGCCGAGACGGGCGATTCGCCCGATGATCCTGCCCGCCGAGGTGTTGGCCGCGTACCGCCGAGAGATGCGGCAGGACCCCGTTCCCGGCGACGGCTCGTGAGTGGTACGGCGGGTACGGTCGTGCGAGTGGTAGGAGAGAGCAACCTCGTGCGGTACGCGGATCTCACGGAAGGCAATGCCGAGCCGGTCGTTGCCGAGCCGTTGGCGACATTCCGGGAGGCGGGGACCGGATCTGTGAAGAAGGTGTTCGGGCACGACCGATCGGTCGATCGGGACTATCCTCCGTTCTGCGAACTCATTCGCCCGCGGACGGGTACCTACCCCGACGACGCAGGAATCGATCGAGCCCTCCATGCCCTCGACACGGTGACATTATATAGTAGTGCAAACATATCGAACACGGAAACACTGAGGTGGAACATGACGCAAGAGCTCCAGCAGCGCGACCAGCGCGGGGACCCATGGACCGACCTGGACCGACGGTTCGACGAGATGCGCGAGCGATTCTTCGGTTCGGCCGGATTCCTCCCGTTCGGGAGCCTTTTCGTCCCGAACGAGGCGACGAGCGGAGCGCTCCGCCGCGCTGCGCTCACCGACGTGAGCGACACCGGGGGCAGCTACCGGCTCACGCTCGAGATTCCCGGGATCCCGAAGGAGAAGCTCGACATCCGGGTGCGCGGCGCTTCGGTCGAGATCCAGGGCGAGTCAGCTACCGAGACCCCGGAGAAGGACGCCGAGTTCCTCTACCGCGAACGCCGGTACTCGGGGTTCTACCGAAGCCTCGAATTGCCGGCGCCGGTCGTGGCGACCGAAGCGACGGCGAAGGTAGAGAACGGCCTGCTCGTGCTCGAGCTACCGAAGCAGCATCCGAGCCCGGCCACGGGCGAGGTCAAGATCGCCGTACAGTAGGTCGGCGCGCGGCCGACCGACCCCCGGGGCCGAGGGCTCCGGGGCCCCCCTTTCCGATCGAGATCTCGGGCGCGCCTAGCCGAAGCCCGGGATCGCCTTACCGTCCGTCTTGCCCCCCGGACGCAGGGGCGCCTTTCGGAGCTCTTTCGGGCATTCGACGAGCCGCACGAGCGGCGCCGACTGCACGATGTACGCGGGGAGGCCCGTGTTCGGATCGTTCCCGGCCCGCAAGATGTTCATGATCTCGAGGCGGATCTCGACGATCGATCCGTCCTTGAGCTTCAAGCGCACGCGGCCATCGCCCTCGATCACCTGGTAATCGACGATCTCGGCGTTCGAGAGGTCGGGCGTGGGGCCGCCCGGGGGACCCATCATGCGGCGCCCCGAGCGGCGGTGCGCTGCTTCAGCACGGCGCGCGGGTCCTCCCCGCCGACCGTGATCCCAAGGGAGACGCAGGTGCCGATCACCTGATTCATCTGCTCCTCGATCGAATGGCCGTACATGTCCTCCCCCTTCGCGGTCGCGATCCGCTTCACCGCGTCGAGCGAGACGTCGCCGATGACCTCGGTCTTCGGCTTGCCCGAGCCCTTCTCCTTGCCGACCTCCTTCAGGAGGAGCGCGGCGACCGGCGGACGACCGACCTCGAGCGTGAACGACTTCGTGTTCGGATCGACCTTGATGAGGACCGGGACCCGCATCCCGAGGAACTGCTTCGTCTCCTCGTTGATCTTCTGGACGACCTGTCCGACGTTGACGCCGAGGGGACCCAGCGCCGAACCGAGGGTGGCGCCCGCCGCCGCCTTGCCGCCTTCTACGAGGATGCTCACTTCAATTGCCACTCTTCCCGCCTCCCTTCTCCAGCATGCGGACGTGGTCGCCGCGCACCGTCACCGGGATCGGGACGACCGCTTCGATCAGTTCGACCGTGATCTCTTCCTTGGCCTGGTCGATCTTCTTGACCCGGGCCTTCTCGCCCTTGAACGGCCCCGAGATGAGCTCGACGATCGCGCCCTCGACGAACCCTTCGACCGTGACCTTCGGCACGAGGAGCGGCTCGACCTCCTTCAGGGTCGTCTCGCCCTCGACGAGGCCGCGGGCCTTGCGGATCCCCTTCAGCATCTCGCGGACGCCCTCGAGGCTCATCCCTTCGGCGAAGACGTAACCCCGCAGGGACGACGGCACGAGCAGGGAGAACACGACGTCCGGCTTCTCCTCGGCGCGGGCGAGCAGCGTGTCGGCGACCTCGCGCTCGTAGCCGCGGGAGGTCTTGATCGCGAGCACGGCCTGGCGCGCGACGCAGGCGAGCGTCAGTCGGACGGGAAGCCCCGACCCGCTCGGGCCCGAGGCGGAGAGACGCACTTCGACCCGGTCCCCGTAGCGCACCCCGACCGGCGCGGTGATGGAGAACGAGAGCGGAACGCCGACGTTCGGCGCGAGCGGGATCGCGTGGGTCTCCTTGCGGGGAAAAAGCTCGACCGACCCGCGCTTCCCGGGAGGGACCCAGGAGACAGGCCACTCCGCGCCCTCGCCCGGATAGGTCGACGTGTAACCGACTTCCAACGACAGCGTGGCGACCGCCGGCTCCGCGGCGCGGCTGGTCAACACCGCGCTCAGCGTCGTGACCATGCCCGCGGTCACCTCTCGCGTGGTGTCGTCGGCCGCCTTGAGCGAGAGGAGGCCGGTGAGGTCGACCTTCGGCGGCGACGGGGGGGCCGCGGGAGCGACCGGGACGGCCACCGGGGCCGGGACGCCGGATTTCTTCTCGGGCGCGGGGGCCCCCGACAGGAGACCGATGCCTTCGTCATCGTGCGAGCTGTTCGTCATGCGCATCCTCCGGCCCCGGGCCCTACAGGCCCGAGAGGTAGTTCGACCAGAGCCACGGACCGGCTTGGGTGAAGAAGATGTAGATCGCGAACCCCGTGAAGCCGATCAGGACGGCGCCGATCCAGGTGACCTGGAGGACCTTGACGTACTCCTCGGAGGTCGGGCGGCGCGCCATGCGCAGGATGCGCCCGTACTTGCCATGCCCGACGGACCGGAGCCGGCCGTCGAACTGGTCCTGTACCCGCCGCGCGCGGTCGAGGAATGCCATGGTGGTTACCTAACGGACGACGTCGAGCTCGGGGCCTGCCCGCCGGGCCGGCCCCGCGCCGGTCACCGCTCCCCCGAAAATCTGGGGGGATTTAACTCCGGTCACTACGAGCATGACGCGGATCGTGCTCTGCATGGTGGGGTCGACGGCCGCTCCCCAGATGATCCGGGCCGTCGGGCTGACGGCCTTCTGGACGACCTCGGCGGCCTTCTGCGCCTCGCTTACCGTCATATCCGGGCCGCCCGTGACATTGATGAGGGCCCCGGTCGCCCCCGCGATGTCGACATGGAGGAGCGGGGAGTTGATCGCCTCGAGGACGGCGTCCTCGGCCCGGTTGTCGCTCTCCGACTCCCCGATGCCGATGAGTGCGACCCCGCCGCCCTTCATGATCGTCCGGAGGTCATTGAAGTCGAGGTTGACGAGCCCGGGCCGGGTGATGATCTCCGTGATCCCGCGGATCGCGCGGGCGAGGACGGAATCGGCGACCTTGAACGCTGTCTGGATCGGGAGTCGCGGCACGAGCTCGAGGAGCCGGTCGTTCGGGATCGTGATGACCGTGTCGATCGTCGAGCGCAGTCGCTCGAGGCCCCACATCGCGTTCTCCTGGCGAACGAGACCTTCCGAGGCGAACGGCAGCGTGCAGACCGCGATCGTGAGGGGATTGCCTCCGCTCGCGTCCTTCGCGAGCTGGGCGACGACCGGTGCCGAGCCGGTCCCCGTGCCTCCGCCGAGCCCGAGCGTGATGAAGACCATGTCGGAGTTCGCGAGCGCCTTCTTGAGCTCGTCCTCGGCCTCGTGGGCGGCCTGCTCGCCGACCTGCGGGAGCGCCCCCGCTCCGAGCCCCCGCGTCAGCCGGCGGCCGAGGAGGATCTTGCGCGGCGCGTGGATCGTGAGGAGGTGCTGCGCGTCCGTGTTGCACGCGACCATCTCGGCGCCCGAGAGCCCTTCCTCGGCGAGCCGGTTGATCGTGTTGCAGCCGCCGCCCCCGCATCCGACGACCTTGATGTTCGTCTTCAGCGAGGCGAGCACTGCCTCGAGCTCGGCGTCATCGCTCGACGGCGGCGGGGCCTCGGGGGTCCGTCGGGACTCTCCGGGCAGGTGTGCTAGAATCTCCTGTGCGAGCGGTCGCATCACAGCGCGTCTCCTCTCGGGCGGAGCATCGGCTTCATTATAAAGGGTTATGCGGCTCTCGAGGGCCGCTGTGGAGTACCGCGCCTGGGCGCCCTACTACGAGCGCCTCCGGTCGGAGTTCGGGTTCCCGTTCGACCGGGAGGAGGTCTCGGCGGCGGTGCTCGAGTCGCTGCTCCCCGAGCGCGCGCGCGCCGCCCCCCTGCCGCGCATCGCGCACCTCCTCCGGGACCGGGACGCGGTCGTCGTGGGGCTCGCTCCCTCGGCGGGCCCTCCTCCGATATGGCGACTCCCGGCGACCGGCCGCCCGACCGCCCTCCTCGCCGCGGACGGCGCGACACGGACGTGCCTCGCGGCCGGGCTCGTCCCGAGCGTGATCGTGACCGACCTCGACGGCCCGGTCGCTTCGGAAGTCGCCGCGAACCGGCGGGGGAGCCTGGTCCTCGTGCACGCCCACGGCGACAATCGCCCCGCCCTCGAAGAGTGGGTACCGCAGTTTCCCGGGGAGCTCGCGGGCTCGTGGGCCGGGCCGCCTCGCGGGCCGCTCCTCAACGTCGGCGGATTCACGGACGGGGATCGGGCCGCGTTTCTCGCCGCGCACGTCGGAGCGGCCCAGATCTACCTCTGGGGATTCGACTTTGACCGCGTCGCCGATCCCGCCGGCCCGGGGCGGGAACGCAAGCTCGCGAAGCTCCTCTGGGCTCGACGACTCCTCGATCTGCTCGCCGCGACGACTCCGGTCCCGCTCCTCCGCTGGCACCCGGACGGGTCGATCGAACCCTATGCCGGCGGAAGCGCCGACGCGTCCACGAGGTAGACGACGTTCGGCCCGTTCTCGTACAGCAGGACGAACGGAAGAGCCCCGAACCAGTGAACGGCGGCCGGGCTGAGGGGCGTCGCGAGCTGCGACGGGTCGAGCGCCACTCCCCCGTACATCACCGAGTCGACCACGACGAGGTCGATCGGATGGACGTGGTCGGAGTTGGGGACCCAGGCGGACCGAAGCTCGGCGACCACCGTGGGCCAGTCCGAGTTCTGCCCGACGAACAGCGCCGGGGTCGTCACCCAAGTCGCTGGGTTCCCGTCGAATCCGAAGACCATCGAGCTCAACCGGTGGTCGGAGGCCACGGCCCAGCTCGGAGGCGCCGCGATTCCGACCCAAAGCCAGAGCGCGGCATCCTGGGGCGTCAAGCCCTCCTGGAATCCCCCGAAGTCCGAGGGGGGAGGATACACGATCGCCGCGTTCGCCGCGAGCAGGAGCACGGCGCCGACCGTCACGGCGAAGAACGCTCGGCGGCCGCCCCGGTCCCGAGCGCGGGCGATGAGGCGGGCGAGGCCGACCGCGACGAGAAGCCCGGCGGGGATCAGAAGGTACTCGATGTGGCGGGCGGGCGAGATATCGCTCGAGAGATTGGCGAGATCCGTGGAGTGCGCGGCGCTCCCGACCCCCGATAGGACGACCATCGCCGCCGCGGAGAGCCCGATGGCGCCCGTCCAGGTGAGCGCGAGCGGCCCGAGCCGGGCGAACGTGAGCGCGCGACGGCTGCCCGCGCAGAGGATCCCGAGCCCGAGGACCGGCGCGAACCACAGGATCGCGAGCGGGCTCGTTGTCTGGCCCGTCCCGGGGACCGGGACGACGAGAATGATCGCGATCGCGCCGAAGATGATCACCGCAAGGGCCCCCGCATCGCGGGCCAAGCTACGGTCGGAGGGGAGCCTTACCCAACGGCGGCGGGAACGGAATCGCGAACGGCGAGCCCGCACGATGAAACCGACCGCGGCGACCGCGCAGAGCGCGAGGGCCTCGAACGCAGCGAATCCGACATAGGTCCGGTTCCCGAGGGAGGGGGTCAGAACGTTCTGGACGAACGTCGGGGCCCCGTAGAACCAGTAGGCGAACGTCGCGGTAAGGAATGCCGCGACGAACCCGAGCTCCCGCGTCGGGAACCGTCGACTCCAGAGTCCCGGTCGCCAGAGCTCCAGCAATAGGATCCCCCCGAGCGCGCTCACGGCGAAGAAGTACGAGGAGAGATGGTGCGTGACGATGAGGGCTCCCGAGGTGAGGGCGAGCGGAAGGAACCAGCGGTTGTCGCGCCGGGTCTCGAGGAGGAGCCAGAGGGCGGCGACCGCGAGGAAGTCCCCGAGGGCGAGCGGTGCCGGGTGGGCGATCGAGAACATCCGCGGCATCGCGACCGAGGCGAACCCCGCGCCGAGGAGGGCGACCAGGTCGTTCGGATAGAGCCGGCGGAACAAGAGGAAAAGGGGGAGGACCGAGAGGACGGAGACGACGGGGATGATTACCGTCAGCGCGGAGAACGCGTCGACCCCCAGGGCGCCGGCGCCCGCTCCCGCGAGCAGATAGATTCCCGGGAAGTCGGGATAGGCGGTCCCCCAACCGGTGTAGGCGGCACCGGTCGGCAACGTGCCGCTGGTCACGAGGTCAGAGGTCAAGCGGTAGTACTCGCCCGAGTCGGAGCCAAAGACCGCGAACGATAGATACGGCTCCAGGGCGACGAAGACGAGCAAGAGGCAGAGTCCCGCGAGGAGGAGCGCCACCTCGGCTCGCAGCGGGGGGATCCCACGGACCTCGCGCCGCGCTTCGGTGCCGGTCGGCTCCGTCGGCATCGCGGCGGGGGAAGGGGGTCCGCCCGCTATAGCCGTGCGCCCGAAGAGGTCCCGGCCCCGGACCCGCCGCTCTGCGGAACCCAACCCATAAATAGGAGGGGCTGGTGCGCCCGACTCGAGGACCGCCTCGAATGCCCTCTGCTCACCGTCAGAAGAAGTCCGTCCGGCCGAGCGCGAAGCCCGCCGCGGCGAGGCGGCGTTCGACGCCGAAGGCGGCCGTTCGCCGGCCGCCCACTCCGGCGGCCCAGCCTTCGAAGTCCGCGAAGCCCGCGAAGGCCCCCGCGGCGAAACCCTCCCGAGCGCCCGCGGTCCCGAGCCCGTCGCTCGAGATCCCGCTCCCCGGCGGGCGGCGGCACGTCCTCTCGCTCTCGTTCGTGCGCGACGGCGACGAGTTCCTCGCTCGCCTCGAGACCGACTCCGGGCACATCATCGAGCTCAAGAACCGCTCGCTCGACCAACTGCTGACCCTCGTGGCGAGCGAGCTCGAAGATCTCCTCGAGTGAGCTACCGCCCCCCGGCTCCGGAGCTCGATTCCGCTACGTCGTGGGCGGGCGGGGTTGGAAGAGCCCTTCCTCGACGAGATAACTTCGC
>VFSW01003208.1_pt1 | contig 24511 bp, 33 predicted proteins | sample 5358111 | NCBI WGS metagenome assembly VFSW01 (sample SAMN11554181, study PRJNA540505) | mine drainage metagenome | isolation source: sediment from site ElyBrook_90M | place: USA: Ely Copper Mine, Vershire, VT | collected 2017
CCCCCCCCCCCCCCCCCCCACCCCCCCCCCCCCCACCCCCCCCCCCCCCCCCCCCGCCCCCCCAACCCCCCGGCGGGGGGGCCACATGGCAGCCTCCCTTAGAAGCTACTGACACCCTGCGCAAACTTAGAAATTATTATGCCAAGTGTAACATTTGGCGATGCCTTTCAGCAACTGGCGAACACTCAAATAGAAACGCAAAAAAGCCCCCAGCCCTTCCCGATATGGCTGGATGTCGAGAAAGGCTGGGGGCTGGAGGGTTGGAAGCGGTCAAAAGCGCGCTATCGATCGGCACCTCGCCACTTGTCGAAACTGCGTGCGCCGGTGTAGCCAAGATAGCCTGCACCGAACAGCCACCAGAGGTTTTCCGGGATTGCGCCCAGTAATTTGCTCAGATTCTCTGCTGCCTGAAACGTTTGCTGTGGCCACCAAATGCCGATGATGGCTCCGACCACGCACAACAGAATGATGCTGTAAATCACGTAGAGGAAGGTGGGGCGTGCGCGGCTCGTCCACGGGTCTGCAGAATTGGCCTCGGCCAGGATGGCCGACAAGCTCACCTGCATTTCCTGCAGGGCTTGCTGGCCCTCAAGCTGTAACAGTGCCAGTTTGGCTTGGTCACGCTGGGCAGGGTCTGGGATCAATCGATCAATCAGGCGACTAGCGGCTTCCAGTAGGCCAGGGGCGAGCATTGATACAAGTGGCGTCATTGGGCGCCTCCAAACAGTTTGATTTTGACGATGGTGCCAGCCAGCAGCACCATCACCAGGCCCGTGACCAGCATTTTGATGAGTGTGAGCCCGGCGGTTTTCTTGGCCTCATTAAAGGCGTCGAGCAGATTGCGTAGTTCGAGGATGTCCCGGGCGGCATCTGGGCCGTCGAGCCCGACATCGGACAAGGCGTGGCGTGCGCCGCGCTCGGCAACCCGCTCCAGCAGTTCTTCAAATTCTTCGTGCGGCATGATCACCATGCCATCCATCAAGTGGGGGTCGGTCATTTTCGGTCTCCGTTAAATTTGGTCAGCCGTGTGGACGGCTGGGTGCTCGGCGACGCAGGTAATTTCCACCTGCTCGCCGCGTGGCCGCACTGCGATAACTCTGGCTTGCAAGCCCCAATCGTCGGCCTGGCCGAATGCGTAGTGAGTGCGCTCGCCGTTGGTGCCGGTTTCGATCACGATATCTGGCGCTGCGGTGAACAGGGCTTGTTGCTCACCGATGCCAGGGCTAACGTTGAATGGGCCAGCGACAGAACCATCGCGCTTGCGTAACGCAATGACGTGGGTTGCGGTGGAATCGAGAAATGGCAGTGGTTCAGAGGTGGTGGCGGTCAGCGTGGCGGCATCCCACGCGACAATTTCGCCACCCGAGCCCCAGCTCGGCATATCGTGGGCGATGGCGACGAGGTCGCCATAGGTAGGGATCAGTCCTTCCAGCTCGGAGCGAAAAGTGATGATGCGCCGCCGGTAACGATTGGCGGCGGCGATGTAAATCCCTTCGCGCGCCGCCTGCTCAGCACCTGTGCAGCCAAACAGCCGCAGCTTGGCCGGATTGTCTGTGCTGGAGCCGCTTACAGCAACAGTGACTTCATCCGGCTTCCAGGTGCGACTGCTGAAATACTCCACCGTGACCGCATCTGCCGTTTCTTCGCCGGGCATGATGTATTGAATTTTCAGGCTGTTTTTGACGATGTTGCGGGTGGAGAACAAAGCCACCGGCAGGCTGCGGTGCTCGTCACGGACGATACGCACGATTCCGCCTTGCAGAAATGGCACGGCGCGGCCGCAACGGGCAACACGGGTTAGCGCCTCCCACACGGTCACCTGCTGGTCAAAGATGGCATCAAAACCATCGCCACGCGCCGCCCAGGTTTGCTCCAGTTGATAGAGTGCCGCGAGATCAATTCTTGTATCGGCTAGCTTTGCGCCATAGCTGGCTCGCAGGATGTCGGCAAAAGCCCAGGTGATGGAGCGCGTGGGTGATGAACCTGCCCAGCCGGTCTCAGACGACCAGCGGGGTAACTTGCGGGTGACGATGCAGTTGATCAAGCGGCTGGAGCGTTGCGACAGGTTATCGGTGGCGCGCATGCGGATTGCCAGCAAGGTCACTGCGGGTAACTGAGCTGCCGTATCGGCCAAATAAGCCCGCGCCTCGCCCCAACGCACCTCATGCCCAGCACGGGAACTGCTGTCTTTAGCTTCCACACGCGTCGCGCGCACCTCAAACCGCCCGGGTGTAACCGGGTAGCTGAAGGTCAAACGTTGGGGCGTGATGGTGGCCAGCGTCAGACTTTCAGTGCCGAGAATGATCCAGTCGCCCTGTGGGTCGCCTTCGTCGTCGATGCGACGGGCGGCAACGGGCCCGGTGGCGGTGCGGGCATCGAGCCCACCGGCATCAGTTGCGCAGTACAGGCCGCGCGGCAGCAGAAGGACGAGGCCAATATGAGGGGCTTGGGTTTCCTGCGGGTTGAGCGCAAAGCCGCCGGTCCAGACCCCGGCCAGCAGTTCCTGCCCTGCCACTTCAGCGGCGGTGACCACATCCGGATTGAACAGCGTATTGCGGCTCCCGGGCGGGATGACTTGTATCTCTACTTCTTCGAAGGCTGAAATCGGCGTGTCTTCGATGCGGATTTGCTCGATATCGTATTCACCAAGGTCGATGCAGTGGAGTTGGTGTAGGTACTGCTCGTTGTTGCGGTATTCGCCATAAGGCGTGCTGGCCAAGTCGGGGTAGACCAGATGCCGACCGTAAATGACCGGGATGGGCTGTGCCAAGCGCGCGTAGTTGCCCTGACCTTGCAGGCTGTAAGTGGGCGACGGCTGCGCCATGCTGCCACCACCCGCGGCAAAGGATGGCATGTTGGGTGTAGGCAAGGGCACCATGGCGCTGACCAAAGCGGAGCCAGCCGTCATGATAATGGCCGACCCAACGGCAGTGGCCAGATTGCCTGAGAAGCCCAGGCTGGCGCCCAGCGGCCCACCATAAACGGTGGCTACCACCATGACTGCGATCATCAGCACGGTGCGCAAAGGGTTTTTTCCGCCGCCCCCGCCACCACCGCCCTGGGGTAGCGTGACGAATACAAAAATGCCGTCAATACGGGTTTGTCGCCCAATCGGCACGCAGTACCGGTGCGCCATCCTTGATGCACAGAGTGGGCACTTCAAATTCTGTGATGCCCTGCGTTTGCAGCCATTGACGGATGCTGAGATGGGGGCTGGCCGCCAAAACCTCATGCACCTCGCGCTGATTCGGCTGGAAGGGGTTGCGCAGCATGACCACGGCGCTGTTTGCATGGCTGTTCATGGCGCATCTCCCGCAAAGCGGTAAAACCCCTCGACTCGCCAACCGTGTAAAAGCAGTTCCGGCAATTTTTGATAAACGACACCCGCGTCTTTGACGGCGTGCAGCACGCCGCCACCATCGACATCGAGCCAGACCCCAACATGCACCGGATGGCGGGACTGACGCAGCAACACTGCATCGCCCTCTTGGGCGTGATCTTTGGTGTATGCCACGTTTTGCCAGCGCTGCCGCTCGGGGTGGTCGCGGAATGCGCCCAGCACGGCACGCAGGTCGTCCGCATTGACCGGGATTTCCGGCAAATCGCGGTCAAAGTGGCAGCGCTGTATGGCAAGAAACAGACCCCAGCAGTCGTAGGCATCTGGTCCGCGCGCGCCAGCCACCCAAGGCAGACCGATGGTGCGCACGGCCCAGTGCTGCGGGTTGGGCGTAGATTTGAATGATTGATTTGACATGGAATCACTTAATGGCTAATATGAGATCATGAAGCCGAACTACAAACGCCCCTTCGCGCAGTACGTCAAGAAGGCACACAAGCCCTTGCAACTGGCGATTGAAGACGCTGTGGAGTTGGTTTGTGAGTCGCCAGAAATCGGTGAACTCAAGATGGGTGATCTGGCGGGGATACGGGTTTACAAGTTCCGTTTCAATCGCCAGGAATATCTGGTGGCGTACCGCCCCCCGGGCAAAGATTCGCCCCTTGAGTTTTTGATCATCGATTTTTATCAGGTGGGATCACACGAGAACTTTTACGAAGAGCTGAAGCACTACTTGCGTCAGGAGAGCAGCAAAGGAGAAACGAAATGAGCCACGCCATGAACCAATCCCTCACAGCAGAAGACCTGTTTTCTGAAATGAAACGCATGCCTGCGGTGGAGCGCACCCGGTTTTTTTCACTGCTGACCGGCAACGCTTTTTGTGACGATGACTTCAGCCACAAACAGGTGTTTGGCCATCTGCAGCAGGAACCATTTTCTGCATGGGAGGCAGCGGAGTACCTTGAGGTCTCCGTACCCACCCTGCGTCGCTACGTTCAATCCGGAAAACTGGTGCCGAGTCACGTTGTTGGCCGCAACCAGATGTTCTCTGCCCAGACGTTGCGGGCATTCAAGCGCTCCAGAAGCTGAGGGCGCAGTCCGCGTCGCTCTTATCGCGTGAGCCCCGGAAACGTCTTGGCGGTGTAGCTGATACCCGGAAATGATTTGTTGCCGACATCCAGCATTCGCGCCCGCCCGGTGATCCGAAAGATGTCGGCTTCAACCTCAGTGAGCACCAGGTGGATGGGCGGTGTGCCACCCTTGGGCTACGACGTCGATAACCGCCTGTTGGTTATCAACGAAACCGAGGCGGCCGTGGTGCGGCGAATCTTCGAGGAAATGCTGACCATCGGCTCGCCGACACAGATTGCCGCGAAACTGACCGCCGAAGGCGTGACGACAAAGGCATGGACAACGCAAGAAGGCCAGACCCGCAGCGGCACCCGCATCGACAAGAAATACCTTCACAAGCTGCTGCGCAATCGCATCTACCTCGGCGAGCTGTCGCATAAGGGGAACTGGTTTTCCGGTGCGCACTCGGCCATCATCGACCGTGGTCTCTTCGCCCGCCATGATCTCGGCCAAGGCATCGGCGTCAAATCCGGTGATGTCCAGGTTGAAGCCGTCTTCTTGCAGCGACTGCAGTTCGATACGCAGCATGTCGTCGTCCCAGCCAGCGTTTTCTGCGATGCGGTTGTCCGCAATGATGAGCGCTCGGCGCTGGGTGGGCGTCAGGTGATCGAGCACGACCACGGGCACGGTGTCCAGGCCCAGCTTTTGCGCAGCGGCCAACCGTCCGTGACCGGCGACGATCACGCCATCAGACCCCGCCAGGATCGGATTGGTGAAACCGAACTCGACGATGGAGGCGGCAATCTGTGCCACCTGCCCCTCGGAATGGGTGCGGGCGTTTCGGGCGTAGGGCACGAGTTTCTCGGTGGGCCAGCGCTCGATATGGGTGGATAGCCAGGGCTCAGACATGGACCAACCCCGTTTCATAGACGGTCTTGCCCTGGTTCAGCTTGGCCGTGAGCAGCTGGGTGCGCTCATTCGAGATCGCCACTGCCAGGTGGGTCCACCGTCCGAACTCGTGAATGATCTGCACGCAAGGCAGCTTCAGCTGGTGGGCGGCCTGGCACACGGCCAACGGCGTCATACCTGGCACGATGAGGTCAGCGGCACGCCCTTGCATGTGGTGGCTGGTCGGGCTGCCGCCGATCGCGCGGTTCAGCGCTGGTGAGCGGTAGCCGGAGGTAATCACCATCGGGCGTTTGAGGTGCACGCGCAGCGGCTGCAGTACCGACTGACACAGCCGACGCAAGTTCTCGATGACCTCAGGGGTGGGCTCGTTGGCAATGCCACGGCGAGCCGCCGTTTCTGAGACCAGAAACTCGGCCAGTTCGAAATGTTCAGACAGTTGCATGTTCGCTCTCTTGTCGATGCTCGGCTTTGCGTTGTTGAGCAATAACCTCAAAGGGTTCTCCTGTGGCGGCCAAGGTGACCTGCACGCCAGGGAAGTTCTGTTGGAAACGGAGCAGCGCCACGTCGACGTATTCGGGCGCGATCTCCACCGCGCGGCCAATACGCCCTGTCCGCTGGGCGGCCATCAGCGTGGTGCCGCTGCCGCCAAAGGGCTCAAACACGATCTCGCCTTCATTGGTGTACGCCTCAATGACCTCCACCGGCAGCGTCACCGGAAAGACGGCCGGGTGATCGATGTCCTTGCCGATCTTTCCCTTGTGGCGCATGACCCGGATGACCGAGTCGGGGATGCGGTGGTCCTGCGTCGGTTGACCGGCAGCGGTCCAGCCGTTGACCTGGCCATCCTTGCCGCGCATGGCGGTTGAGGATCCGTCGGCGCGCAGGTGCGTTTCCTGGCCGGCAAACTTGCAAGGCACCGTCTTGTTGGGTTTGCGCGTTTGCCGGTTGAAGTGGAAGATGAATTCAAAGCTCGGCGCCAGGCGCCCCTGCCAGTCGCCGGGCATCCCTGGCCCCTGGTCCCAAACGTACCAGGCAAAACGCCGCCAGCCTTGGCTGCGCATCCAATCGAGCCATGCGTCCCAATACGGGATGAACTCGTTGTCACGGTGGATCAGGCCGAGGTTGACCAGCACCTGGCCATCTGCGGCCATGGGCACTTGCGCGAACACGCCGCGCATCAGGCCATCCCAGTCGGCAATGCCGCCAGAGGTGTAGTCGCGCTGGTTGCCGTAAGGGGGCGAGGTGAAACACAGGCTGGCCTGCTCGCCCTGCATCAAGGTGGCGATCACCGATGGATCGGACGCGTCGCCGCAGATCAGGCGGTGCGGGCCCAACTGCCAGACATCGCCCGGGCGAGAGATGGGCTGATTGGGTGGTTCGGGAACGTCGTTTTCCTCATCGGCATCCGACTCATCTCCAGACTCGCTGCCTTCACCATTACCCAAGTCGGCCAGCATCTTGGCGAGCTCGTCATCGTCGAATCCGGTGAGCAGCAGGTCGTATCCGGCCTCAGACAGCTCGGCCAGTTCAAGCGCCAGCAACTCGTCGTCCCACCCGGCGTCCAGCGCCAGGCGGTTATCGGCGATCACGTAGGCCCGCTTTTGCGCCGGGGTGAGGTGGCCCAGTTCAATGACCGGGACCTCGGGCAACTCCAGCTTGCGTGCGGCCGCGAGGCGACCGTGGCCCGCGATGATGCCGTTATGCCCATCAACCAAGATGGGTTGCGTCCAGCCAAACTCCACGATGCTGGCCGCGATCTTGGCAATCTGCGCCGGAGAATGCGTGCGCGGATTGCGCGCGTAAGGCAGCAGCGCATCGATCGGCCGGTATTCGATCTGCAGGTTGGGCTTCATGGAATTGAAAAACCCGCCGAGCGTTGCCGCCGGGCGGGTTGGAAATATTCAGGGGGTGGTAACTGTCTGGGGTGGAGGTAACCACGGGCCGGTAACCTGGCCGGGTGGTAACCTGTTTTTCAGGGCAGACGCTATCGAAATCTCGCGCTGTTGCCCCCCGCATACCGTTTTGGCCAGGAAGGACCCGTTGATTTCCTCAGGTGCGAGGTGTTTTTGATCCCCTCATGCATCGCTACACTTCTGTCCTGACCATAGCTGAAACTGTACGCTGAAATGGCCCGCCATGCTGCATCCGGACTTGGGCGCATTCTTCGCCCTGGTCCGAATTAACAGCAGGCATTACCCGCAATCACGTCAAAACACGCCAAAACACTTTCTCGCGTGTGACTTGTGCACACCACCCGGGCTCAGGTGTCCTCGCTGCCCATGTGCCGTGGCAGGTCCATGGCTCCGTGCAGCACGCGAACGATCAGCACATCGGTTGCATCAGGTCGGTAAAGGATGACGTAGTTGCCGAATGGACAGGATCGGATGCCGTCCCCAAGTTCGGGGCGCGCGCGATACGCCAGTGGAGATTTGCCAACCTTCTGGCACTGCGCACCAATGTCCTGGATGAATGTCAGGGCGCGGGCCGGGTTGTCCTGGGCGATGTAGTCACCGATCTCCTCAAGGTCCGTCTCGGCCAGAGGAGTAAAAAAGACACCCATTACCGACCTGCGCCAGCAGCCTGTTTGCGGTATTTGGCTTCCAGCCGATCAAAGACCTGATCACCGGGGATGCTGCGACCACTGGCCAGCCCGGCAGCGATTGCGGCCTTCATGGCTTCCAGTTGCAGTTCTGCCTGCTTTTGCTGATCCTCGAGCAGGCGCAGTCCTGCACGGACCACTTCACTGGCGTTGTTGTAGCGTCCGGACTCGACTTGGTCGCGGACGAAGGTCTCGAAATGGGAACTGAGTGCGACGCTGGTGGGCATGGCTACCTCCTAACAATTAATAACTGTTATTTGACCGTAGCCACCCCCTCCCTGTCAAGACGGGACACCAGCGCGGTTGAGTTGATGGGCCACCAACTCCATCACCCGGTGCCAGCGCCGCGAGGCGGTGTTGCGGTCACAGGCAAAGCGTCTGCCGATCTGCTGCCACTCGTAGCGGTTGGCGCGCATCCAGACCAGATGCCGCTGCTCCACCTCCAGCCACTGCACCCAGCGCATGGTCTCCAGCATCCGCTCCACGGCTTGGGGACTGGGCGGCATGGGCCGATACAGCCGCTCGGGGTCGGGGTAGCGCTCGGGCACTTGCATGGCCAGCGTCATCCATGGGTTGAAGTAGCCACCAGGCCTGACCCGGGGCAGCTTGTGTGCGGTCTCGGCAGCCTCAGCAAACCGGGCGGCCACCTCGTCCACAGTCCATTCGGTTCGTGTCTCAGTCATGGCGCTTGCCTCCATCGCCATAGAGGCGTTCGCCCAGCCTGCGCACGAACTGCTTCTCCACCCAGTCGAGCCGTTCATCGTGCTCGGAGACGACCAAGATGTGATCGGTGCGCCAGCCATCGCGTTTGACCGCGTCCAGATCCGGCGTGGTGGACTGCAGATTGCCCAAGGGGCAGCGGTAGCGGTATTGGGGCACTTTCATGTCACACCCCCTCCGTGGCCATCTCACGGGCCAGGTACAGCAAGGCGATGGCGTCAGCCTCGTTGTCATCAGCTGGTTTGTGGCCGCGAGTACGGACGGATGCCACCATCTCGTCTTTGCTGGCGTTGCCCTTGCCGGTCGCGTGCTTTTTGATCGTGCCCACTGGCACGCCCTGATACGGGATCTGGTGGTGCTCGCACCAAGCGGTGAGCTGGCCCATGAAGCCGCCGTAGGCGTGGGCTGCGTCAACACCGACGTGGCGGCGGACCTCTTCGAAGACCACCTGGTCAATGCCGTCGTTGCACTGCTTGATGTCGGTGAGCCAGCGCTTGAATCGCAGAAAGCGCATGCCGCCGCCTTCGAAGCGTTGGGGTTTGAAGGATTGGCTGCCACTGGTGATGTGGCCGTCGCGGCAGGCCAGTGCCCAGCCCGTTTGGGTGCCCAAGTCAAGGGCGAGGATGGTCGTTGTGTTCATGTTGTCAGTCCTGTCGTGCTCGACCTGACACATCGGACGCAGCAACACATAACTCTCATCGTGACGCGCGCGCACACGCGTAGAGAAGTTACGTTCAGCCATGTCAGATGCGTCGGGCGCGATGGTTTTCATGAGGGGTCAGTCGTCCGAATAGGGGGTGTATGCGGGTGTGTGCGGCTGTTTGAGGCCAATGCCCTGAAACCCGCGCACGCCCATGCTGTTGCGCCATTTCTCCAGCCCACGCGTGATGAGCAAATCGGAGAACCGGCGCTGGGTGCCAATGAATTCACCCGCCGCTTCGGCCCACTGCTTCCAGTCGGTGAACAGCTCGGCCGTCAGCGACTTGGCGTTGGCGGTGCGCACGCAGCGTTCGTCAAGCCATCGACCGAGTGCGTCTTCGGAATCGAAGTACTCCGCCGTCGCCGCCTGTACGCAGGCAGGTGGCTGCAGGCCAGATCGCTGCCATGCCAGGCACCCGGCCACCGCCCAGGCGAGGATGCCGTCGCGTTCGGCCAGCAGCTTTTCCGTCAAGCGCGGATCACGTCTTTCCGGCGGGATCGTCACCGTGAAGGGAATCATGTGCAGCCGTCGCCGCATCGCCTCGTCGATGTTGCGAATGGCCGGCTTGTGGTTGCCCACGATGACCGGCTTGAATTGCGGCGTGTACTCGAAGAAATCCTTGTGCATGAAGCGCGCAGAGATCTTGTCGCCGCCTGTGATGGCCTTGACCTTGGACTCGTTCAAGCGCCGTCCCTGTTCGGTCTCAATCGCCGTCACAAAGCGCGCCCCGCGCAGGCCTGCCAGATCGGTCGGATGCCTGTCGCCACGCGTTTCGACAAAGGTGTCCATTGACGCGGTGGCGGCGTAGTCACCCAGGATGGTGCTGATCACATTGGCAAAAACGCTCTTGCCGTTGGCACCCGTGCCGTAAAGAAAGAACAGCGCGTGGGCGCTCGTCGCACCGGTCAGGCAGTACCCCACCATCCTTTGGAGGTATGCCTGCAGTTCGTCGTCGCCACCGGTGATGTTGGCCAGAAACGCCGTCCACTGCGGGCACAGTCCCTGTGGCCTGGCCGTGGTGATCTTGGTCATCCGGTCGGCTCGTTCGTTGGCACGCGTGCGGCCCGTTTTGAGATCGACCACACCGCCTGGGGTGTTGAGCAGCCAGGGATCTGCATCCCACTCATCGGTCGTCGCCGCATGCCTGCGGTCGGTGCGCGCCAAGCGCTCCACACCACTGACTGTTCCGGAGCTGGCCAGCTTGGCAGCGACCTTGGGGTTTTCCGCGTGAACGGCCGCGTGGCGACAAACGCTGCGGATCAAGTCGGTGGCGGCCAAGGTGTCTTCGTTACGCCAGCGATGACCGTCCCACACCAACCAGCGCCCCCAGGTCGCCACGTATCGCCAGTCGCGGTGATACCGGCGGGTGAAGGCCAGCGCCAGCGCATCCTCTGTGCCCCACACCGACTCATCGCTGCTGACGGCCGGCCCGGCGTCATCTGTGATGTCGTGCATCTGCAGACGCGGCCCGTGGCTGAGAAAGGTCGCGATATCGAAGCCTTCCGCGATGGCATCGGCCGCGTCCCACCCTTCGGCGGCATCTTCTGGGGGATAGAGCACGTGACAGGACTTCGCACCGGCTGACAAGATGGCCTGCGCAGCTTGCGCTGCGTATTCCCAGCCCGGCTTGTCGCGGTCCGGCCAGATCAGCACGGCCTTGCCAGACAGTGGCGACCAGTCAGTTTTGTCGACCGGGGCGTTGGCGCCGTGCATGGCTGTCGTGGCGGTGACGCCAGCGCCGATCAGCGCCTGTGCGCATTTCTCGCCCTCAACGAGGATGACTTGAGCTGCGTCCTTCATCCCTTGCTGGTTGTAGAGCGGCCTGGGGTCCGGTGGTGCCATCTTCCGGCGCCGGACATCCCAGGGCCGAAACTCCTTCTTGCCCCCAGGCGGGTCGTAGCGGTAAACGATGGCGATCAATTGACCTGCTGCATCGAGATAGTCCCACTTGGCGGTGGCCGGACCCAGCTCGTCGACCGGAGCCTCTTTCTTCTTGGCCTTGCGGGACGGGGTCGCAGACGCTTGACCGAGCAGGTCAGCCGCGTGTTGCATCACCCGGGGGAAATCGGTGTGCGCATTGGCGCCGAGATGAGCCGCAATCAGGTCGAAGATGTCGCCACCGTCACCGGTTGCGCGGTCGGTCCACAGCCCGGCCTTCTCGCCATCGAGAACGACCTCCAGACTGTCGCCGGGGCTGCCCAGCACATCGCCGATGAGGAATTTGCCCCTGCGCTTTTTTCCTGCGGGAAACAGCGTGGCCAGGAGAGAGTCCAAACGGGCGACCAGATCGGCACGAATTGACTCACGTGTGGCGTCAGGACCGGATGGCAATGCAGCTGGGGCGTCATTGAAGTCAAGCATGCGTTGCGCCTCCTTGCCGCTCCAGCCAGTTGATCAGCTCCTCGAGCTTGAATCGCACCAGCTTTCCCACCCGGTAGTGCGGTACCAGCAGGCGCTCGCGCTCCTTCGGGTGGGTCAGCAGGTAGGTCGGAATATTCAGGCGGTGCGCCGCCTCCCTGGAATCAATAAGACGTTCACCCAGGACGTCGTTCATGGATGGGGTATTCATGTGGGATTCCTCCAGCAGCGGTCCTGCCAGGCGCACATACGGCATTCGAAGTGGGTCGGGTCATTGAAGCTGCGTGGCAGCAACTCACCTGCCTCGGTGGCGGTGATGACCTTGACGGCCCGATCCGACATGCGCTGCGCCAACGCAGGATCAAAGGGCACGAGCTCTGTGTAGACCTCCATGGTGTCGGCGTTGAGCGCCGTGAAGATGGCCGGATGCTCGTGCAGTTCGAGATAGGCTTGATAGACGGCGACTTGCGCCGCGTAGACTGGCTTGGAAACGGCCAGCTTGTGTTTGTCGAGGTCTCGCCAGGATTTGTTGCCCAGGCACTTGCACTCCCACAGGGCGGGATAAGCAAAACCCTCGGGACCACCGACGATCACGCCATCGACGTGGCCCTTGAGGCGCCCATCGGCAGCCGAGAAGCCAAACTGGTTTCCGTCTGCCTTGCGGGTGCGCAGATCAAACCCGGCCTCGCGCAGCCAGCTGACCATGCAGTCCTCCATCACATGGCCACGCTCGAAGATGCGCAGCATGCGCCCCTCCAAGTGACGGCCACTGTCGATGGGGGCGTTGGCGAACTCGTATTGAAGCGCCCGCTCGCAGGCCACGCCCAGGCGCGAGGCACCGAGGTAGTCACGCGCAGGCTGTGCCTCCCGGCTGCGCTGCATGCCGGCGTCGATCAGTTCGGTGAGCTGGCCTGAGACGCTGGCCGAAGAGTTGAAGTCCATCATGGCTTCGCCCCCTTCGGTTCTTCCCAAGGCAAGTCGTCCTCCAGGTCGGCGAACGGATGGGCCAGCGGATCCGGGGCGGGTCGCATACCGCGCACCGGGGGGTACTTGCTGGCCTCGTGGTGCGCGGCCATGGCATCCGTGTAGCCAGTGACGATGGCGTCGATCACCCGCAGGGCTTCGGCCTCGGAGTAGTCACCCAGGGGTTTGGCAAAGCCGATCGCACCGGCAGCCTCGCCGAAGGCTTTGAGGCACTGGCGCATGGCGGCGCGTTCGATGTCAGAGGCGTCGATCATCTTGACCTCCTTGCCGAACTTCTGGCCATCCGCCCAGTGGCCGTACATGCGATGGAACGCGTCCTGGCAGCGGCGGGAACAAAACACCCAATCGATGGGGTAGCGCCGGGGGTTGCCGATGCCATGCCGGTTGTCGGTATGGCCGTACCCCCGGGCCTGTCGGGAACAGACCCAGCATTTCATTCACCCCCCTCACTGCGCCCAGGCCGGCTTCCCGGACACTGCCGGGCGCCCAGCCGCCGCGGGCGGGACTGTGGTTGGGACCGTGGATGGATGTGCGGTTGGGACTGCGGTCGGGGTCCCGACGGTGCGGTTGGGGATGAACTCTGCGCCAGCCATCAGGGCCGAGTACTCAGGCTCGCCCGGCTCGACGGCCATCTTGACCACGTTCTTCAATTCGCCACGACCGTCTTTTTCGATATCGATGCGGGCGATGAACTCCAGGCCATCGAGTTCATGAAAGCCCTGGATGCGGCGGGCGGCTGCGGCCTGCGGCGAGTTGTCGTCGGGGCGGACGTTGCGGGCCGAGTTCAGTGCAGCGCGCACGAAGGTGCGCCCCATGTTGCCCCAGGTCGGGCCCTTGGGACTTTGCAGGCCTATGTTGGACCAGAGCTTGCGTTTGGCAAATTCGCCCTCAAGCACCACGAACTCGCAGGCCAAGAAGATGCTGCCGGTCTCAAAGCTCTGGGTGGCATAGCCACCGACCCAGCCTTGGCTCGGATCGTTATAGCCACCGGGCTTGACGGTCATGCGAACCTTGGCCACGGTGCCTTTAGGGATGAGGTCAAAGGATTGCTGTTGTTCAGCGTCGTTGAAATCGTTCCAGGCGGACATGAATTACTCCTTGGGTGTTTGGGATGTGAAAACCGGATGGGATGGACGGGTGGCGGCGGCGCACTTGTCGATGAGCGCGCGCAGGTTGGGCGGCTCCTGCAGATCGAGCTGGCCGGAGCGGTCCTTGGCGGGGTAGCCGTAGGGGTTGAGCGTTTGGGTGATGAAGGCGCGGTAGCTGCTGCCATCCTCAGCCTTGATCTCGGCCAGCGTCACCACCTCGTCGACGATGCCAGGCAGTTCGGCGGCGGTCTTGGAGCCCTCGATCTGCGGCACGAACACCTTGCGGTTGAAATCGTCGAGCTTCTCGTCGAGGATGGCGACGAACACCACGTGCTTGCCCCGGGCGTGCTGCAGGTGGGTCAATGCGGTGAGCATTTCTTGACCCAGGAGGCCATAGGCCCCGCGGGTGTCAGGCTTGCCCGTACGCTCGGACAGCGCCTGCGGCTGGACCTTGGCCCAGATCAGTGCCAGGCGTGCCAGCACCGTGATGCTGTCGACGAAGTAGGTGTCGTACTTGGCCAGTTGGGCCGGGTCACCGTAGCGCTCGCACACATGGTCGAAATGAGCCTTGGAATACGGCGCGTCTGCCGGCAGTGCTGGGTTAGGGCCCGCCAGAAAGACAACCAGATCGCGGAACTCGGGCCAGGTGGCGGGACGCACGCAGTCGCCATGCCAGTCCTTGACCGCGAGATCGCCGGCCTCCAAATCGACGAACAGCGTGCGGTCCTCAGGCAGGGTCTTGAGCTGGGTGGTTTTGCCAATGCCGGACTTGCCCAGCAGCACCAGTTTGACCCCTTGCTTTTCTGCCAAGCGCTGGGATGCGGAGATGATTGGAAGTGCCATCACACGCCTCCCTCGTCACGGCTGAGCTCAAAGGTGGCCTTGCCTGCCTCGACCGTGCGGGCATCGGCAAACTGCTGCTGCAGCGCCGGTGGCCAGTTGGTGTAGCGGGACTCGGGCACCGCCAGCTTGACGTCGAGGTAGCTTTCGACGGCTTCGCCGGACGCGACGATGCGCTCGGCAATGGCCTTGAGCTTCTTCTGATCCCAGGACACCTTCTTGGGCAGCTCGAACTTCACGTGCAGTCCGTCAGCCTTGAGGTGGGCGGTACCGAAATCGCGTCCGGTATCGCGCAGGGCTTCACGCCCCTGGGCACCGAAACGCTGATCCAGGGCAGCATCCACCTTGGTGCGTGCGCACTTGAGCCAGGCGATGGCCTGATCCAGGTTGGTGTCGACCTCGTAGAGTTGCTGGGTCGGCAGGCTGGCCAGTTGGGCGGTCGACATCTCGGCGATGTCGGCTGGGAAGATGGACAAATCGTTCATGACCACCTCCCTCAGGCCATCACGCGTTCAGCGGTCGACTCGTGCAGCGCGCTGTACTCGAAGTCGAGAATGGCTTCCAGCGGATAGCTGACCCGCTTGGAGAGCTTGAGGTAACGAGGGCCACGACCCTCGCTGCGCCAGCGTTGCAGTGTCTTGGGGCTGACACCCCAGCGCTGTGCCAGCTCGTTTTCGTTCAGGACCCGGCGATCGCCAGGTGCCAGGGTGTTGATCGCCGGGTAGGACGACCGGGTTTGGGGGCTTGCCGTAGCGGCCATGAGACTCTCCTTTGAGGCTGTTGAGGAACAGGTGTCATTGGAGAATTCGGGTGGCGAACTTACGAGGGAGCGATTGGCGAACTCAGCGGAAACTTCCAGTTCGCCAATGGGGCCCAGAATGCAAAACGGCGAGCACTGGGCTCGCCGTTCATTCCTGCAAGATGACTCGGAGCGGTTTCAGCCCGGCAACGGCACATGCACGCCGTCGGGGGCGTTGATAAAAGCGAAAGGATTGAGAAATTGGCGTCGCCAGAACAGCGCCTGGTCCACTTCACTCAAGGCTGCCTCTTCACAGATGGTCGGCCATTTCTGCTCAATGGTCTTGACCTGATGGTTGACGATCTGAACGGCCTCTTGCTGGCTCAGCAGGAACACCGATGCGGCCGCAATGCAAACACCCACTTGACTGGTTCGCTCTGCGCCACGAATGAGCATGGCTTGCGAGGCTTGCTGACCGGATCGCGATTGCGGGCAAATGTCGTAGGCGGGCGTTAAGGCCAGTTGGTGTCCGTCCCAAAACGCCGCATGGTTGCGGGCGTGGTCATCGGTGTTGCCGCACAGGATGTTGAAGACGATTCGAGAGAACAATTCCCGCAAGGTCGCCTTCGGGTTGATGAAGCGGTACCGAATGATCTCGGCCAGTTTTTCGTAACTGGCGTAGGCTGCCATCATTTCATCGAGTTCGAACATCGTCAGCGCAGACACCATGGCACGTCGGTGCCAATGGCCGTCAGACCACACTCGGTCAAAGCGCTCGATCAACAGGACATCTTTGCCCAAGGCTCTGCGCAAGTGCACCGGCGCGACATCGAGCCCTACCTCGCGAGCCAAACGCATGGCCATGAATTCCGCCTTGACCACACTGTAGAGGTCATTGCTCGCAGAAAACTTGGCGATGAATTTGCGCTCGCCATCTTCCAGCAGCACCTTGGGCCTGGCGCCGCCCAATGAAGTGCCGTGCAGCAGCGCCTGATCCAGTTCGGGAGAAAGTGGCACACCCCGCTCAACTTTCTCGGCAGCCGTCAGCAGTTCCTCCAGCGAGGGTTGCTGTGTGTGCCTCGGCACGTAATAGGTCGCAGATTGCTGAAAATCGAGCGCACCAATCCGGTCAGAGCCAGAATCGAGCAAATAGGTCAACTCATCCAATTCAACCAGGGCGGCATCCCCACCCTTCATGCCCAATTTGCGATTGATCAGCACGCGCCGCCCCCATGCATCCGGCGAAGCATCACGAATGCAGCTGGGCATGTTCAAGCCCGGCAGCAGCGCAAGGGCCCCGGGGCGCAGCGGCAACTCTGGCGCATAGAGGGCGATCGCATCCGGGCGGGCCAGATAACTGCGACCGTAGTTGAAGACCAAAGCCCCACCTTGTTGGCTGAGCAAGCCGGCCACCACAGGCTCAGCAGCGCCGGGTAGCCAGATCCAGACGTAGGCTTCTGAATACGGGGCATCTTTCTCAGAAGTCATCTTTCACCCCCTTGGTACGCGTTCGCACGGCTTTGGGCATCAAGGCCATTTTTTCTCGGTGCAGTGCCAGATGGGTGGTCAACTGCCGTTGCTCCTGATCAAACAGCGGCACACCACACAGGGTGGCCACCTCGAACACCACACCAATTGAACACCCGGGGTCCCCGCGCTCGATGCGTTGCAGCAGGGCACGTGAAATGCCAGCCCGAGCCGCCAGATCCATCGTGGTCATGGCCTTGCCCAAGCGCGCTTCACGCACAAGTTGGCCCAGCAAGGCCAGCGCATCCAGGCTGTATTGAGAGAGGGGGCGGGAGACTGGCTTAACCATGAAAAAGACTCATTAACAGATCACGAAGACTAACCATGCAATGTTCATGACTCATTGTCTTACTGAATCAAGACAAAGTCAAGTGACTGACTCACCAACAAGTCAGAAGGCTCTTGCGGGTCTATTAATGAGCCATTTCAAGCCAAGCCGCGATGCTCAGGCTGAAAACCCAAACAGCCTGCGCTGCTCCTCCCAGTCCCGTGGCAACGGCTCATGCCGTCCACACAGTGTCTGCAAATTGAGATGCCGAGGCTGTTTTCCGTCGAGGACGGCTTCGATGATGTCCGGCGCCAGCATGGTCATGCGCAGCACTTCGGCGATCCAGCCCTGCTCTAATTTCATTGACCTGGACAGATCCCGGATGGTGGCGAATTTGCCTTGATCGAGCAGCTTCTGCCAGTAGAACGCTTTGCCCAAGGCGCGGATCATGGAAATGTCCTCCCCACCCGAGCCGAGGGCCGAATGCTCACCAGGGGGTGGCGTCATCACCTTGTGGTTTCGCTTGCGCCGGATCGTCAGCGGCACCATCGTTACGCGCTGCTGCCCAGTGATGTAGTTACGAGTGTCCTGGCCAATCTCGATGCGCACGTTGCGCTGCCGATTGTTCTCCGGGCGGGTGAAAGGGGTATCGGTGTTTTTCATGCGTATACCTCCTCGGCTGCACCCTTGGTTTCTTCAACCAGCGGGTGGCTGTGAATGTCGTCACTGAAACCCAGCCAGCCGTCCTCGCGCCACAGAATATCCAGGCCACGCTCATGCAGATGTACTCGCTCGATCAGCAACTGCGTGATCCGCTGTTGTTCCTTCGGGAACAGTTGGTCCCACACGGCGCCAATGCGCTGCATAGCCACCACCACTTGTGCTTCCTCGAGTTTGGCGCCCTTGGGATGTCTTTGACAGGAGCGCCATGTCGCCAGCATCAACTCTGGCGCACACAACGCCTTGTGGATCTGCTCTAGCACCGCCGTCTCGATCTCGGCTGCAGGCAATGGCCCCATTTCGATGAGGCCAGGCGCGAGTGTTGCACCGGCATTACGGCGTTTGTGAAGATACGGCACGTAGTACCGATACAAGCGTCCGCTCTTCTTGCGCGTGAAACTGTGGATCATCAGCTGACCATCGGGTGCGTAGAGCATCCCCGTGAGCAGAGCGGCGTGCTGGGTGATCGACTTGCGTGGGCCCTGTTTGCGACGCTCAATAAACGCATGGACAAGGTCCCATGTGTCTTGATCAATGATGGCGTCGTGCTGGCCACGGTAGCTTTTGTCTTTGTGCTGGACCTCGCCAAGGTAGATCCGGTTGCGCAGCAATTTGAAAAGGTACTGCTGATCGATGGGACGGCCTTCGCGGAATTGACCATTCTGTGTTTGCCATGCCTTGGTGGTCCGCCCCTCGATTTCCAATTCACGCACGATCTCTGCGGCCGAGCCATGCTCACCATAGCGTCGGAAGATGGACCGCACTAAATCTGCTTCCGGCTCGTTCACCACAAGTTTGCGGTCGACGACGTCGTACCCGAGTGGCGGCGTACCACCCATCCACATGCCTTTGGCCTTGCTGGCGGCAATTTTGTCGCGAATACGCTCGCCGGTGACTTCCCGTTCGAATTGGGCAAACGACAACATCACGTTGAGCATCAGGCGCCCCATTGATGTCGCAGTATTGAATTGCTGGGTGACGGAGACAAAGGAGACGTCATGTCGATCAAAGACTTCGACCAGCTTGGCGAAATCCGTCAGGTTGCGTGTCAGACGATCGATTTTGTAGACGACCACGATATCGATCTTGCCGGCGTCGATATCAGCCATCAGCCGCCTGAGACCTGGTCGCTCGATGTTGCCACCGGAGAAACCGCCATCGTCATAGCCGTCCTGCAAAGCGATCCAGCCTTCGTGACGTTGACTGGCGACGTAGGCAAGCCCTGCATCCCGCTGCGCCTCCAGGCTGTTGTACTCCATGTCCAGACCCTCATCGGTGGACTTGCGGGTGTAAACCGCGCAGCGTTTGCGAGGGGCGAGTGCAGCAGGCGCTGGTGTGTTGCGCTGGTTTTTCATGCTGCTTCCCTCTTCTTGGTCTTGAGGCCAAAAAACATCGGCCCAGACCATGGAGAGCCGGTGATGACCTTGGCGACTGCGGTGAGACTCGTGAAGCGTTGGTCCCGATATTCAAAGTCGCGCATGCCTCGAACCGTCACCTTGTGCTCGACGTCGTCATAGACGCGGGTGAGGACCGTGCCTGGAAGCAGGCGGTCAGCATCGCGGCGTAATCGGGGCGGCAGGATGCCGGTCTCGCCAATTTCTTCGAGCTTGCGGCACACAGAAGCTTTCAGGCCACCGAACGCGCGTTCCTGAATTTTGTATGCCAGTCGGGATTCGAGCCAAGTCCGGTGATGGTGATTCGGGCGCTCGTCAAAATGCTCATCCCATAGAGCCCAGAGGTTGTCCATGGGCAGGTGGGACAGTTGTGCGACCCGGGCGGCAACGGCGGCGGTGTGGGGCTGTGGTGCGTGTGGTGTCATGCGTGAATTCCTTCTTCTTGATAGAGGTTTGCATTCACGCGCTGGTGGGCAGAAAAGCCAAGGTCAACCCCGTCTTTTACGTCCGGTGTGGACGAGTAGTCACACGCTGATTTCTCGGCACGCAGGCGCAGGATCGCCATGGCGAGCAAGTCAGCGATTTCTTGTTGGGGAGGGCGCGGCCGGTCGGCATTCGCGCAGAAGGAAGGTTTGTCGATTTGCATGGCAGGCTTTCATGTGGAAAACGCTGCTTATGCTATGGACAGGGGGTGCTCCGCGTAACGTGTTTTAGCGGAGATCAGAGCGATTGAGCGCCAGATGCCAATCAAGCCCTGCCGCTGCCATGCGAGCCGAATTGGTCAAAGCTGTCGACGGTTTCCTCGTCCTGCCACGACCGATCCCATGATCTTGGCGCCGCGCTCTCAAGCAGCAGTAGCGACAGGATCCGATCACGCGCACCGTACGTGTGCTTGAACTCGGTCAGCGTGATGTCGGCGGATTCGTCTGGACACCATACGTCGGCCGGCATGTCGATGCCGTTCCATTCTTGCGCAATATCTGGGTCAGCGGCCAGCGTTTCCGGCAACGGTTCTTGCGGGTCATCCGTGCGCCGGATACGTGCCCGCGTCTTGATGGCGCTGCTGCTACGCCACTCGTACTTGGCGAATCCGTTGTCCCAATAGACCAGGATCGCGCGCTGCGGCGTGAACTTGATGAACCGGATGCACAGGGACTCGAACGACACCTGGAAGCGTTTGGCAAGAGCGCTGAGGATGTGCAGATCAATGCGCCGGTCGGAAATCGCGTCGCGCAGCAGGTCGCCAGGAATCAACAGGTTGCTGGCAAAGTCATCTGCCTCGCGCTCGATGTTGCGCAGGAGGTCTGCACCGGAGAAGACGCTTTCTTTGTCACAGCTAAAGCTGGGGCGCTGGCCACGGTGCAAGACGAAGTGGCCCAGCTCATGGGCGATGGTGAACCGCTGGCGCTCGGCGGGTGACTTGCCGTTGAAGAAGATGCCCCACTCGGTGTCATCCTGTGGGTTGCGCACCAGCATGCCTTCGCAGCTGGCCAGGCCATGCGCCATCGGCGCCTTGATTTCGCGAACGCCCTGACCGTAGGGGGTGTCCGGCAGCATCTGGCGGACGAGGTCCAGATCAATGGCGTCAGGTGCAGACCCTTGGTGCCATGCGCGCATCCATTTGTGGATGTTGTTGGCCGCGATGGAGCCGGTGAGGGCCTGCCCTGTGCTCATAGCTCAGTCTCCGCTTTTGCCCTTGTCGGGGAACGCGATCTGGAGCAGTTGCCGGTAACGGTCTTTCTCCTCATCGGTCATGCCGGCGTACTCGCGGAAAAACTGGACATCTTCGGGGCTGGCTTCAGGCACTGCCTGCAAGGGCTCACCCATGACGTCTTCCATCGTCACGCCCAGCACCTTGGCCAACCCGCGCACCCGCTCGGCGGATGGACGCTGGCCTTCCTTCATTTCCAGTTCCCAGATGTAAGCCTTGGTGCAGCCGACGGCGTCGGCTACCTGCTGGAGGGTCAGCCCCTTCGCCTCACGCAAGCGCCGCAGGCGTGCTCCGAATGCCGAAGCCATGGCGATGCTCCTGTGTGTTCAATGTTTGGACTTTTTTAGTATAGCAGCGAGACACCAATGTCCGCCAGATGTGCTGAACAGATTGACAAGCGGAAATACGCGGGACACAATCGCCCTGTATCACGTTACTTTACTTGTACGCGATATCCGTTTAGTAACTTAGTCGCCGGCTAGCGCACCAAGACTTCGGTCCGCAGACCTCCGACACCTCCTCGGAAAGGACCGCCAACATGAAAAAAACCTGGATAGACCTGCTGTGTGAGTTGCCCGTGGACGTCACCTTGCGTGAGTTCCTGTCTGGCCATGGGCTGCAAATGCCCGACGACTTTGCTTGGACTGACAAGCCTGAGACCACGCAAGCCCTGATCGCGGCATTGCTCGGTTGCTCGGACATGGCCGTGCGCGACACGGTGGCCGCCAAACTGCGTGCCAGTGTCGCTCTTGGCGATTCGGCCGGGTCGCAGGCCATGTTCCAGGTGGCCACCGGCGACGGAGCAGCCTTGACGGCACTGGCCACCTGCAAGAGCGACATCCATCGCTCGTTCTGGCTGTACGTCAAGCACCCGGAACTGTTTGACCGTGCCGGTGATGTGGATCACTTCGAGCGCCAATCGGCCAACGCCCAGCAGCATGACTTGGGCGTCAAAACCATCCCCGACACATCGGACGCCGCTCTGACCGCACTGCGTGCCGATGTCGCCGCCTTCTACCAACGGGAGATGCAGTGTGGCGACCGCAGCAAGGCCTACGTCATGGAGCGCAGCTCCGGCGTGTTCCTGCTGAGCGTGCACGTCAAAGACCTGTCGACGGTCCAGTTGGAATTCCAGGGTGATGACCTCAAGCGCCGCGTCGGCAACCCCAACATCCACTCGGTGCTGGAGTACTCGACACGCACAGGTGTCACCCGCTCGCTGGTCAAGGGCGGGGCCAAGTACCACCAGATGCTGCTCAAGGCGTTCGCCGAACATCTGCTGCACACCACTCTCGATGCGCAAAGATTGAAGGCGCCGACGCTCGATTTGTCGGCCCTGCGGCTGGGATTCGATGTGCCGCAGGCGCAGACCGACGGCTTCAACGTGCTGCAGGTGAAGTCGATCAGCCTGCTCAGCCCGGACAACCAGTTGAAGCTTGACTGCACAGCCATGGCGGCAAGCGACCACCGCTGCGTCACCGACCTGCTGGCTGAAAAGCTGCCGGGCCCGTTGTCGGAGAACTGGATGGTCACCGCCGCGCAGATCAATCTGTACTACCCACCCGAGCCCGGCAAGTCGAAGTCGAAGATGGTAGCCATCGAAATCACCCGCAAAGGGCGGTTGAACCTGCACAAGTTCGACGCGCCATTGCAGGCGCAGTTGGAAGGCTACCTGGTGGCCTTGGGCATTCTGGCCAAGGGGCAGACGCTCAATGCGCAGGAGGTGACGATGGGAGATGGGCAGCAGGATCTGCAACCCGCCTACGAGGACTGATCGATGTCGACCCACGTAGCGTGGTCGCTGGTCTGTCGCCTGTTTCGGGGCGGGACGCCCATATTCCGAGGGGCGTTGTCACCACACGAGGTGACGGCCTGCGCCAGCCTGGGGGCGGCGATCAAGCCAACAGTCATCAGCCGCAATTTCGTGCTGTGCCCGTATTGCCAGTTGCAAAGCGGTCAGATCGTTGGTGATGGCAAAGGTGGACAGGTCTGCCAATGCCCTGAATGCGGCCCCATCACGCTGACACCTGACGATCGGGCGGCGGTGATGTTAGACGAGGGGTGGCTGCGATCAAAGCTGAGGATGGCCCTGGAAATCGAAAGCCGCGACGGCATCACCGACATTGCCGATGGTGTCTGGCGGTTGGGCGACGCACGGCGCTCACCCGTGCTGCTGGCCAGAAGCCTGACGTGGCTGTGGTCCGATCCGTCCATCTTCGAGCGCGTCTGTATCAACGGCGCCGACATCCGGGTCATCGCCCCCAAGGCACCAGAGGTCCGTGGCAATCCGTTTGCGATCGGCATCGAGTGGTTGCCGCTGGAGGAGCGGTTCACGCTCTACGGCGGCGGTATTGCATTGATCGGTTACGACACGGGCCAGGCACCCATGATGGCGGCCGAACCCTGGGCCACGTACCTTGGCCCTTTCTCGGCGGACTTCAGGTGGGTATCGCTGGATGACTGGCCCCATGGTCCGATCCGCTGCACAGAGGGCCAGGCTGCGGTCTTCAAGGCGCTCTGGTCATTCAAGGGCGTCAAGGTCGATGCCGAGCGCGTGATGCTCAAAGCGAGCCAGGATAGCGAAAAGCCCATCGACCTGTTCAAGATCAAGAAAGAAAACAAGGGCAAGCCCGAGTACGAGGGACCGTTGCATGCGTACCGCACGCTCGTGAAATCAACCCAGCGTCCGGGGGAGTACTGGATGCCGTGTGCAACGGCAGCAGGTTGAGACCGAAATTTGAGATGCCACGACGGCGTCGCGTTTAATTTTCAAAGGAGATTGACATGGGATTCTTTAAACCGCTGACCGGACGACAAGTGGCCGAGTCCGCGAACTCAATCTGTCAGAAGTGGGATAGCCTCACCCCCGAAGAAAAGGCCAGTGGCGAATACATCGACCCAGACGAACCCGTGGTGATCGCCGTGCCAAACCCACAATGGAAGGGAACGGACGACTGCTATAACGATGACGAGCACGGCAACAAATGGCTGCTCCACTTCCACATGCAAAGCTATGGCGGTGGCGACGATATGGACGACGATGGCAACCAGTGCGGCCATGACGGTGCGGAAATCGTCAGCATGGCGATGGAGCAGTCCATTTTCGTCGAGAAGGGCATGAAGGCATAAAAGCCAGCCGCCGTTACGACTGCGTGCATTGACTCGTAGTTGAAACCGTCATGATTTGCGCCTTGCAGTCGTCCCAGCCCGAAAAACCCGCCGATCTTGTGTTCCGCTAGTCCAAGTTGCCTGGCGAACTCGAAAAATCGACACATGCATAAGCCCTTGTCGCACATAGCAATATGCGTGCGGTGTGGCGTAAAAGTTGGCGTCTCTTTACTAGAGAACAGAGGGCAAAAGAGGAGCGAACTGGCCGTTTTGGCGGCCCACTCAGCCAGGTCCTGGCACACGCAGAATGCGCCTGAACCCCACGTGTCTTGCGGGATCCGCAAACGAAAACGCCCAACTGAGAACAGTTGGGCGCTAAATGGTGGTGGCCAAGGGCGGAATCGAACCACCGACACAAGGATTTTCAGTCCTCTGCTC
>VFSW01003209.1_pt1 | contig 24510 bp, 16 predicted proteins | sample 5358111 | NCBI WGS metagenome assembly VFSW01 (sample SAMN11554181, study PRJNA540505) | mine drainage metagenome | isolation source: sediment from site ElyBrook_90M | place: USA: Ely Copper Mine, Vershire, VT | collected 2017
GTGGGGCCAGGCGCGGCGGCGCATGTAAACGACACCGAGATGGGCGTGGGCGCCGACGTCGTTGGGAGAGGCGGCGAGGATGGCACGAAAGGCGCGCTCGGCAGAGGGGAGGTCTCCGCGCTGCAGCGCTTCCCCGCCCTGGGCATAGAGTGCGGCGATGGCGTTGGGCTCCTGGGCGGGGGCGCGCAGGGAGCAGCAAAGCAGGAGCAGCGATGAAGCGGCAAATCGCATTCGGGAATGGCGGCGGGGCCTGAAGGAACGACGGGACCTGCCGGGTTGGTTTCCTTCGACCGACCAAAACGGGGCCGTGAGCCGCCGCCGGTCAAGATGAGGATACCATGCGCGGGCGCAGGCGATAGCTGCGGGGAACAGAGTTTCGTTCCGGGGGTGAGCTTGATAAGATAAGAGGAGTTGGCACGAAGCGTGGCGCTATCGTCTAACGGTTAGGACGGAGCCCTCTCAAGGCTTAAATACGGGTTCGATTCCCGTTAGCGCTACCAAATCTTTTATTTTAAATAGTTTACAGAACACTGTACCAAGGCTGGAATCGAGATCCCATTGCGGTCGCCGTGGTCTGCAACTCTCGGAGCAGCGATGAAGGTCGCCGGCGGAGCATGGAGCCTCCTCACAACGCAACAACCGCAGTCGCGCGCAAAGTACAGAGCGCCGGCCAGCGCGTCATGCCGAACCATGCGTCGGGGCCACAACGGAATCGGGCCGTACAACCCATCCTCGGCGCTCCCTCGGACTGACGTAAGTTAGCCATCCCGGAACAGGTCATCGGAATCGGCTGGTTCTGACGCTCCTGCCGTCGCCTGTTGTTCCGGTTCGTGGATCGAATATCCGAGAGCCTTGTACCTTCTGAGACGTTTCTCGAACATCCGCGCCAGCATAGGTATCGACGAATCCACATAGTCATATACTTCGACGACCTTCTTGCCGTCGTGGAGACGATGGAGGCGTCCGACATATTGCTGCAATGTTCCATGCCACGAAATCGGCATCGCCAGAAACAAGGTGTCAAGTCGGGAATCGTCGAAACCCTCGCCAATGTAGCTGCCCGTGGCGATGATGATCCGTGGCTGATCCTCCAGAACAAGTTCCTGCATCAGGCGGGCGCGTTCCTTTCCGGCAATACCGCCTTTGAGGAGATAAACGCGGTCGCAGTACTGGCGCAACCGGATGCAAAGCCGGTCAATGTGCTCGGTCCTTCCGGACAGTACCAGGGGTGATCGGCCTCGCCTGAACGCAGCAACAACGTCACGAACGATCTGCTCGTTCCGCGTCAGGTCCATGGAGAGAAGCGCGTAAAGGTCCTGGATCTTTGGTGCGGTTTCCTGGTTCCATGAAATCGTCGTTGTCCGTGGCACCACGCGGTGCTCAAACGGACTCGTTTCGACCTGAGACCGGACCGGGACATTGAAGCGGATCGGGCCGCATTGCATATAGACGATCGGGTGATGGCCGTCCTTCCGCACGGGTGTTGCCGTCAGGCCGGTCACATATTTTGCTCGCACTCTGCGCATCACCTGCTCGAAGGAGACGGCAGAGAGATGATGACATTCGTCTACAATGATGTGACCGTACTCTGCGACCAGATCCTTGACCTCGCCTTTCCGATACAGGCTTTGGATGATGGCCACGTCAATGATGCCGGTGGTCTTGTTCTTACCAGCCCCGATCTGACCGATTGAATCAATCGGCAGATCAAGGAATGAGGCGAGCCGCTCGCGCCACTGGTCCAGAAGCTGCGCGCGGTGAACTAGCACCAGGGTGTTCGTTCGTCGGGCGGCGATCACAAAGGCAGCGGCGACGGTCTTGCCGAAGGCCGTTCCGGCGCAAAGGACACCCTCATCGTGTTCGAGTAGCTTCTTCACTGCGTCGGGCTGCTTGTCGCGCAGGGTTCCGGCGAATGCGACGTCTATGGGCTTTCCGGTTGACCGTTCATCCTCGACCCTCGCCGTGATCTTGTGCCGGGAGAGCAGCAACTCCACTTCAGCGAGAAGGCCTCTGGGCAACGCAAGAAACTGCGGGAGTTCTTCGGCGCGCCCGATGACTCTGGGCTTGTCGTAGGTTGGCAGACGCATCGACTGCGCCTTATAGAATTCGGGATTCTGAAAAGCCGCCAGCCTGTTCAACCGATCCAGCATCGCTTCCGGCAGGCCCTTCTTCTCGATGAAGAGAAGGTTCGCCCGTACAACGCGAACGGACTCGGGAAACGGTCCGGCAACTGGTTTTTCCGGTAACCGTCGAGACGGCGGAAGCAGCCAGGGATCTTCTCCAGAATCATTGTCAGCAAGACTCATCCGGACGCCGACGACATTCCCGTTCCGTTCCAGACTGCGGACCAGACGCTCGAGAGCGAAGGGTTCGATTCTGGGGATGCCCGCCAGATAACGCCACTGGTCGGGAAATGGTACCAGATGATCATCAACAAAAACGCTGTTGTCGGACCGGCGTGGAATCTTCTGCAGCGGAAGGGCGATGAGATTTCCGAATCCCCCGGTCGGCATCGTATCCTGATTCGGAAATAGCCGGTCGTAGGACTTGAGACTGATCTGGTGGCGCCGTTGCATGGTTCTCGTCAAAAGTCCCGCACCCAACTTCCGAGCCAAGATAGCTGAGACCGGGGCGCTGAAGAATATCCATACGTGCCCGCCTTCCCCGGAACGGGAACGCTCAAGAGCGGATGGAACATTCATCTCGCGACAGGACTCCACGAACGAGACGGCATCGAGCTTCCAGGACTCCTGATCGAAGTCCACTGCGAGAAACCAGCATGTTTCATCAGTGAGCAGAGGATAGACACCGATCGTGTTCTTCCCGGAGAGATGCTGATGAATGGCGTAGTCCGTGAGCGGCAATAGTTGGCGCGTGGCTTGATCGAGCTTCTTTCGCTCTGCAGGAGGTGCGCTCATCACGGCCTTCCAGTCGCGGATGCTCGCGGGAGAGTAGCCGGACTTACCATCGGCACTCTCCCAGCGCAGCGCGTACACATCCTCGCGGCCGTGAAACAACGACCGAAATAATGCGATCTTTTCCGGTACCGACAATTCGGCGGGAGTGGATGGTTGCGGCGGGGCCGGTTCAGATTTCGCTGGCGTTGCCGGGTGTGCTTGTTCCGACAGAAGCCTGCATAGCCGCGCGTTTTCTTCCCGGAGACGCTCGCATTCGGCGGTCACCCTTGCCAATTGCTCCGATAGTGTCTCGAATTCGTCCACCGTTCGCCCTCAGAGTCCTGCGCAGAATTCCGCGATGATCCTGAATGCTTCGGAAACAGAAACGTCGAGACTGCACTCTGCCGCGAGCCTGGTGAATGGTGAGTTCCACTCCTCCGGGGGTGGAATCAGAGCCTCGGGGACCGAGTGGGTCGCGCGACGGCCGAAGGTCGCGCGAAGTGCCCGAACCATGCGGCCCGATTCGAGTGTGCCTGACTGGATCAGGAGCACCATGTCGACGAGATCGCGTACTCGGCTGTTGGGTGTCATCCGCGGCAGCGTGTAGGCATGCAGCTTTTCGGCGAACTGCTGTTCGCGCTGAATCATGGGGACTGCCGGCGGAGCAATTCCGGCGAAACCCAGCCAGTCGCGCATTCGGGCCTGTTCCGGTGGGTCCATGACGACATCGCCTATGCCGACATCCAGATGGAACTTGACGAAGGTCCGCCCGCCCATGATCGCCTCGACCGGATACCGCGCTCCACCATAGGGAGCACCGTCGAGGTCCATCGTCGGCTCCCCGATTCGGTACAGGAAGAATTCGCCGGCATCAGTGGCGCCCGCGTCCTGAAGTTGTTTGAGGAGCCCGCCGCCCGTAACGGACTGTGCGGCTCGTACTGTGAAATCGAGATCCATGGTGGCTCGGGCGGTTTGGAACCGCAGTTCCATGGCGTAGCCGCCCTTCAGGATCCAGTCTGCGCCGTTGCGCGGAAACAGTCTGGCAAGGAAACGGTCGAACGCCACCTGTCGGCGGAGACGCTGCAGATCGACCCCTTCTTCGAGGGCAATTCGCTTGAGTCGCTCTTCAAGAGCAGTTCGAAGTGCGCGACCGGTTGCGTACTTTCTCTCCGGAGTCACTTGTTTCCCTTCCGGATTTCCGCGAGGACAGGCGCCCATTCGGAAGCTCTTTGGCGGGCCAGTATCTGGGTCCTTGTGATGGCTCCTCGCTTCACCGCTTCGCGAAACGCGGCCCTCAGATCCGACCGGGGCAGCGATCCTTCCTTCCATACATCCAGAATTGTTCTCATTGCGTTCGTAACGGGAACTCCGAAGATGGTTTCTCTGTCATCAAGGGGGACCTCACCACGATGGAGACGCAGCACCTTCGGGATCGGCGTCCCGCGGCGAAAGCTCGCTGGCACCGTAATGTCGAGTCTTGCCGGATTGGCGTCGGTGAGATCGTGAAGACTGAGCGCTGTCTGGTGACTGTATACTCCTGTCGGCTGATCGCTCCGGTCACGGGACCAGAGACTCCAGAGGATCAGGTCCGGGCGGTCTGGCTCAGGAAACCGCGTCAGCCGGTAAATGCCGCGATGTTCGCGAGCCCAATTCCCGGCTCGTACGTGGTAGATCCGATTGTTGCTCGCGTATCCGAGCGCTGCCGCTTGCTTCGCAGTAAAGTAGCCACCCTGGCTTTCTGCGAGTTGGTAGAGATCTTTTTGCCTTTCAAGCGGCGATTGCAGATCCTGCATAAAAGGTCAACTTTATAGACCTATTATGCGGTGACTTCGCGGTCGCCGCAAGCGGTGCTTGACGCGGTGATTTGCGTTCGGCTCTGGAGGCACGGGCCACGTGAATGCGTTGCAGTCTTCTTTCCCTTCCTTCCCCAGTGATAGATTTCGGAGCTGCTCCTCCAGGCAGAATCCTTGCACCCGTGTTTGGGAAATCCGCGTACACGTTTTGTACAAACGGCCTGAGATTCCTGCGAATACGGTGATCCCTGCGATTGCGCTTTCAATAACTTATAGAAAGCGCTAGAGGGCGCAAAATCCGGGTTCGATCCCCGTTAGCGCTACCAAGATTTCAGGGCTCTACGCCCAAGAATCCGCAACTTCACCGGTGCGCGATGGCAGGGCCGCTTGGCTCTGCGGGCGCCTTCATCTGGCGCGAGCATCAGCTTTGGACACCTCGCAGGCGGGACGGCCTTTTGATCTTTCACGCCGGGACGAACCCTCCACCAAAAGCAACAGCTTTCCGATCTCATTGTGCCGTTCGACCGGATGCCGGAGCGGCAGTGCGCTGTTGACCCGGTAGCAGTTTCGGCGCCCTTTCTTCTGAGACGAAAGATATCCTTCCGACAGCAAATCAGCGACTATGCGCTGCGTGGCGCGCTCGGTAATTCCAACCTTGGCGGCTACGTCCCTCATGCGAATCTCGGGGTCCGCCGCAATGCAAAGAAGCACGTGCCCATAGTTCGTCAAAAAGGTCCAGCTCTCCATCGGATGACTCGCTTTCCGCGTTTCGATCGGGTTTCTTCGCTCTCCAGCATGGCACAGATTCGCGATTTTCTAACCAGGCCTTGCAATACGCGATTTGCTTGTCGTATCTTGAAGTCGGAGCTTGACACGGAACGCAACGTGAACAACAGAGGAGACAACTGTGACTGAAAAGGTCCCGATCACTGTAGCCCGCGGCGATGGCATCGGTCCGGAAATCATGGATGCCACGCTTCGAATCATCGAATCGGCCGGCGCGCGGTTGGATATCGAAACCATCGAGATCGGCGAGAGCGTTTTCCTCCGCGGACACACTTCGGGTATCGAGCCTTCTTCCTGGGCATCGCTCCGTCGAACAAAAGTATTTCTGAAAGCCCCCATCTCAACGCCGCAGGGTGGGGGGTTCAAGAGCCTCAACGTAACCATACGGAAAACACTGGGGCTCTACGCCAACGTACGACCGTGCGTCTCTTACCACCCTTACGTCGCGACCAAACACCCCGCGATGGATGTCGTCATTGTGCGCGAAAACGAAGAAGACCTTTACGCGGGTATCGAGCACCGCGAGACCGACCAGGTAATGCAATGCTTGAAACTGATAACCCGGCCCGGTTGCGAGAGGATCGTCCGCTACGCCTTCGAATACGCCCGACGGAACAATCGGAAGAAGGTCAGCTGCTTCACCAAGGACAACATCATGAAGTTGACCGACGGACTCTTCCACAAGGTTTTCGATGAAATCGGGGCTGAGTATCCGGACATCGTCAAACAACACTGGATCGTCGACATCGGCGCGGCCATGCTTGCCGACACGCCGGAGGCCTTCGACGTAATCGTGATGCCGAATCTGTACGGGGACGTTCTGTCCGACGTGGCGGCCCAAATCGCAGGCTCCATCGGATTAGCTGGTTCCGCCAATATCGGGGAACACGTCGCCATGTTCGAAGCAATTCACGGCTCCGCGCCGAAGATTGCCGGGCAGGGGATCGCGAACCCCTCAGGCTTGCTGCTGGCGGCGGTGATGATGCTCGTGCACATCGGTCAAAACGAAGCCGCCGGGCGTGTTCACAATGCCCTGCTGAAGACGCTCGAAGAGGGTCTCCATACGACGGATATTTACGAGGAGGGCGTGAGCAGGCGTAACATCGGGACGGTAGAGTTCGCTGAAGCAGTGATCGCGCGCCTTGGCCAGACCCCCAATACGCTCAAGGCCTTGAGCTATCCGGCGACGGATCAGAAAATTCTTGCCGGCTGGACCGAGCGGCCACCCTCCCAAAAGAAACTGGTCGGCGTCGACGTTTTCCTCGATTGGCGGAAGGGAACTCCCGACGATCTGGCAGAAACTCTGCGTGCCGCCGCCAACAATGGTGTGACCCTGTCGATGATCACCAATCGCGGTGTGAAGGTTTGGCCGGGCGGCCATCCGGAGACGTTCTGCACCGACCACTGGCGATGCCGGTTCATGGCCGCCGAAGGCAGCGAGGCCAATCACCGCCAGGTGATCTCGTTGCTGAACAGGGTCCACGAGGCTGGATTGGATTTCATCAAGACGGAACATCTTTACACCTTCGACGGCGAGCCGGGGTTCTCGCTGGGTCAGGGACAGTGAAGGGTGCCGCGCCGCAAGGGGGCTGGCCATCTGTTTGTGTTGCCGGCTCCCGAGCCAGGAGAACCCATGAGTTCGAACGGAGAGGCCGTCGAATTGCAAAGGCTGCGCGAGAGTGCCCGCCGGGCGCGGGTCTTCTATGAAATCTTTCCGGTGCTCACCTACCAGTCTTCGGATGCGGCTATCGACTGGTTCGAGGTAGCCCTGCATGCGGAAGCCGACGCTTACAATCCGCTCGACGGCCCGGAAGGCCGGGAGTCAACTGTCGTGTTGAAGGAGCTGGCTGAGCTATTGGCGCGGCACTTACCGGCGGAAGGGTCCTGCGATCAAAGCCTGTCTGCCTGGTATTACACGGCGCAGCCACCAGCCGCAGGGAAACCATTGTCTGCAACACGACTCTTCCGTTCGCTGAGCCTGATGGTGTTCAACATGCCTCCGTACCGCAGAATTGAGCAACCTCCGCTGCTCGCCAAGCTGATAAAACAGCTGGAAAAGCTGGATATCGCGCGAATCGAAATCGCGCACTGATTGAACTTGCCTCCATTTTTGACACAGCGGATTGTGACTCAAAATCCGTCCGAAGGAGAATTGAGCGATGGCTTTGTCGAGATCGACTTTTTGAGAGGTTGCCGGAAGCGCATCGAACAAGAGCGGATGCCACAGGCGTTGATTGGAAATCCGCCGTCTACCAAAAGGCGGAAGAAGCGGTGAAGGCTGGAGACAAGCGCACGGTTGAGCGCATGGTGAGGTTGGGCCGGGTCACCAGATCCGGCTTCTATCGCTTCGAGGACGCCGAGCCGGGCCCGGATATGCGCTTACGCCATGCGAATCAGAACATCGCCGTGGAGTGGCCCTCTCACCGGCGGCCGCTCGTTGCTCGCGGACGGCGCGAACGCGGCTGGAAGGTGAACGCGAAGCGGGTCTTTCGGCTGATGCGCGAGGACAACTTGCCATGCATACGCAAGCGCAAGTTCGTTGTAAGCACCGATTCCAAGCACAACCACGAGGCGCATCCGAACCGGCGCGCGACATGGGTCTGACGGCGTTCCATCAACTCTGGCAGGCCGATATCACCTGCCTCCGGCTGCGCAACGAGTTCGTCTTTCTGGCCGTGATTCAGCACTCGTGCCCGAGTGGCGGGATCGGCGTCGAAGCAGATCAACTCGAGGGCAGGTCAAGGGAATTCCGATCTTGATTCGGGGGAGGGTCTGGAGTTTCAACCTCGGCGGTGAACGCCCCGCGTTCGACGCTGCCGGCAGGTTCCGGCCCGACTTAGATACAGAAATTCAGGACCAGAACATGCCTCGGGCCCGGCGACGACTTCAGCACCCGGACTGCGCCTGGATTCGGCGCCAGCGACAACAGCTCACGCTCGGCTACATTCGGTGGGAAAACGGCCGGGATGAGCGGGTGAGCAGATCGAGGGTGCGAACCACGGCACACGAGGCCTGGCCCAGAAAGCCGCCGTTGTTCAACTTTCGAGTCCCGAAACAATGCCCCGGGCCGGCAGTGCTGGCTGTATGCCCTCTGTCGACGGTCTATCCGTGGCCGGCCGCTCTCCCGGAATTACCCCAGCGTCACTTTGAGCGCTGCCGCGTAGTCAACGTTCGGCCTATAGCGAGTGGGAAGCTCGACCCGCAGCGCGTCAGCCTCCTGCTTCCATTTCACCGGCTCGCCGGTTCCGACTACTTCCACCTTCGCCACCCTGCCCGGCTGGGTCGGCGCCGACGTGCCCAGCGACTTGACTTCGATCGGTTCGGCCGGCCAGCCCAGCACCAGCGCATAGACGACGTTGTTCGCCTTGTTACGCGTGAAACGGATATCCTTCGCGCCGAGCTTACTGACGCTTTTGCCCTGGAACGACCCGCTTTTTACCGAATTCGGTCCTTCGCCGTATATCTTCCATGGCCGCGTTTCGTAAATCGCCTCCCCGTTTACCTGCATCCAGGCGGTTACGCCGTCGAGCACGGCGATTTCTTTGCTGTCGATGGTTCCGTCGGGCCGGCCCGGGATGTTGAGAATGAAAGTGCCATTCTTACTTACCGTGTCGATCATCCAATGAATCACGTCTCGCGGGGGCAGATACCCGCCGTAAGTACCCGGCTTCTCGTAGAGGCCGCGTGCGTAGTGCCATTCGCCGATGCAGGTTTCCGACTGCCAGGTATACTTCATAATCCCGCTGGTAAGTCCGCGTTCATAGTCGGCGACGAGGGCTTTTGCGAGGTTGTCGGGAACCTGCTTCACGTTGAGCACAGCTTCCATTCGCCCACCGTGGGTTTTGAGGTTATTGTTATAGAAGTAAGAGCCGATGTTCATGCCGCCCCATCCCAGCGGCAGCAGCGAATTGTCGAAATAAAGCAGGTCCGGGTTGTGTTGATCGATCAGGTCGCGCGTTCGATCGTAGAAGTTCTTGACGAATGAAATATCGGGCAGAGCGTCGAACGGATGCTTCACGCCGTAGATGAGGTGCGGGTCCAGGCCCTGCCACCACTCGTCCTTACCCTCGGCCGCGGCGAGATGGGCATCGTAGGGAACACCGGCCATCGCCCCGGTCTTGTCGGCGCCGTGACAGGGCTGGAACCACCACCAGTTTCGCGCCTGATGTACGGTGACGCCGAAGCGTAGCCCCTGCTTTCGCGCCTCGCCGGCCCACGTGCCGATCACGTCGCGGTGCGGGCCCAGCCTGGCCGCGTTCCAGGGTTGATGTTTGGAGTCCCAGGCGTCGAAGCCGTCATGATGGTTGGCCAGCGCAATGAAGATCTTTGCGCCGGCTTTCTTGTATCTCGTGATAAGTTCCTCGGGCTCCCAGTTCAGCAAGGTCCACTGGGCGCACAGGTCCTTGTACCCAAAGCGCGAGGGATGGCCGTAGTGCTCAAGGTGATATTTGTATTGCCGCGAGCCCTCTATGTACATGTTGCGCGCGTACCAGTCGCCAGCTTCGGGCACACACTGGGGACTCCAATGGGCCCATATGCCGAACTTCGCGTCCTGGTACCACTCCGGCGCGTCATACTGCTGGAGCGAGTCCCACGTGGGCTTGTACGGACCGTCTCCGGCGAGACGGGGAATCGGCGACTCCATCGGTACTCCGTCCCAGGAGTCCCCTGGGATCGGCAGTTTCGGCGCATTCCCCCACGCCGCGGCTTTCCATGTTGCCGGATCGAGCTTCGCCGTTACAATTCGGCCGTCGCTTACCGCGTAAAAGGTCCGGCTCTCCGGCGGCAGGGCGCAAAACTGGGCGTAATCCGCGGCGTAGTGATTGAATCCGTCAGGCAGTCCGGCCGCTGCTTGCCCAAACGCCGGGACGGTCTTGGCCGCCGCTGCCATGGTAAGAAATTTGAAGAAGTCCCGTCGCTGCACCACCGTCTCCTATCCGGTTCAGGAAGCGGAAGCCGACCCGATCCGCTTCGGAAGTACCAATGAGTGCCGATCATAACAGTCGAATTCAGCATTGTCAACGATACAGTTAACGGTTCCTTTGAGCCGATTCGGGTGGCGCGGAAACCGCCTTGCCGGGCGCGATCGATGGAAATCCGCACGGGTCGATAAGCGATCGCCTCGCACCCGCACGCGAGAATCGAGGAGGGGGAGGACGGAGCGGTCGAGGTCGAGGCCGCGATCGCCTCGCACCCGCACGCGAGAAGCGAGCGGCTTTCCAGTTTGAATGACCGCGTGGGGCCGTCGATGACTCGCGCGGAAGGGCCGATGTTGTCGATCAGGTTGGAACGGCGCCGCGGTTGGTGGACTCCCGGGCGACCACGCCCGGCTCGACGAACACGCACTTGGGCTGAGGCTGGCTCTTGGCCTCGATAAGCGAGAGAAGCAGCTTCCCGGCACGCTCGCCGATCGCACCACTTTGCTGATCGACGCTCGACAAAGGCACCCGAAGCGACTTGTCGAAGTGGAGGTTCCCGCAGCCGATCACGGCGATATCCTGAGGAACCCGGAGACCGGCGGCGAGGATCGCATCGATCGCGCCAATTGCGATGGGATCGTTGTAACAGAACACTCCGTCCGGGGCGGGATCGAGGCGGAGCAGGTTACTCATCGCCTCATAGCCGCTGTTCCAACTTTCACTATCGGCGAAGCGGCCCGTCACAACGTAGCCTGGAAGCTGCGTAAGCCCTTGATTTGCCAATGCTTGACTGTAGCCCTCCACTCGCCCGATCGCGGTGCTTGTCGAGGCCCCCCGAATGTGGGCGACTCTCCTGCATCCCACTGAAATCAGGTGCTCGGTCGCGATACGGCCCACCAGGTTGTCGTTAACGCCTACGAAATTCGCCGGCAGGCCGAGAAAAGCCCGGTCTAGCAAGATGTAGGGAACCTTCTGGCCCTCAATGCGGCGGAAGCTCTCGACGGTCCATTGAGTGGAAGCGATCACCAGACCGTCCAGCCTGCGGCTCAACAACCGGCCGATCTCCTGCCGCTCCAGTTCTGGGTCTTCTTGCGAAGAGGAGATCAATAGGCTGTAGTTTTTCTCGCGGAGAGCGCGGGAAAGCCCGGTCGCCACCTCCGCGAAAAAAGAATGCACCAGGTCAGGCACGATCAGCCCCGCCGTATGGCTCTTTCCCGTCACCAGCGCGCGGGCGGCGGGATTGGGTTGATAGTTGAGTTCCTTGACGCGTTTGAGTACACGCTGCCGGGTCTCCTCACCTATATCTTCATGATTGCGCAGGACTTTCGACACGGTGACCACGGACACGCCGAGTTCCCGCGCAATGTCCTTCATCGTTACTGGCATTTATTCACGATTATGCAGCACGCATCGGCGGCTCGACGTTCTTCTGATGTGAGATCCGGCGCAACGCGCTGAGGTACTTGGGCCCGATTCGATTGGCAGAACCGGCTTCCTCCGGCAAACGGCATGCATGCAGCCCGAGCTCATATCGTGACTATACGAGCCGAGACGAGGCTTTGCAAGTCCCACAATTGGGATTTCGCGAGGAATTCGGAGCGCTCGCCGGGAGTCCTTTTCTTCTGTCCTTTTCTTCTTGACACGGAAACGGGCCACTAGTAGAATTGCGCTATAGTTAACGCTTAAGTTACCGCGACTTTGTGCGACGGGTAACATGGGGCTGGTTTTTCGGTGATGTACGCGGAGACCGTCGTTTGGCCGCCGCTTGTGGTTTTCAGGCGAAGTGATAGTCCAAAGGAAGGCTTATGGCAATGTGGGCCAAGCTGTATTTCTCGATAATCCGCAGCTTCGCGACGCTTTTGGTCCTGGCTGGAATTTTGGTGCTGGCTCCGGCGACCGGCTTCGCCCAGGAAGCAGCGGCAACGGTCAACGGCGTTGTCTCAGACCCGAGCGGCGCGCCGATCCCCGGCGCCGCGGTTGAACTAACGAACGTGAACACCGGAGTCGTACGAACCACCGCGACCAATACGGACGGAAACTACCTGTTCCTGAACGTTACGCCGGGTGTATATACGATGCGCGCCGTGGCTCACGGGTTTTCGCCTGTGACTCAGTCCCAGGTGACGCTTCAGGTCAACCAGACCGCGACGTTCGACTTCCATTTGAAGGTCGGCCAGGAACAGCAATCGGTCACCGTCTCGGCCGAGGCGGCAGCGGTGGAGGCCTCCACGGCAGAACTCGGGGTGGTGGTGAACACGCAGCAGGTGAACAATCTTCCCCTGAACGGCCGCAACTTCACTCAATTGCTAACGATCACGCCCGGAGTGGCAAACGTCAACCGCGATCAGAGCGGCACCGGGGCGGGCTCCGGCGGAGGCGGTTTTGTCGGCTCGGCCATTGGCGTGGCCTCTTTTCCCTCCATTGACGGCGCTCGTGTTCGCAGTAATACGTTTCTGCTTGACGGCGTTAACGACCTGAATACCTTCCTGACTACTTATAACTTCGCGCCCGTGGTCGATGACATTCAGGAGTTCAAGACCCAGAACCATAATGACTTGCCCGAATTCGGCGGTGTCATGGGAGGCATTGTCAGCGTGGTCAGTAAGTCGGGAACCAACGACTACCACGGCACGCTTTGGGAGTTCCTGCGCAACTCGGCGATGGACGCCCGAGGCTTCTTCAACGCAGCGCTTCCGCCGCTCCGGCAGAACCAGTTCGGCGCCGCGGTCGGCGGTCCTCTCTCGATTCCCAAGGTCTACAACGGAAAAAATCGCACCTTCTTTTACGGCGCTTACGAAGGCTTCCGCGAGCATGTCTCCAATGAAGGCGGCACACTCGGACCGACGGCGGCGATGCGCGGAGGCGATTTCAGCGGAGTCGGAACTACGATTTATAACCCTTACAGCACCACTTACGATGCCGCGACGAACAGCTATTCACGAGCTCCATTTCCGGGCAACGTCATTCCCAGCAGCCTGATCAGTCCTGTATCGCAGCTTTATCAAGGACTCGTTCCCCAGGCTGGAACGCTCCTCAACGGCAACAACATCTATCTTCCGGAGCGAAGCATCACGACGAATGACACCGGCCAGATTCGCGCCGACCAGTATTTTGGAAACTCCGACCAGCTCATGTTCCGCTACAGCCAGTATGAGGAGTCGCTACTGGTTCCCAACGGGGTCATCGGCGCCAACAACGACGATATCTACGGCCATAATATCGCGATCCATGAGACGCATACTTTCGGGCCGACCTCGGTCCTGGAGGTCTATTTCGGGCGCAACTATGGCTTTGACAACGAAGTCGCATCCGTGCCGGGCATGAACGCATCGTTCCTGAGCGCATTGAACGGCCTTGGCATGAACACCACGTTTGAGACCCTGAACGGAAAGCAATATGCGCCGATGGTCAATTCCATCAGCGGCTATCTTTCCTGGCCCAACTCGGCATTGCAAGGCACGAGCCTGGCCAACGTGTATCAGTACGGCGGGAACTTCACCAAGATCATCGGCAAGCACACGCTCAAGGTCGGCGGCGACATTGAAACGAACGATTTCCACTCGCCAATCGGCTACGACACGATCTCCTTCGCCACGGCTCAGACCGCGGGCCTCGGCGGGTTACAGGGCGTCGGCGGAAACTCATGGGCATCGTTCCTGCTCGGCGTGCCCAGCGGCGCGGCGTTGCGCAACGTCAACGAAGTAGCCAACGGCGGGTGGATGGACGCGGCCTATATTCAAGACCAATGGAAAGTAACCAGCCGGCTGACGATAAACATGGGCTTGCGCTATGACCTGCGGCTGTGGCCTATTTACGGCGCCGGTAAAGACCTTTATACGGGCGACGCCAACGCCGTCACCGGCACTTACTACATCACCGCTGTGCCGCCAAATTGTTCAGCGAGCGTTGGGGCGCCTTGCCTGCCCAATGGCATCTATGCTGGAAAGCCCTCGACCACCGACACGGTCTCGCAGTACCCCGATCCCAATACCGGCCTTCCACCGCACGTGCAGGTGGCCGGATCGAATCATGCGATTCTGCACAACGATTTCGGCGACTGGTCCGGACGGCTGGGCTTGGCCTACCGGCTCACCGACAAAATGGTCGCCCGCGCCGGCTACGGGCGTTTCTATGATATGTGGGGCGGAACGGTACAGTTGGCCCAGAATTTCGGCGGAAACTGGCCGGCCGTTGCGACTATCAACACCCCGAGTCTCAACCAGAACACGGTCACCGCGCCCATGACGAACCCGTTGAGCCTCGGCGGCAGTGGCGGGCTGGTCTATCCGGTTTCCACCTTTTCCGAGGTAAGCCAGTGGATGGTCGACCCTAACTTTAAGACGCCGTACATGGACCAATGGAATTTTGGCGTCCAGGACGAAATTGCCGCCAGCACCGTGCTCGACGTGAACTACGTGGGTTCGGTGGGCCGGCACCTCGACTGGGGCCCGGTACAAAACGTCGCTCCTCCGGGACCCGGGCCGGTGGCGGCACGCCAGCCCTTCCCGTATATGCTGCCTCAGTGGTTTGACCAGAGCGTCGGCGCCAGCCGCTACAACGCGCTGCAGATTTCGCTGAACCGGCAAGCCACGTCCGATCTCTCGTTCCAGCTTTCCTACACGCTATCCCGCTCGATCGACGACGGCTGCGGCATCGGAGCCCTCTGCAACATTGAGAACGTCTATAACCGCACCGCGGATGCCCAAATATCGGATACCAACCAAACCAATACTTTTGTGGCTGCGTTCACGGCCATGTCGCCGTTTGGGAAATCCATCGGCAGTGGAAATAAGTACGTCCGAATGCTGGCGGGCGGATGGGCACTGAACGGCATCGTCAGCCTCCACACCGGTCTTCCCTTCACCGTATACTCGAGCACTGCGATTCTGAACAATGGCGGCTACAACAATGAATGGGCGAATCAGGTCGGCAACCCGGGCGCGGGAGCCGGTACGGTGCAGCAGTGGTATAACGTTTCCGCCTTCGCCAATCCCGCTCCGTACACCTACGGAAAACAGACGCCGAACGCGTTAACGTCGCAGTTTGGAGAAGACGTTGATCTCTCCCTGTTCCGCCAGTTCGCAATCACCGAGACCAAGATCTTCGAGTTCCGGATCGAGGCTTATAACGTGTTCAATAACGTTGTCTTCGGCATCCCGAATACCAATATCGACAATCCGAACCCGGGCGTCATTACCGGTCCGGCGGCGGCTACTACGCCCAGGCAGCTCCAGTTAGGCCTGAAATTCTATTTCTGATCTCGCGGCCCGGTGGGAAATGTATGCGATGCGCTCATGCAGGCGCGGCGTGACCGTCGCGCGGAACCGGCGCTGTTTCGTTGGGGAAGCGGGGCTATGCTGTTGGATGGCGTATGAGGCGCCTTCAATTCAGGGTTCGGCCGTCCCGATGGACAGTGTGCTCGATGTGTTTCGCGGCGCTTGCCGCGCTTTACGGCGCCGCTGCGGAACGCGGAGCTTCTCTTCCGTTGTTTCAGGATGTCGCCGCGAAATCGGGCATTACGTTCCGGCTTCATTCCTCGCGGACGCCCCAGAAGTATCTGATAGAAACAATGCCCGGCGGCGTGGCCATGCTGGACTATGACCAAGACGGCCGCCAGGACCTTTTTTTTGTCAACGGCGCAGCGCTGCAGAGTCCCATGCCGCGCGGCGCCGTTCCCGATAAATCGGACGCAAAATACTGGAACCGCCTGTACCACAACAACGGCGACGGCACATTCACCGACGTAACGGGCCATGCGGGCCTGCGCGGTTCGTCTTACGGCATGGGCGTTGCGGTTGGCGACTTCGATAACGACGGCTACCCTGACCTGTATGTGACCAACTTCGGCGGCAACATCCTCTACCACAACAACGGCGACGGTACCTTTACCGATGTGACGGCAAGGGCCAACGTGGCCGCCGGCGGTTGGTCGTCGAGCGCGCTGTTTGTCGATTACGATCGAGATGGCCGGCTCGATCTTTTCGTCGCCCGCTATCTGGACTGGGACTTCTCGAAAAATCCCCCCTGCGGGGCGCCGGAAAAAGGCCAGCGCGCCTACTGCCATCCGGATGTTTTCCCATCCGCCACGTATCTGCTCTACCACAACAACGGCGACGGTACGTTCACCGACGTGAGCGCGAAATCGGGAATCGGCCGGTCGCCTGGGCGCGGCCTTGGATCAGCCCTCAATGACTATGACGGCGACGGATGGGCGGACATTCTGGTAGCCAACGACGCCATCGCCGAACAACTCTTCCACAACAATCACGACGGCACCTTCTCCGAGGTCGCCATGCAGACCGGCCTCGCCTACGACGAGGACGGCGTGGCATTCTCCGGCATGGGAGTTGCGTTTGAAGACTACGACAACGACGGCTGGCCGGACGTCTTTATCGACGATCTCGCAAATCAGAAATACGCTCTGTTCCGAAATATCGAAGCAACTTTCCAGTACGTGTCCGGCCCCAGCGGTATCGCGGGCATCAGCATGCCCCACTCGGGCTGGGGCACAGGCTGGATCGACTACGACAACGACGGCTGGAAGGATCTTTTCGTCGCTCAGTCGCACGTCATGGATAACGTCGAGTTCTTCCAGGGGAACGTTCATTATCCGGAGCCCCTCCTGCTTCTGCGCAACGTGAAGGGACGGTTCGTCGACGTCTCCCGGCAAAGCGGCGCCCCTTTCCACACGATACAGGCCGGCCGCGGCGCCGCATTCGGAGACCTCTATAACAACGGCCAGATCGATATCGTAGTAAGCTGCCTGGATGGCAACGCGATGGTACTCCGAAACCTCGGCAGCGCGAACCACTGGCTGACAGTCGATACGATCGGCACCGTCAGTAACCGGGACGGGATCGGCGCGCGTGTCCGCCTCACCAGCGAAAGCGGCGCCCGCCAGTTCGCCACCGTTACGACGGGCGGAAGTTACTGCTCCTCCTCCGATAAGCGCGTTCATTTTGGCCTGGGCGGGGATCGCCGCGTGCGATCGGTTCAGATAGTCTGGCCGAGCGGCTCGATTCAGACCATCGATCATCCCGCTGTCGACCGCATCCTGACCGTTAGGGAACCGGCGGGGCGCAACCATTGAACGCAATGCAGCGAGTTATGTCCGCGGGCCTGATGATCGCGCTGGGGCTGTGGGCGATGGCGGCATCGGCGCCCGCTCCGCCGCCGATCCGCTTTCAAGACATCGCCGCGGCCTCCGGCCTGAATTTCAAGACCGAAAACTGCCCCACTCCCGAAAAGCATCAGCCGGAAACGATGCCCGCCGGTGTCGCCCTGTTTGACTACGATGGCGATGGATTGCTCGACATCTACCTGGTGAACGGAGCCGACATGCCGTCGCTGGTCAAGACCGGAGCAAAGTACTTCAACCGCCTGTTTCACAACAATGGCAACGGGACGTTCACCGATGTCACCGCGCGGGCGGGCGTCGCGGGCGCCGGCTACGGGATGGGCGTGGCCGCCGGCGATTACGACAACGACGGGAGGCCCGACCTCTTCCTGGCGAACGTCAACGGGAACCAACTGTTTCACAACAACGGCGACGGCACTTTCACCGACGTCACCGCCAGGGCGGGCCTTGAGGGGGCGGTGTTTGCCGGCCGGAAAATGTGGTCTGTCTCAGCCGGTTGGTTCGATTACAACAACGACGGCCGGCTCGATCTCTTCGTCTCCAACTACTGCCAGTGGGATCCCCGGCACGAGCCGCAATGCACCGGGTTCAACGGACGCGGATATTGCCATCCGAACAGCTTTGCGCCACTGCCCGGCACGCTCTACCGCAACAACGGCGACGGGACATTCAGCGACGTCTCGGCCGAAACCGGCATTTCCCGCGTGATGGGCAAAGGCATGGGCGTCGCCTTCGGCGACTATGATGGCGACGGCTACACCGACATTTTCGTAGCCAACGACAACAGCGCGAACCTTCTGTTTCACAACCTCGGCGGCCGGAAGTTCGAGGAAGTCGGATTTCAAGCCAATGTGGCCTACAACGAAGACGGCAATGCGCTCTCCGGCATGGGGGCTGAGTTCCGCGACGTCAACAACGACGGCCGGCCGGATCTCTGGCATACGGCGGTGGAAAACGAAACCTTCCCGCTGTTCCTGAACCGCGGCGGCGGCCAGTTTTTGAACGCCACTCAGACGAGCGGGTTGGCCCACCTGACACGCTTGATGTCGGGTTGGTCCAACGGCGCCGCGGACCTGGATAACGATGGCTGGAAAGATCTGGTTGTTGCGCGCGGAAATGTTATGGACGACATCGACAAGGTTTCACGACATTTTCACTATGCCGAGCCGAATGCGGTATTTCGCAATCTTGGCGATGGGCGGTTCGCCGATGCCAGCGCAACGGCCGGGGCCGACTTCGGTCGTCCGGCTCCCCATCGCGGCCTCGCCTACGGCGATCTCGACAACGACGGCCGCATCGATCTGGTCGTCACCGCACTGGGAGCTCCCGCCGCTGTGCTTCGCAATGTCACGGAAAATCACAACCACTGGATTCTGTTCCGGCTCGAAGGCACCCGAAGCAACCGTATGGGACTCGGAGCGAGGATCCGCGTGACCACCCCGGACGGCAAAGTCCAATTCAACGAAGCGACTACCAGCACGGGTTATGCGGCCTCCAGCGACCCTCGTGTTCACTTCGGTCTGGGATCCTTCACCGAAGCGCGTGAGGTGGAGATCCGCTGGCCGTCCGGCGTGCGCCAAAGCCTGCGGAACGTGGGTGGCGATCGCGTGCTCGACGTGCAGGAGCCAGCGGCCTCAGTTAGCGATGAAGTAAATGATAAGAGATAATGTTCTCTACAGGTCGTCCATGAGGTCAGCGCGCATCGGTTCCATCTGCGTCCTGTTGAGCGCCGCGCTGGCGGCAGCCGAGCTGCCACCCTCCTGCAAACCGCCCGCGGAGGCTTCAGCCGCTCTCCATTCCTCCCCGTCGGCGAAAGTCTTCGATGCCGTCGGAGCCTGGTTTGCGGGACAGGGAAATCTCTCCTGCGCGGTCGCGGCGTTCGAGAACGCCGTGCGGATTGAGCCTTCCTCCGCCGAGGCACATCACGACCTCGGAGTCGCGCGAGTGCGCATGCACCAGCTTCCGGCGGCGGCCGAAGAGTTCCGCATCGCCCTGAAGCTGAGCCCCGGCGACGCCCAGGCGCACAACTCGTTGGGCGCCGTGCTTCTGGACCTGAAGCAGATTGGCGAAGCTGAGGCGGAGTTTGAGAAGGCTTTGCAGATTGACCCGAAATCCGTCTTTGCGCTCGATCATCTGGCCCAGGCTTTTTCGGCCGGCCGGCGCTACAATGCCGCCATCGCCTATTGGAAGCAGGCGCTGGCGCTCGCACCGGGCTCCCCTGAAATGGCCCTGTCGCTGGCCATCGCGACCTACCAGGACGGAGACCCCAAAGACGCGATCGGTATGCTCACCGAACTTCTCCGCGCGCACCCCGATATGAAGACCGCGCACTTCAACCTGGGAAACATCTACGCCCAGCAGGGACGCTTTCGCGAAGCGGCCGACGAATATGCCGCCACGGTGCGGCTGGACCCGTCGAACAACGAAGCGACGCTGGCCATGATCACCGCGCTTACCTCGGTCTCCGATTATCAGGACGCTCTCGCACCGGCGCAGGACTATGTGAAGCGTAACCCGACCGATGCCCAGGGCCATCTGCTTCTGGGCGCCGTCCTGCGGGGGCTTGGCGATTACGGCAAGGCGGAGCCGGAGCTCCGGCGAGCCGTTGCAGGCAAGCCGGACGACGCCCAGGCGCAATACGAACTGGGTTTCGTACTGGCCCGCAATAACAAGCCCAAAGAGGCGCTTCCGCATCTGCGCCGGGCGGCAGAGCTGAAGCCTTCCGATTCATCGGCTCAGTTCCAGCTCGCTTCCGTGCTGCGGACTTTGGGCGACAACGGCGAGGCGGCGAAGGTTGCCGGCGTTTTTCGCAAGGAGATGGAGGATGCCTTCAAACAGAACCAGGTGGCCGCGCAGGGTAATCAGGCAAACGAGCTTCTTCAGTCCGGCCAGCCGGCCAAGGCCGCCGAAGTCTACCGAAGCATGCTGCAAGTCGACCCGGGCAACGCGCACACCGAGTACAACCTGGCCATCGCGCTTGATGCCGCGCGCGATCGGGCGGGCGCGCGCGAAGCGCTGGAGCGAGCCCTGGCGGTCGATCCGAAGATGGGCGAGGCTCTCGGTGAACTCGGCCGCTACGATCTCGAGGCGGGAAACATTGCTTCGGCGGAAAAGCGGCTTCGCGCGGCGCTGGACGCCGATCCTCAACTGGCTTCGGCTCGAGGAAACCTCGCGGTAATCCTGGCAACGAGGGGCGACAACAGCGCGGCCGAAAGGTTACTGCGGCAGGCGCTCCAGGACGATCCCAACTACGTCCAGGGCCATCTGAACCTCGGCCTGATTCTGGCTCAGCAAGGGAACTTCGCCGCCGCCGAGACGGAGTTGGACCGCGCTCTCGGCCTTGCCCCGGATAATCTGCGTGTTCTGTCGGCGGCCGGTAAAGTGAAAGCCCGGATGGGAAAGAGTTCCGAAGCAATTGTACTGCTCAGAAAGGTCGGCACTCTGGCCCCGAACACGGCAGCCGCGCATCTGGACCTGGCCATCGCCCTGGCTGCGTCGTATGATTTTCCGGAAGCCCTCACCGAGGCCACCGTTGCCACGCAACTGGCGCCGGACTCGGCTGCCGCTCATTTCAATCGCGGCCGCATCCTTTTTGATCTGGGCCGCACTTCCGAGGCCCGCCCTGATTTCGAAGCAGCGTCCCGGCTGGGTCCAACACTAGCGGAGCCACAATACTATCTGGCGATGATCGAAAAGCAGCGAGGCAACTACGCGGCCGCCATCCCGCTATTGCAGACCGTGGTGAAACTGGAGCCGCGAAACGCACCGGCCTGGTACTCGCTCGGCCAGTGCCTCGATCACGAGTCAAATACCGGACAAGCCATCGCCGCCTGGAAGCAGACCATCGCCATCGACCCCGGCTACAGTCAGGCACTATGGAGTCTTGGCCACGCGCTCAAGCCCACCAATCCCGCCGAGGCCGATCGGCTCATGGCACAGTATTCGGCCGTGTTGAAGCAACGTCGCATCGCCGACCGGGCCGCCACGTTGGGCAACGACGCGGTGGCCTCCATGCGGGCTCACGATTTGCCGGAGGCGGTCCGACAGTTGAAGGAGGCTATCGGCATCTGCGGCGACTGTGCGGCAAAAGCGGAATTGCACAAGAATCTCGGCTTGATCGATTGCCAGGCCGGCGACATAAAGAACGGTGAGAAGGAACTGCTCACCGCCAAAGCGTTGAAACCGGCCGATCCCGAAATCGCGCGCGCCCTCGCGCTCATCGGGCAGGCACGGAGCCAGATGCAAGCCTCCGCGTCGGGGAGGAAGCCTTAGTGCGAGTGCGCATGCTGGCGGCGGCCGCCGCGCTGGCCGTGGTTTCCCTCGCCGCCCTGCTCGCGACGAAGGCTTTCTCTCAGATGGTTTCAGCCGGCGCGACGGATCAGCCCGTCCGCCCATTGCCGCGCGGAATTCACGCTCCCACGGTCGACTTCCGCGATGTCGCCGCCGAGGCCGGACTAACGGCGGAGGTCATCTCCGGCGATATGGACCAGACTTATATTGTCGAAAACACGGGTACCGGAGTCGCCATCTTCGATTACGATAACGACGGCCTTCCGGACATTTTTCTTCTCCAGGGCGATCGACTGCACCCCGGGCCGGTGCCGCTCGCGCCGCACCTTTATCACAACCTCGGCGGCCTTCACTTCGAGGACGTCACCGCCAAGGCCGGCATTGGACACACCGGATGGGAGCAGGGCGTCTGCGCCGGCGATCCATTCAACGAAGGGCATGTCGATCTGTTCATCGGCCAGTGGGGCCACAATGTGTTCCTGCACAACTTGGGCAACGGAGCCTTTCGGGACGAAACGCGCGAGCGGGGCCTGTACCTTGAGCTGCCACGCTGGAGCACGGGCTGCGCGTTCATCGATTACGACCGGGACGGCTATCTCGATCTCGTGGTGGCGAACTACGTCGATTTCCACGCTCAGGACACGCCCCGGCCCCGCGACAAGAGCGGCTGCAACTGGAACGGCGTGCCCGTTCCCTGCGGCCCGCGCGGCTTAAAGGGCGAGACGATGACGCTCTATCACAACGACGGCCACGGCCATTTCGTCGACGTGACCAAGCAGGCTGGTGTCGAGACGCCGCGCGAGTACTACGGTTTCACCGTGCTCACCGGCGACTTCGACGATGACGGCTGGCCCGACTTTTACGTTACCTGCGACTCCACACCCAGCCTGTTTTTTCACAACAAACACAACGGCACCTTCGAAGAGACCGGCATGATGAACGGCCTTGCCGTCAACGAAGACGGCCGCGAGCAGGCGGGCATGGGCGCCACCGCCGGCGATTACGACGGTGATGGGCACCTGGATATTTTCAAGACCAATTTTTCCAATGACACCAACACCCTGTACCGGAATCTCGGCGACGGAAACTTCACCGACATCACGAGCCACGCCGGCGTTGCCGTTCACACTCAATACGTGAAATGGGGCGCCGCGTTCCTGGACTTCGACAACGACGGTTGGACGGATCTGTTTATCGCCGACGGCCATGTCTATCCGTTCATCGATCGATACAACCTGGGCGAGCACTTCAAGCAGCCCCGTCAGCTATTCTGGAACCGCGGCGACGGCCAGTTTTACGATATGTCGTCGACCGGCGGCCCGGGCATCACGGCGCTGCATTCTTCGCGCGGCATCGCCGTTGGGGACCTAGATAACGACGGCTCCGAGGAGATCGTCGTGGTTAATCTTTTCGAGCCTCCGTCCCTGCTAAAGAACTTCGGGCCGCGAGGCAACGCCCTGCTCGTGCGCGCGCTCACCGCGAGCGGCAGGGATGCGATCGGCGCCCGGTTGACGCTGAACTCCGGCGGCCGCAAGCAAATTGATGAAGTGCGAAGCGGCGGCTATCACATCTCGCAAGGCGACTTCCGCGTCCATTTCGGGATGGCTCTTGCCACCAAAGCCGATCTGACGATTCGCTGGCCCGAGGGTAAAGTCGAGACCATAAAAGACGTGGAGGCGAACCAGTGGATCGTCGTCCGCGAAGGCAAAGCGATTGTGGAGCGCCATCCGTTCCGTACCCCTCCGTAACGCTGCGCCGTGTGGCCGGCCCCGGGGATTTACTTCAGCGGTAACTGTTGCGATTTAGTCGCAGCGGTGATAAAGTCTGTTGGTTCGACAATGAGCCGGTTTACCCGCCTCCCGATCCTGGAATCCAAGGTCCGTCATGCGCTTCCTCCCTAGCGGCTACGCCACACCGGCCACCGGCACCCCGCTATCCGGAGCGCGTTGCATCGCCGCCAGACCGAACTGAAAACCATGTTGCGCACGGGCATCCTAAATCCTGGAATCAATTCCCTGGTGAGCCGCGTCCGGCACACCAATACTCTCGTCATCGCCGACCGGGGCTTCCCGTTCTGGCCGAAGATTGAGACGGTGGACATCTCGCTGGTGGACGACATTCCCCGCGTTGTCGATGTGCTGCGCGCCATTCGCGCCAACTTCGCCGTCGGCCGGGTTTTCATGGCTGAGGAATTCCTTGCGGCGAACGGATCCGAGGCCCGGATGGACCTGGAAGGGGAGTTGTCAGGCGTTCCCGTGGTTTATGAGCCCCATAATGAATTTAAGAGGCGCGCGGCGAACGCGATCGGCCTGATCCGCACCGGAGACACGATTCCGTACGCGAATGTGATTCTCGAATCGACCTGAATAATCAAAAGGGCGCGGCCTCCGTGATCCGCGGCGATGGAGCACACGGGAGTCGCGACGCCTAAGATTGCTCCGTAAAGTCGCACCGGCGCGCGGACGCTCGCTCCGCAATCGCGGCGTTTGCCTCCGCAGGCACCAAGCAGGTGTTGAATGTCACGATGCGAGTCAGGTCGAGTTCGCGCAGTACCTGCCATGGTTCGGATAATGGCGTTTTGCGGTCATGCCGCGGGGGAGAGAACGGCGAGCGGCTGGGCGATTCGCTTGCCGACGGGGTTTGGTGGCCGGGATGGGCGGATCAGGGGGAGACGAGTTTTACGGGAC
>VFSW01003210.1_pt1 | contig 24510 bp, 12 predicted proteins | sample 5358111 | NCBI WGS metagenome assembly VFSW01 (sample SAMN11554181, study PRJNA540505) | mine drainage metagenome | isolation source: sediment from site ElyBrook_90M | place: USA: Ely Copper Mine, Vershire, VT | collected 2017
GGGGCGGCTCGACGCGCCGGGGTGCTGCCCCCGCCGCCGCGCATGAGGCGTGGGTGGCTCACATCCTAGCCGCGTATCAGCAAATGATCCTGCGAGCCCACGCAAAGGGTCTTGAAATCATCGGGGCGACGATTGCGCCCTACGCCGGGTCGGACTATTACCATCCAACCGCGAGAGACGAACTGGATCGCAACGCCGTCAATGGATGGATTCGCGCTCCGGGACATTTTGATGCGGTCATTGATTTCGACCAGGTGATGCGGGATCCCAGCCATCCCGACCGTCTGTTGCCGAGCTACGATTCCGGAGACCATCTGCACCCATCGCCTGCGGGATATCGTGCGATGGCGAACGCCATTCCGCTGTCACTGTTTCATCCGTGAGCTATTCTTCGGCGAGCGCGACGAAGCTATGCGGCATGATCGTCAGCGTAAAGCTGGTGCGCTTCGCGGTGAGAGGCATCTGCCCTTTCGGTCGCGTTGGAACCGGCTTGCCGGAGATGACCGCACCGATGGCAATGTTGCGAATGTGCGAGTGCGATCCGAGAATTGAAACGGTGACCGTGACCGGCGCATCGCGGAATGACTGCACCACAAAATGATCGTTGTCGTAGACGAAGAGGCTCACCTGGCTGGGTGCATCCAGTTGCACCGGAAAATCTTGTAGCAAGTAACTTCGGAGAGCTGTCAAGACCGGTTGCGGAAGCGAATAGAGATCGTTGAAGTTCTCCGGGATGGTGAGGACGAGAAGCATCCCCTTCGAATAGCGGTCCATCAACAACAGCGGAGCCGCATAGCCATTGGCGGTCGCTCGCACCACCGGCCATGCGTCGTTGGTAAGGAAACTGATTCGAGGCACCAGGATGGGTGTGGATTCTCCCAGGTTGTTTCCGCCTCCCGCCCCGAACGCTCCCCAATACTTCCGAACGTCCAGAATTTGTCCGGTCTGATGCATCTCGACAATATCCTCAATGCCATGGCCTTGCAGCGCGTGCAGCAGGCCAGACGTGATCACGACATTCTTTCCGGCGCGCAGCTGTCCTTTGATTTTGTCCACAATCTGCGGATCGAATTTCGCGGACTCCGTGAGCAGAACCATGTTCGCGTCCGTCGGGAACGTCGGATACAGGTCGATGGGAATTCCAATCATCCCAAGATAATTGTGAAGATAATCTTCGCCGCTGGATTGGTAGGGTTTGTAGCTTTTCAGGCCGATGGGATGCCCGAGTTGCCCAACGATCGGATCGACTTCCGCCAACGAATAGCCCGCCGCGGTGGCCATGTCCGGTGGCCCCGGAACTCCAGATGCCTTATGCCACGCCAACATCGCGTCGTAATTGAAAGCCGTGTCGAGAGACTTCCACGCATCGCGGTCCCCAGGTGCAACCGGCCCAAGCAAGGCATCCCAATTAAACAGCGTAATCTCAGGAGCTTTGGCGAGCATGGTGTCCCACAACTCCTCGCCATAACGGTCGATGTAACGAATGTCGTAGGTGTCGACCCAGCCACCGAGATTTCCGCCGGGCTTGATGTTCTCGAAATAACGGAAGATCTGATAGCTCTCATACTGCTGCAACTGCTGATCGGTCGCGACCGGGTCGCGTGTTTCTGTTCCGGTATAAATCGAGTTGAAAATCCTCGGTTCCTTATCCAGGTCGAATCCCAGGCCCTGGAAATGTGGGTACCAGTTGGGAAATTTGATGGTGACCTTCACATTTGGATTGACGGACCGTGCAGCATTCACGACCAGATTCTGTGCAACCTCATCCATTAATGCGAGCCGAAAATCTGTCCAGCTTTTATCGCCCTTCGCGGCGATGTCCGAGTCTGTCTTGGTGTTGTTGAAGAAGAAATCGTCGAGAATGATGTCGTCAAAGTGGCGCGCCGTCAACTCGGACACTCGCCCGACGTAATCGCGTTCGTCCGGATTCGTATAGCAGAAAGAGCGAAACTGTCTCGAATCTGCTGCGGTAAACGCGATGCCGCCGCCCACCTGAACTCCGTGGTCGAGGAAGAACTTCTTCACGCTTTCAATCAGGGCGTCGTCGGCAATCACACCGCTGCGGTAGGTTTCGATGTACACCTTATCCACCTTGACTTGGCGATTGATGTCAGCCCAGGAGGTTTCCAGCCATTGGCGATCCTTCATGTGTTCGACAATTTGTACCGGAATATACACAGCGACGCGGAAATTTTGGTGAGGGGTGCCCGGAGCAGTTGCGTCGGCGAAGCTGGTTGACGGCAGAAGGACGACCGCCAGAAGGAATAAAAGCACCGATTTCAGGTTCACCGAATACACTCCAGGGGAAACTCAGAACGCATGTACGAGGCATGTTTGAGCGACCCCAATATATATGAAATCTGCCGCAGAATTCCAATAGTAAATCGTTTCAGTACAGGCACTCGCTCGCGACATGTTTTGCCCGAGCGGTATGCTGGACGGGTGGATTTAAACTGACGGTACCCAGGAGCTCTTGTGAAAAGATTTTTTTGCTTCGCGTTACTTGCGTGCATGGGCACGATTGCGTTCTCGCAGAAAAACACAGTGACTCGCCCGGCGATTACAGGAATTGCCGGCGTTGGATTGGCGGCGCAAAGTCTTCCCCAGGATCAAAAGTTCTATGAGAAAACCCTGGGCTGGTTAGCAGCCCCATCCATTGAAGCCCCCGATGGCTTGCGCTTCTATGGCGTGCCGAAGCAGTGGGTGGAAGTTCTGCCTGCCAAGAGTCCCGATGAGCATCCCTTCCGATACGTCGCATTTGCAACGACGGATGCAAAACGGATGCGGTTGTACCTGGCCCACCAAGGAGTGACGGTTCCAGATTCTGTCACGCGCTGGACGGACGGCAGCGAGGGCTTTCGCGTGAAGGATCCAGAAGGGAACACGGTCGAATTTATCCAGCGTGGTCCGCTGCCTGCGCATTCGGCTCCCAATTCGCATGCGATCAGTTCGCAAATGATTCATGCAGGGTTTCAAGTCCGCAGCGCGTCGGTCGAGGATAACTTTTACAAGAAAACCCTCGGATTCAGGCCGTATTGGAAGGGCGGGATGAAAGATGGCGTGACGGATTTCATCTCGATCCAGGTGCCGGACGGCACGGATTGGATTGAATACATGCTGAACGTTCCTGCGAATCCCAGTCATCGCGAGCTGGGAGTTGTCGACCATTTTTCTCTCGGTGTGGTGGACATCGATACGGTGGTCACTAAACTCTCTCAGCGAGGATGGAAACCCTCCCCGGCTTCGCACAAGCAAATGGGTCGCGATGGAAAGTATCAGCTCAACCTGTATGACCCAGACGATGTGCGGGTGGAGTTCATGCAACTGCTTCCCACCCGGAAGCCGTGTTGTTCGCCGTTTACAGGGCCGCAACCGGAGCCCGAATGAACTCGAAGCCCAGCTAAATTCGATTCCATGGACGTCCGTGGACTCATTTGAAGGCGGAGATCCAACATCTTGTTGCGATCCAAACGGTGATCAATTTCGACGCCTGCCGGAGCCGAAAAAACGAACACGCGTCGTTGGCGGATCGAAGTACCGCGTCTTGACGAGGCCGCCGATGTTCGCCATACGTTCGCCGTTCTCGACAGAAACTTTTGTAATATCCCAGTTGGCGTCTTCGAGCCGCTTTGACGCTTCACGAACTGTCGTTTCCTGGGTGCGTTCGGTACGGAGCATATCAAGAAAAGCGATTGTCTAAGTGTTTCTCGTCGTTGATGCCTGCCAACGATTTTGCGACCCGATGAATGGCGCCTCGTAAATGAGGGCTAAATACCGACTAAAACAGTTTAGAAAACAAAAAAACTCTTGACAATCGCCATTCGATTGGACTAAACATTGCTGCGGCCAAGTAAAGCGATTTAGTCGGTGCTGTGTTTTCTGCCGTCGCTCCTTGCCATGTGCAAAGTCAACGATTGAAGAGACGCTTGAACGTGTACCCCCTAGGGGCTTTGGAGGCAAAATGAAACAGTTTTATGGGTTCGGCAGGTCTGCGAACATCAACCTATCCCTTGTGAAACGCAGTGTTGGCATGCTGATGGCCATGGCACTGCTTCTAGTATTTCTACCTTTCGCACATGCGCAGACCACAGCCACAGTTTCCGGTACTGTCCAGGATCCCACCGGGGCAGTCGTACCCGGAGCGCAGGTAAGTTTGATCAACGAGGCCACGCAAGATACGCGCGTGGTGACCAGCAACAGCGACGGCTTTTTCGCGTTTCCATCTCTTGTTCCGGGTACCTATACGGTCAAGGCAAGCATGAAGGGATTTGTCCCCAAGGAAATTACCGGGATCGTTTTGCATGCCGGCGACTCACGTACGATTCCGAACTTTGCTTTGGCTGTAGGAAGCGCCACGCAAACCGTAACTGTGCAGGCCGAGTCCCAGATCATTCCACTCACGACTGGCGCGCGATCTGAAGTGCTCGATTACAAAGACATTCAAAACGTCGCTCTTGAAGGCCGCGACGTGACGGAAATGTTGAAGGTGTTGCCGGGTGTGGTTGAAACCCCGAACGGTCTGAGCAACGGCCCGTCGTTCAACGCGCTTACCGTCACGGCGCAGACCAGCTCCGTCGGCAATGGACTGAACGTGAGCGGTGCGGAATACAGAGGCCCACAACAGTTGCTCTCGGATGGCGTCAACGTCATCGATCCAGGAGATATGGGCGGCTCGATTGGGACCATCAATCCTGAAATGGTGCAGGAAATGACGGTGCTGACCACGAACTTCGGTGCAGATCAGGAATTTGGTCCGGTCGTCATCAGCACGATCAGCAAGTCCGGTAGCGACCACTTCCACGGAGAAGCGTACTTCGATGCCCGCAACGACGCTTTGAATGCCAACGACTGGCAGAGCAACCACCAGGGAAAACCCAAGGGCGGCGCTTCTTACTATTATCCGGGCGGGAATTTCGGCGGATATGTGCCGAAGACCAACAAAAAACTGTTCTTCTGGGGCGGCTATGAGAGATGGCTGCAAAACCAGGGAAATGCCAACGTCCTGCAGTCCTATATCCCCTCGCCAGAGATGATGGCAGGCGACTTCACCAACGACAACGCGGACAACCAGGCGCTCTGCCCAAAGGGTTTTTCTGCAACCGGCGCAAATGGCCAGTGGTGCAATGATCTCGCCGGCACCGCGTATGCGGATGGGACCACGGCATTGCCCTCCGCAAGCCTGCCCGGTTACAACGCTACGACGGGATACAGTAACGGCCAATCCATTCCCGCGACAATGATCGATCCGGCATCCAAGGCCCTGTCCTCTTTCTGGCCCAAGGCGAACGCCAATCCGCAGACCACTCCGGGTGGTTACAACTATTACCAGCCCATCATTAACCATGTCGACGGCTGGGTATGGCGTGCTCGTGTCGACTATGACATGAGCGACAAGACCAAATTCTACGTTTCCTACAATCAGGAATACAGTTCGTCCCTCGATCAAGGGAACGGTGCCCATATTTATTGGACACCTGGCAACTCGGTTCCGTATCCAGGCGGCGGTTTGTATCAGTACTCCTACACCAAGACCGCAGCCGGACACTTCATCCATGTTTTCAACGCCAGCACCACCATAGAGTTGATCGCGAGCTGGGGTTATGGCAACCTGCCGAATTCGCCCGCCGACCCGAAAGGTGCGTGGAAGACCACCTTTGGCTATCCCACAGGTCCTGGCTATGGGGAGGTTTTTAGCCCAGGGTCGAAGTTGGCTCCCGCATACGGCACGGCTGGAAACTTTACATTCCCGGATTTCTCCCAGGGAGATGATTACGAGCCGTCGGGCGTGTACCAGGTTCGCAAAGAAGACCCCGCCTTTGCCGATAACTTCACTAAGGTCGTCGGTTCCCATACCTTGAAATTTGGCGCGTTTACACAAAATACCGCTAACTATCAGGGAGGTGGCCAGCAGATGAATGGCTCCTTCAGTTTCGGCGGACAAAATCCCAATCCGTTCCTTGGATATATCGTTGGATCTCCGAACAACCCGACCGCCAACTTCGTTATGGGTTCGGTTACGGGGTATAACGAGGCCAACAAGTCGCCGAATAGTGACATGGCCTATCAGATCATCTCGTTCTATGGCAACGACAACTGGAAGGTGAACAATCGTCTGAGCGTGGAAATTGGAGCGCGTTTGGAACATGTCGGCCACTGGTACGACCGAACCGGCAACGGCATGGCGGTCTTCTATGCGAACCGTGTTGCGTCGGACTATTATGCCGGCAAAGCGGAACCGGGCTTCTATTGGAAGGGCATCAGCTCTGGCGTACCGTTAAGCGGCATGCCGAACCGCCTGGCCTTCCTATCTCCCCGCTTCGGCATGGCCTACGATGTGTTCGGGACTGGGCGGACAATGATTCGCGGCGGATGGGGCGCGTATCGTTGGCAGGACCAGTACAACGACTATGCAGCCGACCTGCAAACCGCACAGAGTATCCGGACCTACGGACTGCCCGGCGGTAAGGAAGTACTCGAGTCGCAGATTGGTTTCATTAACACTCCACTGGGCCAATCAGGCGGGGTTGCCCCGGCCGCGGGCGCTGGACAACCGGGGTTCAAGCCAGGAACAGGAACCTATGGTTCTTATACGGCCGCCGACCCAACCGACTACGGGATTCCGCTCACCTATACGTGGAACCTGACCGTCGACCAGCAACTGCCGTGGAATTCTCTCCTCGATGTCGCCTATGTCGGCAGCAGCAGCAGCCAGATGGACAACGATGGCGAATCCAGCAACGGTTCGGCGTTTAACGCCATTGCCGACCAGAATAAAGCTCCCGTAGGATCGTTGTTCTCGCCAGATCCGGCAACTCAACTAGTCGCAACCAACCCTGAGAACGTCAGCACAACCTGCGCGGGCACCACATGCAACCAATTTGCCGATTATCACCCGTTTGGGTTTGCATACGGAACCAATCAGGTGATTATGCATAAGTCGACCTTCTTTTCCAACTACAACGCTCTACAGACGTCCTGGACAAAACGAGCCGGCAGATTCGTCTTCGACTTTAACTTTACGTGGCAGAAGCAACTAGGAACCGCGGCGATGCAAGTCAATCCCTTTGTCACTCGCGCTAACTACGGAGTGTTGAATGTGGATCGACCCTTCCTCTTTAACTCGAACTACATCTATCAGTTCGGAGAGCTCATCCACGGCAACAATATCTTCCTCCGGGGTGTTGCTAACGGTTGGACTGTTTCTGGTATCACGTCGTGGCAGGCTGGTGGAAGTCTTGTGCAGGAGAATCAGGGGAACTTTGTCCAACAATTGAACCTCACCTACATCAACCTTCCAGCCAATGCGAATGCGCTGGGAATCACCAGCGGAATCGGCCACAATACCTACTACGGAACCGATGCTCCGCTGAATATCATGCCGGTGTTAACTTGCAATCCAAAGTCGTCGGGATCGATTAAGCGTTCGATCCTCAACCAGGATTGTTTCGCCGCGCCACCGATTGGACAATATGGAGGACAAAAGATTCCATATCTTGCCAATGCCGCCTACATCGAGAATGACTTGGCGTTCTACAAGACGTTTGAGATCAAGGGTAGCCAAAACGTTCAATTCCGTTTCTCGATGTTCAACTGGGTGAATCACCCGTTACCGCAGTTCAGCAGCAATAACCAGTTGAACCTACGGTACAACGTCGACTACGCAACCAAGGCGATCACGCTGAACAAAGCCGCCGACTCAGCGACCTGGGGCGTTTTGGATTCCAAGGCCGGAGCACCCAGCCAAAGAATCATTGAGTTGAACGTAAAGTACAACTTCTAATCCAACCTCCGCAGAACTTTTGGGGCATCTCGCAAGAGATGCCCCAACCTTTTTCTAAGGTGCTGCGTGTCGTTTTGGATGGAGGAGCCTATTCTCCAAGGCGCGATTTATACTGGCCTTACGATCGAAGATCCGAGAAAATCTGTTGATCTCTCGGAACTGCTGAATCCAGTCCCTGCATGAAGCATTCGCTGAGATACCGACATCCTCACGATTTGCCGTTTACGGTACTTCTCCTCGCAGCTGTGTTTGCTATTCCTTCCTACGCTTATCAGGCGAACCGTCTCTCTGGATCGGATCTGAAGCAAGATTACGATGCGGCTCAGCAGGCGCAGTCGCAAGGGGATATGGAGGGTGCAGCCAGCGATTCCAAACTATTCATCGTGCATGCCTTGAACCTGCTGGCCCAGAACTTCGCGAATGTCGGCGACTACGGCGAGGCGACTTCGTTATTTGACGAGGGGCTGCTGCTCGACCCAAATGACGTGGAGATGCGTCTGGACTACGTGCAAGAGGCCATTGCCGCCGGCGATCTGGAGAAGGCCACAGAACTGGCGCAGGAGGCCGCGGCACGCGCTCCGCGCAACGCAGCGGGCCGTCTGGCCCTGGGGCGCGTGTTGTTGCTGAAGAAAGATGACCTGCAAGCGCAGAAGCAGTTGGAAGTCGCTGTGGCGCTCGATCCCAATTATGCCGACGGCCTTGCTTTGGCTCGGGCCGACCTGGCGCTGAAGCAAGAAACCCAGGCAGAGACCATCTTTGAGGAGATGCTGAAGGGATTTGGCGATACCGCCCAGTTACACATGGACATTGGACTGCAATATGCGGAAACGGACGATTCGGAGCAGGCCGAGGAGGAATTCAAGAAAGCCATCGCCGAGGATGACAAACTACCCGGCGCCCATTATTCGCTGGGAGCGGCCTATTTGCAGAACATGGGAGAGATGAATTTTCCCAAAGCGGCCGCTGAGTTCCGGAAAGAGCTCGAAATTTCTCCCAACGACATATTGAGCCATTCGCAGCTGGGATATATCGCGATGAAGCAACATGATTTTCCGGAGGCGGAAACGGAGTTGGTTCGTGCGAGTACGCTTGCTCCGCAAGATCCGGATATCGATTTTATGCTGGGCCAGTTGTATATCGAGATGAATCAACCGGTCAAGGCGGAGGTGGCGCTGAGGCGATCGATCGCGCTGACGAGCGATTTGTCACGAAACAACTACCAGGTGCAACGCGCCCACTATTTGCTGGCCCGTGTCTTGATGCAGTCCGGAAAGGTGGATGAAGCCAAGCAACAGATACAAATTTCAAACGGATTACTCCAACAGATGGACCAGGCGAAACAGGGTAAGCCGGTCGGACCTGCGCATGGAGAGGCTCCCGCACAGCTCCCGACTAATAATATGAGCCGGCCTGCCGCGATGGATGCGCAGCAGTTGCAGAAGGCTAAGGCAGTTGAGGACAAACTTGCCCCGGCCATCGCCGACAGCTACAACAATTTGGGCGTAATCTCGGCGATCCACAAGGATTACAGGCAAGCCACCACCTACTTTCAGGACACAGCAAAATGGGCCCCCGGTTTGGAAGGGCTGGACTTGAACTGGGGACGCGCGGCGTTTCTCGATGGACAATTTGAGCAGGCCATCCCGCCGTTGGAACGATATCTCCAATCCCACCCAGCGGACGAAAGCGCGCGATCCATGCTGACGGCCAGCCTAGATCGAAGCAAGCAAGATGGACAAAATCAGAAAAAAGGAAGCGACCATTAGCCTATGCATTCGCTTCTATTTCTTCTCGCGTTTTTTCTGCCACCGACAACGGCGCCGTCGACGCCACCCCCAATACGATTTCACGATGTTGCGTCTGAAGTAGGAATCACGAAGGTTCCATACACTTCTCCGGAGATGAAATATCTGCTGGAGACCATGGGGGGTGGCATCGGACTGTTGGATTGCGACGGCGACGGTAAGCTCGACATCGTCACGGTGAATAATTCGTCGATCGACCATTTCCTGCATGGCGGCGATCCGATGATCACGCTCTATCACCAGGATGCTGGTTTGCACTTTACGGATGTCACGCAAGCCGCCGGGCTGACCACGAAAGGCTGGGGCATGGGTCTGGCCATCGGAGACTTCAACAATGACGGTCTACCCGATATTTATGTGGCGGGCTATGGGCGCAATGTTCTCTACCAGAACATGGGTGACTGCAAATTCAAGGATGTGACCGAGAAAGCGGGAATCGCCGGCGGCGGTTTCAGCGTTGGCGCGGCCTGGGGAGATTACGATCGCGACGGCAACCTGGATCTTTTTGTATCGCGATACGTGAACACCGACATTCACAATCTTCCCCAGCCTGGCGCGAAGGCTTTATCGTATCGAGGGCTGCCGATTGAGGTTCCCATCAGCGAAGGCGAATCCGATCTTCTATTCCGCAATAAGGGAGATGGCACGTTTGAAGAGGTCGGGGAAAAGGCAGGCGTCAGCAATCCAGACAAACGTCTCGGCATGGGGGTTTCCTGGGGAGACTACGATGGCGACGGGTGGCCAGATTTATTTGTCGCCAACGATCAGGGGCCGAATTTTCTCTACCACAACCTGCGCAATGGAAAGTTTGAAGAGGATGCGATGTTGCTGGGGGTTGCGTTGAGTCAGGATGGGCATCCGATGGGCAACATGGCGGGAGACTTCGGCGACTACGATCGAGATGGCAAATTCGATCTGGTCGTGACCCGGTATGGATATCAGCCGATGTCGCTCTACCATAATCAAGGAGCCGAGGGGTTTGTCGATACCACCTGGGATGAGAAGATTTATCAGCTCAAGTATTCTCCTGTGCGCTGGGGCAGCGGATTTGCGGACTTCGATAACGACGGCTGGCCAGAGATTTTTGTGGCGACGGGAAACGTGAGTCCGTTGGTCGATACGCTGCCGGATGAGTTGAAATATCGCGAGCCGATCCAGCTGTATCGGAATATCGATGGCAGTTCGTTCACGGAGATGGCAGACCGCGCCGGATTGAACGATGGGGCGCTGCAATCAAGACGCGGAACGGCGTTCGGCGACATTAATAATGATGGCAATGTCGATGTCGTTGTCTATAACGTCGGCGCGCCGCCTTCTGTGTTTTTGAATGAAACCAAAAACTCCAATCATCGCGTCTTGTTTCGCCTGGTCGGGACGAAAAGCAATCGCGCGGCAATCGGCGCACGCATGACCATAGTCACCGCGAAGATGACGCAGATCGATGAAGTCCACGGCGGCGGCAGCTATCTGTCGTCGAACGACACCCGCCTGCACTTTGGCCTGGGACAAGATGCGGTGATAACGAAAGTGGAAATCGCATGGCCAAGCGGACACAAGGACGTCCTTAACAACGTCCCGGCCGATGCCATCTACACCATCGTTGAAGGCAAGGGAATTGTAAAGACAACCCCCTTCACTTCGCCCGCGAAATAAGTGCCGCACATTATCGTCGCCTAGTTTCTAGTGGCTGGGGTCACATCCTGACTGTCACGGTTATCTTGCTGCCACTGTACTGCACCCTCTGATCCGGGATCGCCGTCGCCTCTATGCCGGAGCCGTGACTCGCGCCCACGAAAACAACATCAAAAGTCCGCTGCTGCGCCATCTGCGGGTAAGATCCTTCTCGGGCACCAATCGTCAACGTGCTCGTCGCCTCATCCCAGTGGATAGGAATGACTGCGTGCTGGCCCTTCTCGTAGGCATAGGTGTTGCCCGCGTCTTCGTACAACTGGAAGCTGCCATCAGCGCCGCGATAGATCCGCAACTCGATAGGCGCAGCCGGTTTCTCGCCTGCCCATTCAATTTCCGGCCCCATCGGCAAGATCGACCCCGCGCGCACGTAGACAGGGATGCGGTCGAGCGGCGCGTTGGCTTCTACACGCTGGCCACCGTTAGTTTTTTCTCCGGTCCAGAAGTCATACCAGGCAGGAGAGGCCGGCAAGTAGAGTGAGCGACTACTGGCTCCTTTTTGTGTCACTGGACTGATCAACAGATCCGGTCCGAACATATATTGGTCGCCAATGTTCCACGTATTCGGGTCCGTGCGCCAATCCATAACAAGCGGCCGCATGATGGTCGAATCGTGGTCCGTCACCTGCCAGGCAAGAGAATAAATGTACGGCAGCAGGCGGTAGCGCAGCTTGTCATAGCGGATGAGAATCGGTGTAACCGGGCCGTAAGAAAACAACTCGTTCTCATTATTGGCGCGGTGACCATGGGTGCGGAATATCGGACAGAAGGCGCCGTACTCAAACCAGCGTGCGTACAGTTCCTGGTACGCCGGGTCGTGCGTGTCGCGCGCCAATGGAGGACCATAGCCGGCGATGTCTGTTGTCCAATAGGGCATGCCGGAGAGCGCGAAGTTCAAGCCTGCCGGTACCTGGCGAGAGAATGCCCAGAAGGTGCTGAACACATCTCCAGACCAAGTTGTCGCTGCATTGCGCTGCTGCCCCGCAAACCCCGAACGCGTCAGGATGAAGACGCGCTTTTTGTCCGTGGTCTCGCGCCAGTGCTGATAGACGTTGCCGGTGTGCATCAACGGAAAGACGTTTGTATAGAGAGCGCCATTGCCGATGAAAAGTCTACTGTCTTCCAGCGACGCGTCGCTTTCGCCACCATGTGGATAGGCAATTTCCGGTTCGGAACTGTCAAGCCAGAAGGCATCCCAGCCTTGCGCGAACAGCTTGCCGACCAGGTGGTTCCAATAAAACGTTCCCGCGGCAGGATTCGTCGCATCATAATCGGTGGTTCCCGGAACAATGAGTCCGCGCTGCTTCATCTCCTGAAAGTTATTCGACTGCGGATTGAAAACTGCCCAGACGCTTAACATAGCGTGAACGTTTTGGTCGTGCAATTTCTGCAACATGTCTGGAACATTCGGGTAGGCATCCGGGCGGAATTCCGGATCACCCTGCTTCACCCACCAGAACCAGTCCTGCACAATTGCGTCCAGCGGAACATGCCGGCTGCGATATTCATTCGCAATCTTCAAAAGTTCATCGGAACTTTGATAACGGTCTTTCGACTGGAAGAAGCCATAGGCCCATTCGGGGAACATGGGTGCGTGGCCGGTCATCACCCGATATTGATGGACGATCTGGTCCATCTCCGGACCATAAAGAAAGTAATAGTCGATGGCGTGCGAAGCGTTGGAGCTGAAACGCATTTCCGAAGGGAATCGATTGTCATAGTAAGAAATTGCCGCTGAGTTCCAGAAGATTCCATATCCATTCGTCGAGACCAGCAGGGGAATGTCGACATCCGTATTGGCCTGCGCCAATTCGATCACCGTGCCACGGTAGTTGAACACACCATTCTGGTGCTGGCCTAATCCGTAAAGCGCCTCTCTCACGGCCGGATAGAAGCGGTCTTCAACGCTGAACAGCGCTTCGCCATTGCGGGTAACGGGGCGGTAGGTGCGCGGCCGATCTTGAAATTCCTGCAGCAGCCGATTCCCCTGCTCGTCCTTGAATTCAAGACTGCCGGTGTCGAGAGAAATGAGTACGCGCACGGTGCCCGTGTCGAGGGTGGCAACCACGGGATTCCACAATCGCTTCTGGTCAGTCGCCGTCGAGGTCTTCGCTGGGATGTCCAGACTGAACTTCGCCGGGGCGCAAGCATCGAGCATCCAGGGCTCTTTGGGAGTTCCGGCCAGCACATTGCCATCATTTTCACTGTTCGGACCGCCGACCACGTGGATTGAAGTAGGGCCACACACGGTTAGGTGCAGCGTGTCTGTTGGTGTCCTGACCGTCGCCCCGCCCGCAGTTTTTGTGACGGAGATTCCGGTCTGCGCCATCAGCAACGCAGACGGCAACAGAAGACCAGCGACAAGAAAGCTAAGACGGCTGAGGCGAATCTTCGATACTTGACGCAGCACAGTATTTTCCTCCGACAGAATCGGTCGCTCAAGGTTGTGCCCTGGCGACAAGAAGAGACTTTTGCAAGTGGATATCCGCAGATGAACTCCCAATCAGAACCTTGACGGTTCCCGGTTCCACAACAAAATGTCCGGCGGCATCGTCCCAATAGGCCAGATCTTTGGCTGCAAGCGGTAGGCGAACGGTTTGGGTAGCACCGGGCTCCAGATGGACACGTGCAAATCCGCGAAGCTGTTCCCTCGGACGTGAAACTTTGGAATCCGGATAGCTGACGTACATCTGAACCACTTCATCCCCGGCGCGTGCGCCTTCGTTTTTCACATCCACGCTCACCGTTACTTGCCCATCGTTCTTGATCGTCGGAGAACTGATATCCAGATGTGAAAATCCAAATTTTGTGTAGCTGAGGCCGTAGCCGAACGGATAGAGAGGCTCACCTTTGAAGTACATATAGGCGCGCCCATCGCGGATGTTGTAGTCCATGAGCGGGGGCAATTGGTCGATGGATTTCGGCCAGGTCACGACCAGATGTCCGCCCGGATTGGATTTGCCGAACAGGGCATTCGTGATCGCTGGACCCTCTTCTTCGCTGTTATCGGCCATGTGCAGAATAGCGGGCACGTGTTCCTGCGCCCAGTTAATGGTGTACGGAAAACTGGACACCAGGACAACGATGGTCCGTGGATTCGCGGCATACACATCCTCGATCAGTCTTTCCTGATCGGGATTCATACTGATCGATTTGCGGTCGAATGCTTCTTTGCCTTCGGTCAGGTCGGGGCAATGACCCCAACCCATTCCACAGGTCGGCTGGTTGCCAACAAAAACAATCGCCACATCCGACGACTTTGCCGCCTGCAACGCCGCTCCGTTCGTATTGTCTGCCGCGTAGTTCACTTTGACGGACGAGCCAACATAACTCTGGATACCTTGCAGCGGCGTGATGACGAACGGAGGAGTTCCACTGTACCAGTCAAGGTCGACTTCATTAGCTCGCGGCCCAATCACGGCAATCGTTTTCAGGGCATGGACGTCCAGCGGCAGCGCATGATTGGAATTCTTTAGCAGAACGATGGATTCCTCAGTGACATGCAAGGCAAGCTGTTTTGTGGCGTCGCTTTCCCACGGCGCAGGACCGTTCTTGTCATTGATGGAGGTAAACGGAACCAGGCTGGGCGGATCAAGCAAACCAAGCCGGATCATCACGCGGTAGACTCCGCGAAGGTTTTCATCCAGGTCCACTTCTGAAATTAACTTCTTTTGCAAAGCACCTTCGACGCCGGGTCGATACTTGTCCAGAAACTGATTGATGCCGGCGTGAATGGCTGCCGCCGCCGCTTCGTCCCCGTTCGCGGAATACTTGTGCGCAGTCACCATGAAGGTCAGGGCGCCTGCATCTGTACAGATGATGCCGTTGAATCCCCACTTCTTCATGGTCAGATCTTTCAGCATGGGATTGGCGGTCATGGGAACGCCGTTGACCGCGTTATAGCTGGTCATGTAGGCATTGGCGCCCCCCTGCTCAATGGCCATGCGAAAAGCGACGGTATAGTACTCATGCAGCAATCGCGCATCGAAGTTGGAGGACGAACCGCTGCGATCGGTTTCGTTGCTGTAGGCCACGAAATGCTTCAGCAGGGACGATGTCCGCCAATAGCGACCATCATTTCCTTGAAGACCTTTGACGAATGCGACGCCCATGGTTCCAGTGAAGTATGGGTCCTCGCCCATGGACTCCTCCGACCGTCCCCAGCGTGGATCGCGGTCGAGATTCAGATTAGGTGCGCGGATGACGAGCCCGCCGCGGCCGCTGCTCTGAAATATGTAGCGCGCTTCGATTCCTTCTTCCGTGGCCGCCTGCTCCAGCAGCGCCGGATCCCAGGTTTCACCGAGACCGACCTCCTGGGGAAATTGCGGCGTTTCCAAAGGCTTGTTCAACGGATGGACGCCGGGTGTACCACGCTTGACGCCCGCAGGAAACACGCGGCCCCAGCCTCCCGGCCCACCGAGGGCGACGCCGTGCAGGCCCTCAATTTGGCCAGAGCCGTGAACGCCCAGGCGAGGCACGTCGGGATCGGTGCCGAGAGCACCAATTTTTTCCTGGAGCGTCATCAGGGAGAGCAAATTATCGATGCGCTGTTCTGTCGGCAGATTTGGATTCTGAAATGGATATTGGTAGTTATCTTGTGCTGGAGAGAGTGCGGGAAAGCTCAATCCCGCGAGCAACAACAGGGCCAACAAACGCATGGAATATACCTCTCAGAGCCGATGCGTGCTACTTATCTGGTTGTATCGATAGCGCGGGCTCAAATGCTGATCTCACAGGAGAAAGCAACGCTCGCGTTTCCGCGCAATTAATGGGAATGAGAGAGCTGATCTATAGGTACAGGACGCCATCAACCCCATCGAACAAGCGAGGTCAATTATAAGGCGAAATCTGCCACGGGGTGAGCAGAAAAAACGTTTTAGATGGCTGGATGAAGTGAGAGAGTGGAAGAAGAATTGAGGCTCGAACATCGCAGCTACCAGCGGAATTGCGGAAGGAGAATCGGCAGATTGGGTCGCAGTTACCGCGGTCGTCGCGATATCTTGCCGACGACAGAACTCTTGTGAGACGACTGAGGGTTTTGCGCGGTCGTTTCCCGCACCACAAGTTCTGGTTGAATCTTCAGCACCTTGGGAACGCCGTTGTTGCCGGATATTTTTTCCAGCAGAGTATTCGCCGCCAGTTCTCCCATGTAGGAGAGCGGTTGCCGAATCGTCGTCAGGCGCGGCACCGTGAACAGGCTTTGCGGAATGTCATCAAACCCCATGACGGAGACATCTTCCGGGACACGCAATCCGGCGTCGGACAGGGCGCGAATTGCACCCATGGCGGAGGCATCGTTGAAGGCGACCAGCGCGGTGAACGTTCTTTTGCGCTCCAGCAGTTTCTGTGCCGCGTTGTAGCCGTTTTCTGCCATGGTCTTTTCGTTGCAGGCTGGATAGACACCCAGGTGCACCGTATTCTCCGGGCGGATTTTGATGCCGCTTCGTTTAAAGGCCTTTTGAAATTGCTCCCAGCGATCGTCCGTATCGCCGTTTCCTTCTGGGCCTTTCAGGACCGCGATGTCCCGGTGGCCAAGCTGCAGGAGGTGATCGATCGTAAGCGTCGCAGCTTTGCCGTTGTCGATCTTAATTCGGGTGATGCCGGGCCCTTCTGTAATGTCACAGATGGCGACGATTGGCACGGGCAGCGCGCGATTCAATGGGGTGTTGATGAAAATCATTCCCTCCCCTCCGCGGTCGAGCAGCGTGTCAGGAGACAGTCTCAAAAGCTCGGGCGCACCGCGATGACTGACGACGAAATAAAAAAAACCCTTCTTCGACAGGCAACTTTCAATTCCGCCAATTAGCGCCGCGGAGTATTCATCCCCTACATCGGGCACCAGCACGGCTACGCTGTATGTTCTTTTGGTGTGGAGATAGCGTGCAAAAACGTTGGGACGATAGTTTAATTTTTCCGCCGCCGCCCAGATTCGTTCGCGTGTGCTTTTCGCAATCGTTTCGGCAAAAGGCGATCCGCTAATGACAAACGAAACCGTGGTGGGAGAAAGTTCAAGATGATTGGCGAGGGTTTTTAGAGTTGTTCGGGCCGGCTTCTGAGCTGTATTCGCTGTTTTGGCAAGCGGCTGACGTTGGTTCATAACGTTTCAATTCGAAATTACAACAAGACTACCAGTAGGAGTCTTCAGTGTCGAATGATAGTGTGCACATGCCGGATTAGGCCAACTAAATCGCTTGAAGTAGCACAAAAGTAACTGCGCACGTAATTCAACCGAGCTGGGAATCGGTGCCGCGCGCCAGTCATATCGTGACGCAGTCCGGAAAAATCTAGAGAACGCTGGCCAAAATCGCTGGATGCCAAGAATGTTTCACAATCACCGGCAAATCCTGAAACGACTACTTAGCGCGGATCTCCGTACAACGTGCCTCTACCATGAGTGCCAACATACACACGCCCGTAGAGCCTGGGATCCCCGGTAATTTGCAGAATCAGTCCCCACTGGTGCTGATCGTCGTTGATCCGTACCCAGCTTTGTCCCTCATCAATGGAGCGGAAAATACCGGCTTGACCCGCAAGGGTTCCGGCCAGATACATGGCGGGATAGGGTCGATGCGGGGCGGCTTTGCCGAAGCCGAAGGCCTGAATTTCGCTGGCTCCGGGCATTCGAATGAAGGACACACTGTTTTCGCGGGGCGTGGTTAAGACGTCAGCGACGTGATAGAGGCTGTTGGATGCGGCGAACCACAAATCATGGGGGCGTCCGGATGCGGCATAGAGTCGATCCTCGCCCCCTCGGGGATCGCCACGTGGGGACTGTCCGAGCGCCAACGGCCCATCGGTTAGGGCGAGCTTCTGCGCGCTGAATGTCGCCGCGCCATCGGTGCTGCGATACAGCGTTTCATCCGGAAGTGAGATGGCATAAAAGGATTGCGGTGCGATTGGGTCGGCGATGACCCGCAGATTGGCCGGGAGGCCAGTCGACGGCGTCCAGGTGTTTCCTCTGTCGCGCGTGAAGTAGGACTGAGCCCCGTCCGGCGTCCACACCCAGGTCGCTCCATCGGAAGAGACAGCAATCGATCCACCACGGCTGCCCGGTGCTGGGGTGGCCGCTGTGCCGTGCCAGGTGTGGCCTCCGTCAACGGAGTCGCTGATACTTTCGTCCGCCTTATGCTCCGCGCTGATGCCGACTCGAACTATTACCTGTGGCTGTAGCGTAGCGGATGCCACACCTGTAGTGTTGCCGAATCGCGGTGGCGCGGACGAACCATCGGGCGCAGGGCGGTTGAGATTACAATGGACGAACCCCCCATAGTCGCCGATGGCGGTGATGAGAGGCGCACCCTGGGTGGGGCTGTTCAGTTGCAGAGCGACGGTTTCCTCGATGCCCGCGGCCATGACGCTCCAGTGAGTAGGTTGGTCGCGGTCGGACGCGGTCAGGTCCAAGGTTTCCCATCCGCCATACCCGGTGGTGAACATGGCATGATCTGGGTTGGACGGGTCGATTTCAATATCGAAGAGCCAGTGGATGGGTGTGTCCTTCACATAGGGAGCGAGACTGTAATCGTAAAGACCGTTGGCGTCGCCTCGTCCGTTGAAGATTGTTTTCCAGGTTGCGCCGCCATCCGTCGAACGAAAAATATCCTCTCTGCCCGCCGTTACTGGGCGACCAAAGGAGCTCACAATCAAGGTGCGCGGAAGATGTGCATCGACCGACACGGCCGCGTAGCCAAACTCCTTCACCCCGGCAACGGGGCGGTCCGGAGTGATATCCGTCCACTCCCCCGTATGCGTGTTCAGCTTCCACACCGCTCCGTTGGTCATGCGGCTGGGTCCGGGAGCAGTCCCGTAGGTGACGTAGAGAAATCCATCTGGGGACAGGGCAGCGCGCGTTGGCCGATACTGCATAGGCTCTCCCGGGATTGGGTGCCAGCTTCCGCCTCCGTCGGTCGAGACGAAAAGATTCGATCGATTCATCAGCGAGACACCAACGTAGATCGTCTGGCTGGGGCGATCCTTCGTGCGATTTCCGTCTGGCGCGCCAAACTTGATGAAGATGATGCCGCTTCCGTGTACCGGCCTTCGCTGCCAATAATGCGCTCGCGTTTCACCGGGCAGACGCGCAGGAGCGGGTGGAACCGTCTCCGTAACCTCCGGAAAACTGGTGACGCGAGCCCAGGTCGCGCCTCGGTCGCGTGAGCGCCAGAGTCCGGCATAACGAGTGCCGAGGTAGAGCACGCGTCCGTCCAGCGGATCGACATCCAGCCGCTCGCCATTGCCGCGGCCGTCCTCATTGCCGCCAAATTTAAAGGGCACATCCGTTCGCTGAAAGGTGCGACCGCGATTGTCGGAGCGAAGGATGGCGCCGTTCGGCGTGTTGGCGTTGGTATAGGTGCCACAGGCAAGGTAGACGCGGTTCGGGTCCGACGGATCGATCGCGATGGATTCAACCCCCATCAGGTGGCGATCGGTATAAGGGATCCAGTCCAAAATCGGCTGCCAGCGATGAGTTGCGGCGTCCCAGCGATAAGCTCCGCCCATATCGGTGCGGGCGTAGCGAACATCCTTTGCCGTCGGATGGAAAATGATTCCATCCACAAACCCGCCGCCCACAATCTGGACACTTTTCCAACTGTAGGGAACGGACTTGGGGTTCTGCGCCAACACGGTGGTCGCGCCAAACAAAACTGCAATCATGGCAATTCTCAGAGGATGGATGACCATGTTCCTTCCTTTGGAGTTCGCGTCACAATGTTGAGATGGCGCATGCTTCTTGCTTATTCCACCCGGTACAGCGCCGAGGCGTGCGGCGCCAGCGTCACTTTAATTCCGTCGGTGCTCCCGAGTACTTTGTGCAGCCATAGATCGCGCACGCCGTGACTCTCGGCGCCTATGCCCAAATCGTGCCATGTGTAATGCAGGTCGATCGGCCCATCGCTGACATTGAAAAGCGCGACGTATTCTCCTTTCGCGGGAGTCGCTCGTGCGGTCCATACCCAGGTTGTCGGCGTGTGCAATAGCGCTTGATTGTTCGTCGAACTTTGATCAACCGCAAGCACTTCTCGATTGGTGAGCATGGCCTCGGTCGCGCTGTCCATGCGGGTTAAATTGGCACCCAAGATCAGCGGCGAACGCGCGATCGACCATAGCGTGAGTACCGTTCTGGTCTCATCTGCCGTGAGACGCGACGGACGTGGCTGCTGCCATCCCGGAGTTGGACCAAGCCAGCCGATCGGCAGCATATCTGCATCCGGCCAATGACCGGGCCCCGCATAGCGCTCCCATTGGGCGAGCAGCGGAAACTGATGCACCACGCTCTGCGGGAAATCGCTGGATGTCTCGTCACGATTCCATACATCCCAGAAGTCATCCGAAATGCGCCACAATTGCGCCTGTTGTACTACGTCGGATGCATCGGCAAGCGACGTCGGCCCGGGAGACAGGCTCAGCACGATGGGTCTGCCTGTCTTCTTCAATGCGCGGCTCACCATATGAATGGAGGCTGTCTTGTAGGGCTGCGAGATGCAGTCCACCTTGACGAAATCGACGCCCCACCCGGCGTAGAGCTTGGCAATCGAGTCGTAGTACGCCTGACCCGCGGCGTTATCTCGCACGCCGTAGTTGTCATGGTTCCAGCGGCAGGTATCGGTGGTGTCGGCGGCCTCGGCGGCGCGATAGTTCGATCCGGCGATCGGCAGGTTACGCGCAACGGCCTGTTTGGGAATGCCGCGGATGATGTGAATGCCGAACTTCAAGCCGAGCGAATGCACGTAATCCGCCAGTGGCTTGAATCCGTGATCCTCGTCGGCGGAGGGGAACCGATTGACCGCGGGAAGATAGCGCCCGTTGCCATCCAGGGTGTAGCCCTGATCGGTCTTCTCCGGGCTGGCCAGATACCATCCTTCGTCGATGACCGCATATTGCCATCCGCTCGGCTGCAGGCGAGCATGAAGCCACTCTACATTTTGCTTGAACTCGGGCTCGGTAATCGTCAGTCCATAAGAATCCCAGCTATTCCATCCCATGGGCGGGGTGGTCGCAATCTGCGGATAGCAAACGAACGGCAGTGACGTAACCAGCGCGAGTAGCAGACCAGATCGGCGCATTCGGGGAGCCTCCATGGACCGTAGACCAACGGGCTGAAGTATACCGAAAAGCCCTGCAGGCGACATTTCTAAATTGACAATTGGTTCCTCGGTGCCTAGATTAACGGAGAGTGAAAATCGTCATTTAAATCGTTTTATATCGAGCAAAAGTGGCATAATACTGAACGGAGAACCGAGCGGGTTTCAGTGGTATTGAAACTGCACGCGGCGGTGCGGTAGGAAACTTGGATGCTGGGTATCGAACAAATCGTAAGGTAATTTACCCGGGCAGCGACAATGCAGCCAGCGCAGCGGGATAAGAAGGCAGGAGAGCGATGAAGAACGGCAGACTGATGACATTTGGAATGATCGTTGGAAATCGTGGATTTTTCCCCGACCATCTGGCAAAAGAAGGTCGCGAGGAGATGCTGAAAGTGCTCGAGGGCGCGGGCATTCGCGTGGTCGCACTGAGCCCGGAAGAGTCAAAGCACGGCGCCATTGAGACCCATGAAGAGGCGCGACGCTGCGGCGATCTGTTTCGTCAACATCGCGACGAAATCGACGGCGTCGTCGTTACTCTGCCGAACTTCGGCGACGAGCGCGCCATTGCCGATGCCATGCGCTATTCGACGCTGAAAGTTCCCGTGCTGGTGCAGGCGACACCGGATAAGAGTTCGAAGATGACGATTGCGTTTCGTCGCGATAGCTTCTGCGGCAAGATGTCGGCCTGCAACAACCTGATGCAGTACGGCATTCCGTACTCGCTCACCAAATTGCATACGGTTTCGCCCAGCTCGGACGGATTCAAGAAAGACCTGGCCTGGTTTGCCGCGGTCTGCCGCGTGGTGCGCGGGCTACAGAACCTGCGCATCGGCTCAATTGGCGCTCGGCCGGCAGCGTTCAATACGGTGCGCTATAGCGAAAAGCTGCTGGAGGCGAACGGAATCTCGGTTGAGCCGATCGACCTATCGGAGATTCTGGGCCGCATCGACAGGCTAAAAAACGGCGACAGCAACGTCGAGGCCAAGCTCGCGGCGATCAAGAAGTACGTCAAAACAGCGGCCGTGCCTGAACCGGCGCTGATCAAGATGGCCAAGCTGGGCTGGGTGATAGAGCAGTGGATGCAGCAGACGCAGACGACCATCAGTGCGGTGCAGTGCTGGACCTCTCTGGAAGAATACTTCGGCGTGGTGCCCTGCACCATTATGAGCATGATGAGCGAGAACCTGATTCCCTCAGCATGTGAAGTGGATGTGGTGGGCACGCTGAGCATGCATGCGCTGGCGCTGGCCTCCGAGACTCCGAGTGCGCTGCTGGACTGGAATAATAACTACGGCGACGACCCTGACAAGGCGGTGTGCTTTCACTGCTCCAACCTGCCGAAACATTTCTTCAACGATGTCGTGATGGATTTTCAGCAAATCATCGCCGGCACGGTGGGCAAGGAAAACACCTTTGGCACGTGTGTGGGCCGGGTCAAGGCGGGCACCATGAGCTATGCTCGCTTTTCACCCGATGACCGCAACGGTGAGATGCGCGGCTATGTCGGCGGTTGCAAATTCACCAACGCTCGGCTGGAGACTTTAGGCGGGGCGGGCGTGGTGGAGATTCCGCGGCTGCAGAGCTTGCTGCGATTCATCTGCGAAGAAGGCTTCGAGCACCATGTCGCTGCCAACTTCTCGGAGAGCGCGCCTGCGGTTTATGAAGCTGCCAGCAATTATCTCGGCTGGAATATGTATTTCCACGAGCCGGAAGAAGATTAACCGGGAATTTTTGCTCGCTTATTTCTCCGTCGAGAAAATGTATTCCGTGATGCTATGAAACGTTTGGCCGGGCTTGAGTTCGGTCGAAGGAAATTTCGGTTGATTGGGAGAGTCCGGGAAATGCTGCGTCTCCAGGCATAGTGCGGCGCGTTTCTCATAAACATGGCCGTGTTTGCCATGAGCCGTGCCGTCGAGGAAATTTCCGGAATAAAACTGCACCCCGGGTTGCGTCGTTTTCACAGTCAATACGCGGCCGCTCTTCGGATCCATCACCTTGGCGGCCTCATGCAGCGCCGGACCACTCGTCGCATGATTCAGCACAAAGTTCTGGTCATATCCTTTGGCGAATTTCAGTTGTTCGTTGTCTTGATCGATCCGCTTTCCAATCACCGTCGGTGTACGAAAATCGAACGGCGTCCCCGCCACCGGCGCTAATTCTCCGGTTGGGATCAGTCCGGAGTTCACCGGTGTGTATCGATCCGCCGGAATCGTCATCACATGGTCCAGAATGTTCCCACTACCTTCGCCGGCCAGGTTGAAATAACTGTGGTTGGTCAGGTTCAGCACGGTGTCGGCGTCCGTGGTCGCGGAGTATTCGATTTTCAGGGCATGCGCGCTCAGCGTATATCGCACGTGCGCCGTCAAAGTTCCCGGATACCCCTGATCCCCATTTTTGCTGACGAGGGTTAGTTCGACTCCATGTGGAATTTTATGAGCGGTCCACACCCGCTTGTCGAATCCGACGGTTCCACCGTGGAGACTGTTGTCGCCGTCATTCTTCGGGGTTTCGTACCGCTTGCCATCCAGAACAAACGTGCCATGTCCGATGCGGTTGCCGTAGCGTCCTACAATCGCGCCAAAGTATGTTTTTGGATCACCCAGATAACCGTCAAGAGAGTCATATCCCAAGACGATATCGGCAATTTTTCCGTTGCGATCGGGAACATCCAGCGAGACCAGGCGGGCTCCATAGGTCATGATGCGCGCCGTCACGTCGCCTTCGTGTAGCGTGAACATCTCAATCGTTGTTCCATCCGGCATGGTGCCGAAGACTGACTTATTGACTTCCGCCTGCATACACAACCCCTCAAGACCAATTATGCACAACAAGCAAATATACGCGATCGCTGTGCGGCTTACGGTAGGAACGCTCATCCATCACTCCCTATTGCAGGCTGATCTCGATCACTTCAATCGAGTATGCCGGAAACGTGTGGCGCCAATCGGAGGAGACGTCACGGATCTCACTTTGGACCGGGACGATTCGTGTCGGGTCTGCCAGTGAGTTGGTCTCCTCCATCGAGTGCCCGCTCAACTTCGTCACTGCAGCGGTTCCCGTGGGTTTGTCTTTGCCGGTCAGCTGACTCTCGAGAGGTCGTGCCTTCGACGCAGCGTTGACCCCTTTCACATACAGCGTTCGTTTCGACGCGTCC
>VFSW01003211.1_pt1 | contig 24509 bp, 22 predicted proteins | sample 5358111 | NCBI WGS metagenome assembly VFSW01 (sample SAMN11554181, study PRJNA540505) | mine drainage metagenome | isolation source: sediment from site ElyBrook_90M | place: USA: Ely Copper Mine, Vershire, VT | collected 2017
GGCCTCGGCCGAGGCGGTGGTGACGGCGCAGCCGGACCGGGCCCGTCTCGATATCGGGCTCGTCACCGAGGCGCCGACGGCGGCCGAAGCGGCTTCGCGCAACGCCTCGGCCAGCGCAGCGGTGATGGCGAAATACAAGCCGCTGGTGGGCTCGGCCGGTTCCTTACGGACCGTGAACTATTCGCTCGAGCCGAACTATTCGTATCAGCCAAACCAATCGCCCAAAATCACCGGATACCGGGCGAGCAACACGGTGGAGGTGACAGTGGACGACGTCTCGCGGCTGGGGCCGCTGATCGATGCCGCCGCGGCGGCCGGCTCGAACCAGATCCGCGCCGTTCGCTTCGAGCTGAAAGACGACACCGACGTGCGGCGGGAAGCCTTGTCGCGCGCGGCGAAGAGAGCGCGAGCCAACGCCGAGGCGATCGCCTCGGCGTTGGGGTTGAGAGTAGTTGGCGTGGCGGAGGCGGAAAGCGGAGAGGTGGCGCCGCGGCCGGTCTCAATGGCCGGAACCATGGCGATGCGGGCCGAGACACCGGTGCAGGCCGGCGAAATCGAGGTCCGTGCGACCGTGACCGTCGCGCTCGAAGTGGAAAAATAGGCGTCAGGCGCGGTCGTAGCGCGGGAGGCGGAAATGCGGCGAAGGACGCTGTTGTGGATGGCTCTGGGCGCCTTGGTACGAGCCCAGGGCGCCGGAGAGGAAGACCTTGCGCAAGGCAGGCTGCTGATCGCCTCGCGCGCCTTGCGCGATCCGAACTTCGCGGAGACGGTCGTGCTGCTGCTGGAGATGAACGGCCAGGGCACGGTTGGTCTTGTGATCAATCGCCGTACCAAGGCCCCGCTGTCGAAGGTTCTCCCTCTGCCGGGCGACTCCAAGATCGGCTCGGATCCGGTGTATTCGGGCGGTCCGGTGGAAACCTCCAGCGCGCTGGCGCTTCTGCGATCCGCTGCCCCGGTCGAAGGCGCCCGGCACATCATCGATGACGTCTATGCCGTTGCCAGCCGGCCGTTGCTCGACAAGACTCTGGCCCAAGGCCGGGACGCAGGCCACTTCCGCGTGTATCTTGGCTACGGCGGCTGGGCTCCCGGCCAACTGGAAGCCGAAGTCGAGTTGGGCGCCTGGCGGATACTCTCAGCCAAAAGCGCGCTGGTGTTCGACGCGGATCCGGACGCGCTGTGGGACCGGCTCAACCGGCTTTCCCATACCGAGATCGCACTTCTGCGCCGCTAAGCTTCCGCCGGAGAGCGCGGATCAGATCCATCCGTGGATCCAGTACCACGCGACCTTGGTCGTCTCCAGACAGAGATCGCAAAACACGCGCCAGCGGTCCGGCCAGAAATTCACGCGCTTCCCCACATCTGGGAAGTAACAGGGCTGAACCTCGAGGCCCGTTTTGCGAAAGGCGCGCGAGGCGCGGTAGCTGTGATAATCGCTCGTGAGCAGGACCTTCACGCCGGGTGTGTCGCGCAGCAGGTGCGCCGCCTCGAGTGCGTTGGTGCGGGTGGACGTGGAAATCGTGTCGAGTTGGACGGCCGAAGCGGGGACACCCTGGCTGACGAGAAAATCCTTCATCGGCGCCGAGACGGGGGATCCGGGAGGGCCGCCGCAGATCAGGACACGCTGGAAGGAACCAGAACGCCACGCCATCACGGCATAGGTGGATCGCCAATACGACGTCACACCGATCACCCCGGTATCAAGCTCGTCGGCGCCAAGGACGATGAGGATGTCGCCCCGCGGGTCGCGATAGGGGACGCTCAGCCGCTCCGCCCAAAATCGCAGCAGCGAGGGAGCGAACGTGACCAGAACCAACAACAGGCCGAGGGCGGCAAGCGAGCGGAGGAGAATCCGGCCGAGCATGAACAGGTCCCATTAGACTCAAGCGGCCAAGGCCGCCGCAACTCGGGGCACGAACGACCGGTGCGGATATCGGTACCCTGTTGCGTCCTCGACAATTTCTTTGGACTTTCATACTCCTTTAAAACTAGGGCACTAAGTTAAAGCAAGGCCTCACGAATTCTCCATGCACGAGGTCACTTTCCGTACCGGAGTTCCCTGGAGGTCCAAGCACAACTTAGCGCGGAGATGGATAAGTGTTGTTCTATTGGCGCTCTATGCAATGGTGCCTGGCTTATCCGGCAATATTGCTTATGTTACACGCGGCGGCTGCGCTGCTTCCGGATCAGGATTCGCCAGATACTAACACGGCGACCCCGATTCGTCACGTAATTGTCATTATCGGTGAGAACAGAAGCTTTGACAGCCTGTTCGCGACCTATGTTCCACGCCGGGGTCGGACGGTATGGAATCTCTATTCGGAAGGCATCGTTCGGACTGACGGTACACCCGGTCCGAATTTCTCCGCCGCGGCGCAGGCCCAGGGCAGCGACCCAAGCACCAGCGGCTTCCTCCTCAACCCGGTCAACAAGACATCGTACATGACTCTTCCCGCGCCCAACACCGGCGGCGCGCCGCAGTATTCGAGCAACACAAACCCACCGCCATTTGAGACACTGTCCGCCGCCGCGGCGGCCGAACCGGCCTTGGTTCCCAGCGATCTGCCCAAGCTGCTTACCGGCGCAACGGGACTCCCGAACGGAATGATCGACACGCGGCTGGCGAACTACGCTTCGCTCCCCAACGGCCCTTCCAACTGACTCCGTCCATCGGCAATGACGGCTATGCCAACAGCCCGGTGCGCCGGTTCTATCAGATGTGGCGGCAATCCGATTGCAACGTCGCAACGGCGACGCCTACGAACCCGTCCGGCTGCCTGAACGACCTCTATCCGTCGGTGGAAGTCACGGTCGGCGCGGGAACTGACGGCAAGACCCCCCGGCGTCCTTCACCGGCGCGTCGACCCACGAGAGCGCTACGTCGATGGGTTTCGATAATATGAGCCAGGGCGATGCTTCCTGCACAAGGGAACTGGCCAGCGAGTACACCATCTCCGACAACTACCACCCGGCGATCACGGGCGGCACGGGCGCCAAGCCAATGGCGATCGGCACAGCCGACGCGATCTGGTACAGCGATGGAACGGGTAGCCTCGGAACGCCTCCCGTCAATGAAATCGAGAATCCCAACCCGCAACAGGGAACGAATTACTGCTACACGTAGGACGGTTACTCCGGAGGAAGCTATAGCAACTGCTCCGACCCTTCGCGGCCAGGTGTAAGCCCGATTCTCTCGTATCTCAGTTCCCTGCCCTACAAGCCTTCTGCCCGCTGCGCGCAGGGAGCTTACTATCTTCTGAATAACTACAATCCGGGCCACTTTGGCAATGGAACTGTCGGCACCGTGGACAAATACACGATTCCTCCGTCGACGCTGCGCACGATCGGCGACGAGTTGCTCGAAAACAACGTCTCCTGGAAGTATTACGGTGAGGGCTGGAACCTGTTCGTGAACGATCCGGAAGATCAGAATCCGCTGAACCGCGACTGCGACATCGGCAACTGGACGGTCCTCCGGCGTCGTCCAACTGGGATCTGTTTGAAGGCTTCGTCCGCGATATCCTGACGCGGCTCAATGAGAACGAAAAGCTCGCCGCCGATACGGCAGTCATCATCACCACCGACGAAGCGGGCGGCTATTATGACTCCGGCTACATCCATCCTGTGGATTTCTTCGGCGACGGGCCGAGGATTCCGCTGATCGTCGTTTCGCCCTTCTCGCGCGGCGGGCGCGTGGTTCACGGTTATTATGATCACGCCTCGATCGCGAAGTTCATCGAGTGCAACTGCTCGACGTTGGGCCCGATCACGAACCGGAGCCGGGGCAACTTCCCCAACCTGGCGCCCAGCGCGGCCAGCCCGTACGTGCCCTCGAACAGTCCCGCCATCGGCGACCTGATGGAGATGTTCCACTTCGGCCACGGAGAAAACTCCAACTAGGCCGGGGTGTTTTGGGCGCGCTGCGGCTTGGGCGGACCCGCACCCCGTTTGTCCTCCCGCAAGCCGGCCGGACGCTGGGGGAAAATGCAGGAATGGCTCACAAGTTCACCGTGTCCTACATCGAGGACTCCCGCACCCTGCTCCGCCAACACAAGCGTTTGGCTGAGAAGGCCATGAATCAGGTGACAGACTTGGAGTTCAGCGCCACCCTCGACGCGGAGTCCAACTCGATCGCCGTGCTCGTGCAGCACCTGGCAGGAAATATGCGGTCCCGCTGGACGGACTTCCTGATCAGCGATGGCGAGAAGCCGGACCGCAATCGCGACGCCGAGTTCGAAGCGCGCCCCGTGAGCCGGGCCGAACTGATGGCGCTCTGGGAGGACGGCTGGCGGCGTCTTTTCGCAGCGCTGGATGGCTTGACGGACGAGAGCCTTCCAGTCGCCGTGATGATTCGCGGCGAACCGCACTCGGTCATGCAGGCGATCAACCGGCAGGTGGCGCATTACTCCCTTCACATTGGGCAGATCATTTTCCTGGCCAAGCATTATCGTTCGGCCGAGTGGAAAACACTCAGCGTGCCGCGTGGCAAGTCGGAGTAGTTCACGGCCAAGGTGAGAGCGGGCGATGCGAGCCAGCGGTGAAGCGGCGCCGCGCTCTACAGCCCTGGCTACAGCCCGCCGATAGGTACGCAGAGGGCTATGCCGCAATTGCTGACAAAATACTTAGGCTGGATTGAATGCGACGACGCCAGCGTGATTGACTTTCCGGGAGGCCTGCCGGGGTTTGAGCAGGAACAGCAGTTCGTCTTCATTCGGAATGAAGCCCATGCGCCGCTGGTGTTTCTGCAGAGCGCGCGGACGCCCGGTCTATGCTTCCTCGCCGTTCCGGTCCACGACGTGGACGCCTCCTATCAGCTTGAGCTCGCAGAAGAGGATGCCGCTTTGTTGGGCTTGCCCGGGGACCCCTGGCCCGGAACGGGTGCGCTAGAAACCCTCGCCCTGATTTCGCAGCGGGCCGGGGAGCCCGCAACGGCAAATCTGCTCGCCCCGGTGGTGGTACATTCCGCCGCGCGCCGGGCCGTGCAGGCCGTGAGGCGGGACCGCCGGTATACTGCCCGCCAGAGGCTTGCCTTGCGTCCCGAAGGCGAAGCCGTATGCTCATAATCCGCCGCCGCGTGGGTGAAAGCATCCTGGTGGGTGAGGATGTCGAGGTCGAAGTGCTTGAGTCGGGCCAAGGCCAGGTAAAGCTTGGGATCCGGGCGCCGCGCCAGGTCCTGGTGCTGCGGAAGGAGATCCTGGCGGCGGTGGAGGAGAACCGCGCCGCTTCGGCGAGCGTGCCGAAGGAAGACCTGCCGGGCCTGATTCGGGCCTTAGGAAAAGAAATGGCCTCAAGAACTGCCCCTCCGCGGCGATAAGGACGGTGAAGATCGCCAGCGGGCCAGCCGATGGCCGGGCCCGAGGGATGAGGCAAATCCCATCGAGGACGCTATCATCCGGGCCGGGAAAGGAATCCCGGCTTGCGTTTCTTCTTCAAGGAGAGAAGCGTGTCGTTTTACCTTAATACCAACATCGCGTCGCTGAACGCCCAGCAATATCTTCAGCAGACGAGTGCTTCCCAACAGCAGACGATCGGCCAGGTCACGTCCGGTCTGCGCATTGTATCGAGCGGCGACGACGCGGCGGGGTTGGCGGTCGCCAACGGCTACCGGTCGAACGAAGCCGTCCTGACACAAGGTATTCTCAACGCCAACAACGGTCTCAGCCAGTTGCAGATCGTGGACGGCGGCATGAGCAACATCTCGCAGCTTCTGGATCAGGCCCGGACGCTGGCCACCGAGTCGGCCTCGGGCACGTTCACCGGAGACCGCACGGTGCTCAATCAGCAGTTCCAGGGCATCGTCCAGGAAATCAATCGCCAGTCGCAGTCGATCGGCTTGAATACCGGCGGAAATCTCGCGCAGAACCTGTCGGTCTTCATCGGCGGCGGCACGGCGTTCGGCAGCAACACGGCCGTGCAGAACGGTTCGGTCTCGATCAACCTGACCAATGCCACGGTTGACGCCAAGAGCCTCGGGCTGCAGGGCGTGCAGGCGCAGGGCGTGGCGGGAACCGACATCGGAACCGGATCGGCCAACAGCAGTGTGTCGGCGATCCTCAACAACTCGGCGAACACGGCCACGGAGACCAACGCTGGCTTCACGGTGTTCAACTTCTATGGCCCGGGCTTTTCCGATCTTTCGGGATCAGGCAAAGTCTCCGTCTCGGTGAATCTGAACGGCGTGAGCGACCCGAACTCGCTCGTGACCGCGATTAACTCGGCGATTCAGGCCGAAGGGAATTCGGGCAGCCAGCAGGCAACCGCGTTCAAGAATGCGGGGATCGTGGCCGGCATCAATGTGGACTCCACCGGCAAGACCCAGCTCACCTTCAGCTCGGCCAACTCGGCGTTCCAGGTTCAGTCGGGCGACGCGGTGTCGAACGCTTTGATGGGCAACCTGCAGAGCGGGTCGTCCGCGAGCGCGGGCGCGGCGACGACGGGCGCGGCGGTGGTCACGGCCAACGGCTCCACTGCGGAAACCGGCGTGACGCTGACCATCGACGGCCACACCACGGGAGCGTTCAATATCGCCGCAAACGCCACCGTCAGCGCGATTCTGACCGACGTGCAGAGTGCGATCGCGGGGACTTCGGCTTTGGCCGGGTACACCGCCGCTCTGAACTCGGCGGGAAAGTTGGTGATCACCAGCCCGAACGTGACGGCTCCGACGGTCGCCGCGGCTGGCGATACGGGCAACTTGATGGGCGTGTCGTCGACGACGGCTGGGGTTCTCAACAACAGCTTCAATTCCCAGGGCGCCAACCAGAGCGTCACCTCCGCCAACAGCGACGTGTATAGCTTCACGGCGGTGGGCTCCGGCAACACCCAGACCATCGGCATCACTGCCCTCGACAGCACGGGTGGCGCACACGCGCTGACCGTCAACCTGACCAACACGAACGCCGCAACGATCGGCGGTGCCGTGGCGGCGATCAACACGGCGCTGCAACAGTCCAACGACTCGACTCTGCAGAGCATGGTCGCGGTCGAACAGGTCAACAGCGCCGGCACCGCCACCGGCATCCGGTTCCTCAGCTCGGCGGCCACGTTCAAAATCAACCTTGGCGCGGCTCCCAGCAACCAGGGCCTCTATGACAACTCGACCGGTTCCCCCGTGCAGGGCGAAGTCGAGTCCTCTTCCGTGTACGGAACCGGCAGCACCGTGAGCATCGGCAATATGACCTCGGCGCAGAACGCCGTCGCCGCGCTCGGCACTTCCGTCACCCTGCTCGGCCGCGCCCAGGCCGCCGTCGGCCAGGGCGAAAACGAGCTCAACTACGCTTCGAACCTCGCCCAGTCGCAGTTGACCAACTTCTCGGCTGCCGAGGCTCGCATCCGCGACGCCGACCTGGCCCAAGCCTCCGCCAACCTGACCAAGGAGCAGATCCAGCTCCAGGCCGGCGTGGCGGCCCTCGCCCAGGCCAACTCCGCTCCGCAAGCCATCCTGGCCCTCCTGAAGGGGTAGGATAGCCCGGCGGTAACCACAACAAACCTTTAACCTGACAACCGGAAGAGGCTGGGAAACGGCCTCTTCCGGTTTGTTTTTGCACGATTCGACCGTAACGGCCGTCATAAGTCTGTGTGGGGCGAATTGCGTCAGTCGGAGTCTTGATCCTGTTGTCCGCGGCGCCGGCCACACCGGCCAGCGATGCCGATCTCGCCCGCCTGTTGAAGGGCATCGAGCAGCGGTACAACAGCGCAAAATCCCTTCAAGGCGCGTTTAATGAGTCATATAGCGTGAACGGACGGCAGCGGCCCAGCGAGTCCGGCACGCTCACTCTCCGCAAGCCCGGCCGCATGCGCTGGGACTACCAGAACCCGCCCGGCAAGCTCTTCCTCTCCGACGGCAAGCAGGTGTACCTCTACACCCCGCAAGACCGCAAAGTGGAGCGGATGAAACTGAAGGAGAGCGAGGATTACCGCGCTCCGCTCGCGTTCTTGTTGGGCAAGCTGGATTTTTCGCGCGAGTTTCAGGATTTTGAGTGGAAACCCGCTGGAATCGATTACGACCTCACCGCAAAGGCCAGAAACCAGAACCTGCCCTACGACCGGGTGGAGATGATGGTCACGCCGCAGTACCAAATCCGCCGCCTCGTGGTGACCGGGCAGGACGGATCGCTTTTGACTTTCCTTTTCGACCACGAGAAGGTCAACCCGGCGGTGGATAACGCCATTTTCCGCTTCCGCATGCCCGAGGGAGCGAAGTTCGCCGAAGAGGAAGGTGAGTAGCGATGGCCGAATGGGTGCTCCGATACGCCGATCCGCGCGGCGAGGTTCACCAGCAGGTGGCTGTCGCCGCCTCGGAGAAGGAAGTCCGCGAACGGTACACGCAGCAGGGGTTTCTGATCTATTCGGTCCAGCCGAAGGGCGGCGTGGCTGCCGTAGTCACCGGCGGCGCGTCGCGGCGGAAGATCAACCTGGAAAAGTTCCTGATCTTCAACCAGCAGTTTGTGACGCTGGTGAAGGCCGGACTGCCGATTTTGAAATCGCTCGACCTGCTGGCGGACCGGCTGACGGACCCCAAGCTCGGCGTCTATGTGCGCGTGGTGCGGGACGAAGTGCGCGGGGGTGCGCTGCTGTCGGACGCGTTCGAGGCGCAGGGGGTTTTTCCACCGATTTACGTCACATCGGTGTTGGCCGGAGAACGCAGCGGCTCGCTCGCCGAAGTGCTGGACCGCTACATCGCCTACCAGCGCATGGCGCTCGCGGTGAAGAAAAAACTGCTGCTATCTCTCGTCTATCCAACGCTTTTGATCACACTGGTCATCTGCCTGATGGTGTTTCTCATCACCTACGTGGTGCCAAGCTTCTCTGAGCTCTACCACAGCATGTCGGCGCAGTTGCCGGTTGTGACGCAGATCCTCATCGCCGTGGGCACGACGGCGCGGGGCTATGTTTTGAGCGGGTTTCTCGCGCTGGTCGTGGGCGTGGTGGCCTTCCGCTACTGGGCGCGCACGGGCACGGGCCGCGAGTGGGTGGAGCGAGTGCGGATGAAGCTGCCGGTCGCCGGCGAGATCTGGACCAAGTACGAAGTGGCCCAGTTCTCGCGCATCCTCAGCACGCTGATGGTGGGCGGCATCCCGCTGCTGCAGGCGCTCGACACGGCGGCGAGTTCGCTCGGCACGTCGATTATGCGCAAGGCGCTGAGTTCGACGGCAAAGATGGTGCGCGAGGGCAAGTCGCTTTCGGCGTCGCTGGCGACGACGAAAATTTTCCCGGGCCTGGCGATCGACATGATGGAAGTAGGCGAATCGACCGGCGCGCTGCCGCAGATGCTGACCAGCGTGGCGGAGTTTTTCGAAGAGGACGTGAGTACGCGCATGACCGCGGCGTTGTCGCTGATTGAGCCGGCGATCATGATCTTCATGGGCATATTCGTGACGTTCGTGCTGGTGGCGCTCTACCTGCCGATCTTCTCGCTCGCCGACTCGCTCCGCTAAGGAATCAACCCATGGCTTCCAACCGCATTCTGGTGAACGATCCGATCAAGGAGATCGAGCAGGCGCGCACGCTCGCCGAGCGCTACCGCTGCGAGTTCGTCGATCTGCGCGAGGAGCGCATCGATCACGACCTGTTCCACTCGGTGCCGGTGGACCTGATGTTCCGCTACAACTTCGTGCCGCTGCAGGCGCGCAACGGGAGCATGGACATCGCGCTGGCCGATCCGCGGAACTTGAGCCTCATCGACGAGCTGTCGATGCTGCTGCAGAAGAAATTGAAGGTGAAGGTGGCCACGCTCAGCCAGATCTCGGATCTGCTGAAGAAGACCGAGCAGAGCTCGCGCGTGCTCGAGGAGGTGACGGAAGGCTTCACGCTAGACGTGGTGGGCGAGGAAGAGAACCCGGACGAGACGCTGTCGATCGACAAACTCACCTCCGCCGACAACGACATCGCGCCGGTGATCAAGCTCGTCGACACGACGATCTTCAACGCGCTCGAGCGGCGGGCCAGCGACATTCACATCGAGACGCGGGACCAGGAAGTGGCGATCAAGTACCGCATCGACGGCGTGCTGCACTACGCGATGCCGCCGATCGCCAAGGACTGGCACTCGACGATCATCTCGCGCATCAAGGTAATGAGCGAGCTCGATATCGCCGAGCGCCGCGTGCCGCAGGATGGCCGCTTCCGCGTCCGCTACAAGACCCGTCTGATCGACTTCCGCGTGTCGATCATGCCGACGGTGCACGGCGAAGACGCGGTGCTCCGCGTGCTTGACAAAGAGTCGATGAGCGAGAAGTTCGCCAAGCTCAGCCTCGATGTCGTCGGCTTCTCCGACAACGACTTAGTGAAGTTCCGCCGCTACATCAAGGAGCCCTACGGCATGGTGCTGGTGACGGGACCGACCGGGTCGGGCAAAACCACCACGCTGTACGCCGCGCTGAGTGAAATCAAGAACGACGAGGACAAGATCATCACGATCGAGGACCCGGTCGAGTACCAGATCAAAGGCATCACGCAGATTCCGGTGAACGAGAAAAAAGGCCTGACGTTCGCGCGCGGGCTGCGTTCGATTTTGCGTCACGACCCGGACAAGATTCTGGTCGGCGAAATCCGCGACCAGGAAACGGCGCAGATCGCCATCAACGCCGCGCTCACCGGCCACCTGGTTTTCACCACCGTTCACGCCAACAACGTGCTCGACGTGCTGGGGCGTTTCTTAAACATGGGCGTCGAGCCGTACAACTTTGTCTCGGCGCTGAACTGCATTCTGGCGCAGCGGCTGGTGCGCATTATCTGCGAGCACTGCAAGAAGCCGGTTAAGTATCCGCCGGAGGTGCTTGCCGAGGGCGGGCTCGATCCGGAGCGTTTCGGCGACACGGTGTTTCAGGAAGGCGTCGGATGCTTCGAGTGCGGGGGCACGGGCTTCCGCGGGCGATCTGCGATTCATGAGCTGCTCGATTTGAGCGAGCGCATCCGCGAGATGATTCTCGCCAAGCGGCCGACGTCGGAGATCAAGCGAGCGGCGCGCGAGGAAGGGATGACGTTCCTGCGCGACTCGGCGGTGGAGAAGGCGGTGCAGGGTACGACCACGCTGCGCGAAATCAACAAGGTGACGTTCATTGAGGGCTAGCGCGATCTGGAACACGTGCCGGCGTCTGATCGCCGATCCGCCGCCGGCCAATATTTTTGAGATCTCCGGTCGGGGAATCGCGGCGGTGCACCGCAACGGGGGCGCACCGGACTTGAAGTACGCCGAACTCGGTGAAGGGGTGTTGACCGTGACGCCGCTGCACGACAACATCACGAACCAGGATGCATTTCAGACGGCGGTGAGTTCGCTGGCCGGGGCGCCCAGCGCACGCAAGCGGCAGGCGGCGCTGCTTCTGCCGGATTTTTCGTCGCGCATTTCCGTGCTCGACTTTCAAACGTTTCCCGGCGCGGCGGCCGAGCAGGCGATGCTGATCCGCTTCCGGCTGAAGAAAACCGTGCCGTTCGATATCGATGCCGCGGCGCTGAGCTATCATGTGCAACACCCTTCGGCCGACGGGCGTGTTGACGTCGTGACGGCGCTGATGCCGCTTGAGATTCTGGCGCGGTATGAGGCCCCGTTTCGCGCGGCGGGCTTCCAGCTTGGCACCGTAACCCCTTCGTTGCTCGGCTCCCTGCGGCTGGTGAAGCCGGGCGGCATCGTGGTGCTGGCCAAGCTGAGCGGCCGGGTGATGACGGTGGCGGTGCTCCAGGAGAGCGCTCTTCGCCTGGTGCGCTGCGTCGAGCTGGAAAACGTCGCCGAGCCCGAGGTGTCCTCGGTGCTGTTGCCGACGTTCGTGTACGGGGAGGACAAGCGGGGGCGGCCGGCGAACCGCCTGTTGTGGTGCGGCTTCGGCCCGCGCGGCGAGGCGTGGAGCGAAAACTGGGGAATTCCGGCCGAGACGCTGGGTTCGCGCTACGGCGCGCCGGGCGAAGCGAACGCGGGACTGCTCGGGTTCCTCGAGGGGGAAGCGGCATGATCCGCGTGCCCATCAACCTTGCCAGCGAGCCGTTCCAGGCCAGGCGCGCCCAGCTTGTCGCCCTCAGCGCCGCTTGCATCCTGTTGCTTACGGTACTGGGCGGGCAAGCTCTGATGGCGTGGAACGACCGCCGGCAGGCCGCGCACGAGCGAGCAGAGATCGCGCGGCTCAACGCCCAGCTAGCGGCAACCGGCCAAAAACAGGCGCACCTGGAATCCACGTTGCGCCAAACGGGCAACGCGGTGGTGTTCGAGCAAAGCCTGTTTCTGAATCAACTCATCGCGCGAAAGGCGATCAGTTGGACGCGGCTGTTTGCCGATCTCGAAGAAGTGCTTCCGTATAACGTGCGTCTCATCGCGGTGCGGCTGCCGCAGATCGACGCGCGGAACCGCGTGCTGCTGGACATGATCGTGGGCGCCAACGATCCCGGACCCGTGCTCGACCTGCTGCGGCGGCTGGAAGTTTCGCCGCGGTTTGGACCGGCCTCCGTGTATAACTCTCTTCCCCCGACGCAGACAGAGAAGCTGCTGCGCTACCGGATCAGTGTCAACTATGCTCAGAAACTTTAATCTTCCGGGCTGGCTCGATCCGCGCGCGCCGCTGGGCTGGCTGCGGCTGCTGGCGATGGTGTTGCTGCTGGCTAACATCGCGGCAAGCTATTTTCTGGTTCGTCCCGTGGGAGGTTCGCCCGAGGAGTTGCGCGAACAGGTGTCGAATCTGCGCTCCTCGCTCCGGCTCCAGCGCGGAGGCGTGGACCGCACGACGGCGCTGCTGAACAAGGTCAAGACCGGGCGGACGGAGGGGGAGCAGTTTCTGGGCCAGTACTTCCTGATGCGGCGCACCGCGTACTCGACGATTCTGGCCGAACTGGTTGCTGATGCGCGGGACTCCGGGATTCAGGCCCGAGAGAGCACGTTCACCATCGAGCAGGTGGAAGGCAGCGACACGCTTCAGTTCATGAAGGTGACGGCGAATTACACGGGCTCTTACGCAAACCTCATTCAATTCGTCAATCGTCTGGACCACTCGGAGCGCCTGCTGATTATTGAAGGCTTGCAGGCTACGCCGCAACAACAGGCGCAGTTGCTGAACGTCACGGTGAAACTGGACGCGTTTGTGCGCGACGAGACGGGCGGGGCGGCCGCCGGGGGCGCGCCATGAATCTGAAGCCGTCCAAGGCCGGCGCCGAGCCGAAGAAACTCATCATCCTGGGCGCACTGGTGCTGCTTGCGCTTTACTTTTTCTGGAGCAACACGCACTCCGGGCCGGAGGACGAGAGTACGCCTGCCTCAGGTGGCTCGCCGGCCGCAGGCGCACCTTTGATCGCCCGCGACACCGGACCGCGCCGGGGCTCCCGGCCCGCGGCGGCGAGCCTGGACGAATTCCATCCTTCGATGAAACGGTCCAAGGACGATCCGATCGACCCCGAGCACGTGGACCCGACGCTGCGGCTGGACCTGCTTGCGAAATTGAGAGAAGTGCAGCCGCAGGGCGGGCAGCGGTCGATTTTCGACTTCGCCGCGGAGCCGCCGAAGCCTGTGGCGCCGGTGAAACTGCCGGACAAGAAGCATCTCGAGCTGCCGCCGCAGATCGCTGGGCAGGTTCCGGCCGCGAAGATTCCCTCTGGTCCGCCGCCTCCGCCGCCGATTCCGCTCAAGTTTTACGGCTTTGTGAGTTCCTCGCAGCAGAGGGTGGCGTTCTTCCTCGACGGCGAAGACATTGTCGTGGCGGGCGAGGGGGACGTGATCAAGAAGCGGTACAAGGTGCTGCATATTGGAATTGGATCCGCGGTGGTGGAAGATCAGCAGTTCAAGCACGAGCAGACGCTGCCGCTGGTGGCTGAGATGGAGAGCTGATGGCGAGGCAGGCGGGAGCCAGAGACGAGCACGGGTTCGCGTTGCTGCTGGTGTTTGTCCTGGCGGCGATGATCGCGATCTCGCTGTATCTGGAGATGCCGCGCGTGGTCTTCGAGCAGCAGCGGGCAAAAGAGCAGCTTCTCATCGATCGCGGCCAGGAGTATGTGACGGCGGTGCGGCGGTTTTACCGGCAGTTGGGCCGCTTTCCGGCGACGCTGGACGACCTGGAGAGCACGAACAACATGCGCTTCCTGCGGAAGCGTTATGTGGACCCGATGACGGGAAAGGCGGACTGGCGGCTGATCCACGTCGGTCCGGGCGGGCAGATCCTCGATTCGCTGGTGCAGAAGCCGTTCGGCCAGGGAACCGGAGCGTCGGGAACAGGTGCGGCGCCGGGATCAGGAACAGGAACGGGGATGGGAACAGGAACGGGAACGTCCGGTGGAACGCAGACGACGGAGCAAGGTCAGGCGGCGGGTCCAGCTCAGGCGTCCGGTTTCGGGTTCGATCCGGCGTCGATGGGCACGGCGAACCAGAATGGCTCGACACCCGATCCGAATGCGGCCGGCGAAACGAATCCGGGGCTTGCCAAGCGGCCGAGCGACCGCACGCTGCCTCCGGTAAACGGCCTCGGTGGGCCCGCACCGAACCAGACTGATCCGAATGCGCCGCTTGACCCGAATGCGCTCGGACCGAACGGCGAGTATCCGCCGGTTGGATTCCCTCCCACGCAGAGCGGCGGCACGACCGGACAACAAAATTACAACCAGCCTGGGGTAGCGGGGCAGACGGGGATTCCCGGCCAACCCGGTATGCCCGGACAGACGATGCCGGCACAGATGGGGCAACCCGGATTCTCGCCCACGGGAGTTCCGGGCCAGAGTCCGTTCCCCCAGGGCGTATCTCCGCAAGGCGCATTCCCGCAGGGGGCGTTTCCGCAGGGGGCGTTTCCGCAAGGCGGCCAGGGTGGGCCTGGCTTTCCGAATGGCGCGTTCACTTCCGGCGGAGCCGGCGGTCCTGGCGGCGCGGCAGCAAACCCGGCCCTCAGCGCAATTCAGCAACAGTTGACCTCGCCCGCCGCGGGAGGCGTAACGGCAAGTCCATTCGGCGGCAATAATCAGCTCCTCGGGGGCGGCATCGTCGGCGTCGCTAGCAAGAGCAAAATGAGCGGAATCAAGGAATTCGACAAGCACAAGAAATACGCCGAGTGGGAATTTATCTTCGACATGAAGAAGGCGAACGGGATGCCGGGCCAGGCGGGCATGCTGCCGGGCTTCGGAGGCCAACCGGGTCAACCGGGACAGACGCCAACCACGGGCGCGCCGGGCTCGAGCAACTCTCCGTTCGGTGGGAGCAGCACTGCGCCGACCGGTCCCACGTCGACTCCTACCGCGGCGCCGGGAAGCCCGGCGCAGACGCCAAATCAGTAGGTCCGCGGGAAGGCGCGGGCTTCCGGGCCGCTCACCGGAAGATGTCTTTTAACCGGCCGAAGAAGCCCTTTTTCTTCTGCGCCTGCGCCGGAGGAGGGGGTTGCGGCGTCGGGATCACGGTCGTCGGGTTGCGGCCCGGCGAGCCATTGTGAGCCTGCACCGGAGGCGGAGGCGGCGCAGTTGGCGCGGCTCCGGTGGCGGCCGGCACTGATGTCTCCCAGCCTGCGACGCGGATGGCGCCGCCACCATGGAGGTGGCAGATCTCGACCGGCTGCGTGCCTTCGATGAAATACTCGGTTCGCGTGCGCGGGCAGTTCGCGGTGGCGAGTTGACCGGTCTCGGGGTCGATCGGCACGCTGACGATACCGGGTGGCGGATCAAAGTCTGTCACGCCCCGGTACTCGCGGTGCTCGTGGGCACGCTTCATGAACTCGGTCCATACGGGCAGCGCCGAATGCGCGCCTTCGAGTTTGATGTCGCGATGATCGTCGAAACCGACCCAGACGATGCAAAGCAGCTTTGAGGTGAACCCGGCAAACCAGCCGTCGCGGGAGGTCCCGGTTTTGCCCGCCGCCGGGAGAGTGAAGCCCCGGCCGCGCACCTGAACGCCGGTGCCGCTGCGCAACACTTCCTCCATCAGGCTGTCCATGAGATACGCCACGCGCGGGTCGAGCACCTGCCGCGTATCCGGCTTGTCGTGATAAATCTCGTCGCCGCGGGCGTCGCGGATGGAGGACAGGAAGTATGGCTTCACATACTCGCCGTGGTTGGCGAAGATCGTGTAGCCGCCGGCGATCTCGACGGGCGTTACATCGTACGCACCCAGAGCGATGGCAGGCGTGGGCTGGATGTTCAGGTTCATTCCCGCGCGCCGCGCCAGATCGACGATATTTTGAAAGCCCACCTGTTGAGCGATTTCGACGGTGGGCACGTTCAGTGAATGAGCGAGCGCGTCGCGGACCGTGACCTGGTCGCTGTACTCATTTTTGAAGTTGGCTGGTTCGTAGGGCTTGTTGTCAAACCAGAACGTGGTCGGCTCGTTGCTGAGCATCGTGACCGGGGTGATCGGCGTGGGGGCGCCGCTGATCGCCGTGTTCATGGCGGTGGCGTAGACGAAAGGCTTGAAGACGCTGCCGGGCTCGCGTTCGGCCATCAGGCGGTCAAGCTGGCTCTGGCCGTAGTTGCGGCCGCCGATGAAGGCTTTGACTTCGCCGGTGTGCGGGTCGATGGCGATGAGTGCGCATTGCAGTTCGGGATAGTTCGGATCGCGCTTGCGACGGTAGGCGACGGTTTTGTCGACTTCCTGCATCCCGATGCGCACGGCTTCTGCGGCGTCGCGCTGAAGCTGAAGGTCGAGCGTGGTGTAGACGCGGTAGGCGGTGGACTGGAAGTCGCGGTCCTGGAACTGATCGAGCAGGGCGTCGTTTACGGCGTCGACGAAATAGGGCGCTTCGGTCGACTCCATATCCGGCTTGACGAGCACGAGCGGCGGGGAGGCCGCGTCCTCGTACTGGGCCGCGGTGAGGTAGCCGTTCTCGCGCATGAGCATCAGCACGACGTTGCGGCGGCCGCGGGCCCGGTCCGGCCAACGGAAGGGGTTCGTCCTGCTGGGGCGCTGAATGAGGCCGGCGAGAGTGGCCGCTTCCGGGATGGTGAGCCGGCTGATGTCCTTGCCGAAATAAGCCTGCGCGGCCTCGCCGAAGCCGCGGATGCCGAAGCTGCCGCGGCGGCCGAGATCGACCCAGTTGCAGTAGTACTCGAAAATCTGCTGCTTGGTGAGGCGCTGTTCGAGCTGGATGGTGATGATGACTTCAGCCAGCTTGCGGCGCCAGGTTTTGGCGCGGTTCAGCCAGAAGCCGCGGGCCAACTGCTGCGTGAGAGTCGAGGCGCCTTCTTCCTTGCGCTGGGTGCGGAGGTCGACGAAGATCGCCTTGACAATGCGGATCGGGTCGAAGCCGGAGTGCTGGAAGAAGCGTTTATCCTCGGCCGAGATCACCGCGTCGACGAGCACGGGCGGGATGTCGGGGTAGTGAACGATGCGGCGCTTTTCCCGGTTCTTATCGAACAGGTTCGAAATCAGCTCCGGCTCGAGCAGGTACTCGGTGCGGTCGGTGTTGTCGCGCAGGTTGATGATGCGGCTGACGTGGTTTCCCGTGAAGCGAATCACGCCGCCCTCGGGGTCGAAGGCAGACTGCGGCCCGGGATAGATGTCGATTTCGCCTTTGGCGAGCGTATAGTAGCCGAGGGGGTTGCGGTTGGATTCGCTGTAGCCGGCGTGCCGGAGTTCGGCGGCGATCTGATCCGGCGTGGCGTCGTCGCCGGTCATGACAACGCCCGGGGCGGCGAACAGGAGTGACGTGTGGGCGAAGGGGCCCGCGGTCAACTTGGCGTCAATCAGCTTGGAATACTTAACCCAGACGAAGGAGAGGCCGGCCACCCCTACGACCAGCAGGAGGAGGAAGACCGCGGCTAAGGCTTTGCCCGCCGGAGAGAGCAGGAACCGGACGAGTCCGGCCTTTTTGCTTTGAGCCTTAACCTTTACGGCCACTCATCCTTGATTTTCGCACGTGCGGGCGCGCTTCCTTACAGGAGATTGCGGAACGCGGAACGTGGAAACGTCAGGCCCCGCCGACTTCGGGCCGGAAATGCAGGTCCACGGTATAGCCGGGGAGTTCGACTCGGACGACGTACAGCGCGTGGATGCTCAAGCGGGCGTCGCGCGTTACGACGTGTATGCTCGAAGGGTCAAGCTGGATGCCGAGCGATGCCGCCTGGCGCGACACTTCGGAGGCGATCTGTTGGGGCGGGCGCGAAGGCGCGTTGGGGTCGTCGGCGAGCGAGTTCAGATACTGCTGCAGGCGCCAGTTCCGAACGTAGGGCGGAGCCAACACCCCAGCCATGCCAACCAGGCCGGCCAGGATAAGCACGGCGGCCACGGCGCGCCAGAGGCCGCCGGATGCCGCCGCGGGTTGGTTCATAACGGGCTCACGCACACAGGAGCCGCTCGGCGGCACGGTGGGACTGCGAGTTCCTGGACGTCTGAGGGGCCGCGGGCCAGGCCCGGTGCGCTCATCGGCGCGTTTCCTCGAGCGACTCGAGTTCTTTCCACATATCTTCGTGAGGATGCCAGTCCGGAGTAGCCGGACCGCTGATCTGCTCTTCGGGCACGCGCAAAGTCCCGTGGCCATAGGGACAGATGTACTCAATGCGCGGCCGTCCCTTGAGAAGACTGTTTGGCCAGGAACCGGCGTTGAGCGGCATGCGCAGGCGCCGGAGGCAGGTGCGGCAGCGGTAGCGCTGGTCCCAGACGACCGCGTAAATCAGGCCGCAGCAGAACAGCGAGAAGACCATCATGACCGTTGTATAGGTTAGGTCGTGAGCGAACGGATCGCTAGGTAAGCCAAGGAAAACAGCCGGCTTGGCGAAATACCAGCGAATGATACCGCGGACCAGCAGGATCAGGCCAGTCGCCGCGATCAGCTTTGCCGCCAGAAAACCCCAGTACCGCATACCGTATCAGACTCCTTTATCCGCCCCAAAGTTCCTCAAAGAATTGGGGCCTGATCCCAGAAGCACCGGTCAACCCCGAAGCACATTCCGGGCCAGAAATAACAAGTTCGCCGGCCGCTCCGCCAGGCGGCGCATGAAATACGGGTACCAGGCGTCGCCAAAGGGTACGTAAAGGCGCAGACGGTAGCCCTGTCCGACGAGCTTCCGCTGCAGATCGCGGCGGATGCCGTAGAGCATCTGAAACTCGAAGCGGCCGGCGCCGAAGCCGCGCCCGCTGGCATAGCGCACCGCCTCATCGAGGATCGCGCCGTCGTGGCTGGCCAGAGCCGGGTAGGTACCGCGATCCAGCAACTGCTTCATTAATCGGATGTAGTTGGAATCAACTTCAGTCTTTTTTTGAAAAGCGACCGAAGCCGGCTCCTTGTAGGCGCCCTTGCACAGGCGCACCGGGACGCCCTGCTGGTTCAATTGTTCGATGTCGGCCTCGCTGCGGCGCAGATAGGCCTGGATGACGGCGCGGACGGCGCCGAAGCGTGCGTACAGGTCCCGAACGATATCGAGCGTCGAGTCGGTGGTAGCGCTCGATTCCATGTCGATCTCGACGCTGGTGCGAAGATCGCGGGCGCGCTCGACGAGCCGCGCCACGTTGTTGCGGCAGAGGGCCGGGGCGAGGTCCAGGCCGAACTGGCTTAGTTTGATCGAAACGGTGGGCCCGTTGCCGAGTGAAGAGAGCGAGCCGAGCAGGTCCAGATACCGGTCGAGCGAGGCGTTGGCTTCCTCCACCGTATGCACGTGTTCCCCGAGATAGTCGAGGCTGACGAAGATCTTCTCGGTTTCCAGGCGGCGGCTGACCGCCAGCGCCTGTTCGAGGCCACGGCCGGCGACGAATCGGGACGTCAGGCGGAGCGAGACGGGAGAATCCTCTACCCAGTGCCGGAGCCAGCTCTGTTCAGAGAGGTAAAGGAGCGCGGCGCGCATCATAAAGGAACGAGTCTTTTCATCTTTAGTGTGGGAGCGCCGCCGCGACGTGTCAATCTCGCCGCCCGGCGGCGTGGGCCGGGAAGCCGGACAGCGAGAGCCGGCCAGGGTTGCCGGGAGCCCCGGCGTGGGAAAACTGCGCGATGACTTGCAGAAAATTCGCTTTTGAGATCGGCTTCGAAAGATGCGCGTCGCAGCCCGCCCGCCGGGTTGCCTCGACGTCTTCGGCGTAAGCGCTTGCCGTTAAAGCCACGACGGGCGTGCGGGCAAGGCCGCGTTGCCGCTCAATTTCGCGCAGCGCCGCCACCGCCTGCAGGCCGTCCATTACCGGCATCTGCATGTCCATGAAGACCACGTCGAACCGGCCTCGCTCGAAACGCTCCACGGCCTGCCGGCCATCCTCGGCGAAAACGACGCGGTGTGGGCTGCCTTTCAGATAGGCCTGCAGCAGGAAGCGGTTTCCGGGCACGTCCTCGGCGATAAGAATTCGAAGCGGCAGCGCGGACGGCGCCAGAGAAATCTGCTCCCGTTGCGGGACGGGACGGAGCGGGGATACCGGCGCCAGCGCCAGCGCCTCGGAGAGCAGCTTCCGTAACATGCCGCGCGACACGGGAGGTAACACCCGGCCGGCCAGCCGGATCGCGGACCGCTCCACAGCCTGCGCCGCGACCACATCGAAGGAGACCAGAACCACAGGCTGGCCCGACTGCGCGATTTGCAGGAGCTCGTCGCCGGGCTCCGCCATATGGCCGATCAGGGCGAGATCGTGGCGCGGCCTCCCGTTCAACACCTGCGCCTGGTCCGGGCCCGCGCAGAGATCACATTCCATACCCCAGGAACACAACGTCTCCACGAGGATCTCCCGATGGGTTGCGTTGCTTTCGGCGATCAGCACGCGGCGGCCGGCCAGCGACGGATCGAGTTCCAGCGGCGGCGCCGGTTGCGTGGCTACAAGCCGCAGATCGAAGCGGAAAGTGCTGCCCTGGCCGACTTCGCTCTCAGCGCCGATCGACCCTCCCATTTTTTCGACGAGCAGGCGGCTGATGCTCAAACCCAGTCCCGTTCCGCCAAACTGGCGCGGGATCGAGGTATCGGCCTGCTCGAAGTCTTCGAAGATCGCATGGAGGCGGTCCGAAGGAATCCCGATGCCGGTATCGGAAACCGAAACCTCAATGTGTCCGGGCTCGCCCGAGGCGTGATTAGCGGCCGTCAGCACGATCTGGCCGGCCGAGGTAAACTTCAACGCGTTGCCTAAGAGGTTGAGGAGGACTTGGCGCAACCGCGCGGGATCGCCGCGCAGGGACGTCTGACAACCGGGAACGATTCGCACAAACAGACTGACGCCCTTCTCGCGCGCCCGTGGCGCCGTCAGCTCCACGCATTGGTCGATCAGATCCTCGAGGTTGAAATCGATGTGCTCGAGCTGAACACCGGCCGATTCGATTTTCGACAGATCGAGAATGTCGTTGATGAGGCTCAGCAGGCTCGCTCCAGCGTGGCGGAAGACTTCGACGTACTGGCGCTGGTCGGGGTTGAGCGGCGTATCCCACAACACGTCGGCCATCCCGAGGATCGCGTTCATCGGCGTGCGGATCTCGTGGCTCATCGCGGCCAGGAACCGGGTTTTCGCGCGGTTGGCTTCCTCGGCGCGCCGGGTTTGCTCGGCGAGCTGAATGTTCTTCTCGCGCAGTTCGCCTTCGAGCGCGATGTGCGGCGTGATATCGGTGGCGACGCCGAGAAAGCCTTGGATCTCGCCGTCCGGGCCGCGCAACGGGGTGACGGCGAGCCGCACCCGAAGCCGCGTGCCGTCCTTTCGAACGTAACTCCATTCGCGCTCCTCCGAGCGCCCCTGCTGTGCGTGCGCGGTGAAGACCTCGCGCGAATCCACGGGACGGCCGAACTCGGCCGTGAGTTCGGCAGCGCGCTCTTCGCACTCGGCGGGATCGTGGAAGCGACCCGGCGTGCTGCGTCCAACGACCTCGCCGGCCCGGTAGCCCAGCATGCGCTCGGCGCCAGGGTTGAAGACGCGAATCACGTGCTTGGTGTCGACGGCGATGATCGCCACCTGCGTGGCTGCCTCGAGGACGCTCCGAAGTCTGGCCTCGGTTTCGGCCAACTCGGCGGTCCGCTCGCGGACGCGGTCTTCGAGTTTCTCGTTGAGCGAGCGGATGGCGGCCTCGGCGCGTTTATAATCCTCAATATCGGTGCAGGCGCCGAACCAGCGGGTGATCGCGCCTTGCGCATCGCGAACCGGAACGGCTCGCCCGAGATGCCAGCGGTACGCGCCATCCGACGCGCGCCGGAACCGGTACTCGGCTTCATGCGGCTGGCCGGTTTCGAGAGAGCTCGTCCAGCTTTCGCTGGCTCGCGGCAAATCGTCGGGGTGCACGACGACCTGCCAGCCCCACTTTTTGGATTGGTCGAGCGTCAGGCCGGTGTATTCGACCCAGCGCTGGTTGTAGTAGTCGACGCTGCCGTCGGGCAGGGCCGACCAAACGATCTTTGGCATGGCGTCGGCGAGCAGGCGGAAGCGGGCCTCGCTGTCGCGCAGCGCACCTTCGGCGCTCGATCGGCGCGCTTCCAGGCGATTGAGCAGCCGGGCCGCGGCCCAGACCAGAAACCCGAACACGAGCAGACTGGCGGAGGCAAACAGGGCTACACCCTCTACGGTGTTGTAGAAGCCGCGCAGTTGGCCCTGCAGGCGGAGCCAGCCGAGCACGACCGGGAGGGCCAGCGCCACCGGCAACAAATACCGCGCCATCACGCCGCCCGGCGCCTTCGAGGTGAGCGCAGCCATGGGACCGCGATCCGGCTCCGCCGACATCAGTCCGAACGCGAGGACAATCATCGTGGCCGCGGTGGCTGCCGTCATGGCGGGCGAGTTTCCGGGCCGGTACAGCGTTTCCGCCCCATAGAGGAGGCCCACCAGATCGACCAGGGCGAAGGCGCCTGTCAAGGCCGCCAGGATCTGGCTTGCCGCGACGCCGCGGCGCATAGTCGAGGCGAGCGCTCCGAAGCCGAACAGAGCGATTCCCGCCGCGGAAGGGAAAGCCATCCGTACGGCCACGGGGTTTCCTGCCGTCAACAGAGCATCGATGCCCCAACGCAGCCCAAACGCGTACTCGATGAGCGTCAGCATCCCGAACGTGACGGCGCCGAGCGCGCAGATCCGTGCCGCCGCCCGGCTCCGTGTCCGGACCAGCAGCGAAACGCCGATCAGCAGCAGGCCCAGCGCGGCGTTCGGTTTCATGCCGCGGAACGACGACGCCGGCCCCGCGGCGGCCTGCCACAGGAACCAGCCAAGCAAACTCAGGGCCGCGAGAGCCGTTCCCGCCCACGCGGCCATGCGTGCCCTTCTGCGATGGTCCTGGTCCATGCGCTCTTGTTCCTGATCCCCCTCAACACGAGCCTCGGGCAGGGACTTGCGCGTCTCGATGCCGTAGCCGGCCAAGCCGAGGATCACCAGGAGCACCATCCCGGAGAGCACCAACCCCTGAGTCGTGCCCCACCAGCCTGGGTGCGTTGCCGCCAGATCGCGTTGGGAACGGAGGAGGATGTGAAACGCTTGCGGCTCGCGGCCCTCGCCGGCCTCGGCCAGAAGGATGCCGCGAACCCGGACGCCCTGGCCGGGAGACGGCCCGAGCGAAGCGTGCGAGAGGAGCCGCTCACGCAGGCGCGCCTCGAATACTCGGCCACCCTCCCGCAGAATCCACACTTGTTCGCCGCCGGCCTGCGCCCGTTCGACAACCGCGGCCTGGAGCTCCACCAGAAGGCCGTCGTACGGCGCGTAAAACAAGCCGTTCGCCTGCTTCAGGGCCGAGGCGGCGGTGATGCGGATCGGCGACGGCTCTTCCCCTTGCCCGGTCACGCGAACCAAGGCATCGTCGAGTTCAGGTCCGTAGTTGCCCGGAGCGGCAAAGCCCACCGCCTCGACGCGCGCTCCGGGTTCAAGCCGCGGGCCGCCGGGTTGCGGAACTACGGTGAGCGAGTGTGTACGATCCTGCAGGTAGAGCCGGCCTTCCGGGGCTTGATAGGTCAACGTTCCGGCGACGTGAATCCGGTGCCCGCGCCTCGCGCCGGCATCGAAGCGAGAGACGATGTCGAACGGCGAGAGGGGCTTGGCGAACGGGTCGGCGCGGGCCGGCCGCAAGACGCGGATCCACTCCAAACCGGGGACAAGCAGTTGAATCCCCGTAAGGCGCCGGAGGCCGTCACCGACGATGCTGCAGATGCCGGAAACATGAACCTCGGCATCGGGCAGCCCGCGAAGATCGGCCGCCGAGCCGTCACCAACGCGGGCCGTGACAATGCCGTCTCCGAGATCCAGCCGAAGCACCAGAGCCCGGCGACGGTGCACGTGGCTTACACCCGCGCTGCGCACGACGCCCTCGGCTGCGACCCACTGGTCCGCCTGGCTTCCGCCGGTCAACTCGCCATAAGTGACTTCCTTGGCGCCCGGCAGTGCCCCGTGCCCGGTGACCGCCACGGAGTTCGCCCAAACGACAGGCGCGAACGCGCCGGGTTTTGTCCGTCCGGCCACAGTGACACGATCTCCTGGAGCGACCACGACGCCCGGTTCTGGAATGACGGAGATTCCGCCGGTGGAATCGGCGAAGAAAAAGGTGGCACGCGGGCCGACAACCGCGGTGACCACTCCCTGGAGGAACACGAGACGCGCGGCCGCAGCCTCATCCGGGTTGAGCGCACGGATCCTTTGCACCGTGCGAAGCGGGTGAGTGGCGGGCGCCGCCGAAGCGTAGCCGAGCAGACACAGCGCCGCAATCAAGCAT
>VFSW01003212.1_pt1 | contig 24508 bp, 24 predicted proteins | sample 5358111 | NCBI WGS metagenome assembly VFSW01 (sample SAMN11554181, study PRJNA540505) | mine drainage metagenome | isolation source: sediment from site ElyBrook_90M | place: USA: Ely Copper Mine, Vershire, VT | collected 2017
AACTGGAAATCCGCTTTCATATCGCCTTCCGAGGTGGTGGCAGACAGCACCGAGACCGAGATGCACGCGCGCATTTATGCGCGCTATCAGGAGACCTTGCGCGCCTATCAGGCGGTGGACTTCGACGATCTCATCCATTTGCCGGTGTGGCTCTTCAAGGAACACCCCGAGGCTCTGCTGCGCTGGCAGCACAGGCTGCGCTATCTTCTGATAGACGAGTATCAGGATACCAACGATTGCCAGTATCAGCTGACCAGGCTGCTGGCAGGCACGCGCGCCGCGTTCACCGCGGTGGGCGACGATGACCAGGCCATCTATGCGTGGCGCGGGGCGAGCATCGCGAACCTGCACAATCTCAGGAATGATTACAGCCAGTTGCGCGTGATCAAGCTGGAACAGAATTACCGTTCCTCGCAGCGCATCCTGATGGTGGCCAATGAGCTCATCAATCACAACACCAAGGTGTTCGAAAAAAAACTGTGGAGCGACCATGGCGTGGGCGATGCGATCAGGGTTTTTGCGGCGCGCGACGACGAGCACGAAGCCGAGAGCGTGGTGATGAAGCTGGTCACGCACAAGCTCGAGCATCAGACCCAGTTTTCCGATTATGCGATTCTGTATCGCAGCAATTATCTCTCCCGCGCCTTCGAAGAACAGTTGAGATCGCAGCGCGTGCCCTATACGGTCAGCGGCGGCACGTCATTCTTCGATAAACCCGAGATCAAGGACATCACATCGTATTTGCGGCTCATCGCAAATCCGGACGACGACCCGGCATTCATACGCGCGATCACCACACCCAAACGCGGCATCGGCAATGCAACGCTCGAGAAACTCGGCAGCTTCGCGGGTTCACACAAGATCAGCCTGTTCGAGGCGGCAAACGATGTGGAAATGAGCGCGTTGCTGCCGGAGCGCCAGCATGAGGATCTCATGACGTTCTGCCGTTTCATCGGAAGGCTGGAAGCGCGTGCGGACAAGGAGTCCTGCGGCGAGCTTCTGGATGAGCTGATGCGCGCGATCAACTACGAGGCCTGGCTGTACGACGCCCTGGAGGCGAGGCAGGCGGAGGCCAGATGGAAGAACGTGGACGACTTTGTCGGCTGGCTCAAACGCAAGGCCGAAGCCGACGGGAAATCGCTGCTCGAGATGGTGCAGACCATTGCGCTGATCAACATGCTGGAAGGGCGAGACGAGGTTCCCGATGCGGTATCTTTGTCCACGCTGCATGCGGCCAAAGGGCTCGAGTTCCCGCATGTGTTCATCGTAGGTGTCGAAGAAGACATATTGCCGTTTCGCGACAGCGACGAGAAAGGCATAGAGGAGGAGCGCAGGCTGTTTTATGTCGGCATCACGCGCACCGAACGCAGCCTGCAAATCAGTTACTGCAAACGCCGCAGGCGCGGCAAGGATTGGGCGCTGTGCGAACCCAGCCGTTTCCTCGAGGAAATGCCGCAGGGCGAGCTGCTGCACGCTGGCATCCATGCGGAAGCCGCGGTGAGCAAGGAGGAGGGTATGAGCAAACTTGCCAGACTGAAAGCCATGCTGGCAAGCAACTAGGAAACCGCTGATTTATTCTTGATCGTCGTTCCCGCCTGCGCGGGTATGACGAATAAATCAGCGCTTCTCTAAGAGACGATCAGTTATGCCTTGTTGCCGCGATTGCCGTTGAACTGGGCGCGGTTGCCGTTGAAATTTCCGCGATCCGCGCCATCGCGACGGCCAAATCCCTGGCGATCTCCGCGCGGCGCGGCGGCATTGCGCGCACCGAAGCTGCGCTCCTTCGGTGGCTGGCCGGAGAAACCGGTGCGAGCCTGGCCTGCAAACCCTTCGGTGCGCGCAGGATGGGCATGGCGGCTGTCCGGCGCGCTGTGATGAAAGCCCGCGCCGCCATTATTGCCGTTGCCGGCAAATGCCGGACTGCGATTGCCGAAGTTATCGCTACGGTTGTTGCGATTTCCGCCATAACCGCCGCCATTGCCGCGATTACCGGCGTATCCGCCACTGCCGTTGTTGCCGCCGCTACGCGGACCGCCATTGCCGCGCGGACGATCCGATGACGTGCGCAGTTTGTACTTGGGTTCCAATCCTTCTATGGTGTGCATCTTGATGCTCTGCTCGATGTAGCGCTCGATGCGCTTCAAAAGCTGCGCATCGCGGTTGGATGCAAACGAGATGGCGATGCCCGAAGATCCGCCTCGACCGGTGCGGCCGATGCGGTGCACATAATCTTCGGCGAATTTGGGAAGATCGAAGTTGATCACATGCGAGATGCCGCGCACATCCAGTCCGCGCGCGGCCACATCGGTGGCCACCAGGATGCGCAGGTTGCCGTTGCGCAGATTGAGCAGCGTGCGGTTGCGCTCGCGCTGGCTCATGTCGCCATGCAAGGCGGCAACAGAATGGCCCTGCGCCGAAAGTTGGTCGGCAAGGCCGTCGGCATCGCGCTTGGTTGCGGTAAACACCAGCGCCTGATTGACTTCAGTGTCGGTCAGAAGGTGGCTCAACATCTTGTTCTTGTGCGCCACGTCGTCGGCAAACATCATGCGCTGCTCGATGTTTTCGTGTTTGTCTTTGGCAGCCGAGACGGTGATGCGCTTGGGCGTTTTCAAAAGGCGCGAAGCCAGATTGCCGATCACACCTTCAAGTGTTGCCGAGAACAGCAGCGTCTGGCGTGTTTCGGGCGTGGCTGCAGCAATGCGCTCGACATCGTCTATGAAGCCCATGTCCAGCATGCGATCGGCTTCATCCAGTATCAGCATCTCAAGGCGCGAGAAGTCGATGCGGCCGCGCTCCAAGTGATCGATCAGGCGGCCGGGTGTTGCCACCAGGATGTCGACATGGCTGGACAGCAAACGGTTCTGCACAGGATAAGGCATGCCGCCCAGGATGCTGATGATCTTGAAACGCATGTGCTTGCCGTATTTTGTTGCCGCATCGCAGACCTGCTGGGCGAGTTCGCGCGTGGGGGTCAAGACGAGCACGCGCGGGCCCTTGCCCGGCATCTTTGAAGGAGTGGCCAGGCGATTCAACGCAGGCAGGATGAATGCGGCCGTCTTGCCGCTGCCGGTTTGGGCGGATGCCATCAGATCGTGGCCTGCGATGATCTCGGGAATGGCCTGGCCCTGGATGGGCGTGGGTTCCGTGTAGCCTGTTTCGGCGATCGCCTTCAGGATGGATGGATTCAGATTCAGTGTTGCGAATGACATTGTTGCTTCCTTTAGTATCAAAGGGTGTTCGATTCTTCACAGGGGCAAGCGCAGTTATTGACTCGCAAGCCCGGCGTGAAGAAACAATCTTCCCAAGGTAAACGCAGGCAGCCGACCGTTGTACGGGCAGAGGATCAACCGGCGCAAAAAACATCGTTGCTAACCGGAAAATCCTGAACGACCCTTTTGGGATCGCATCGAATTTTTTAGACAGGCGCGCTTTAGAAGCGCACGAGAGATAGGTCGGAAACGATGAACTCAATGCCGCATGGTTACGGCAGTGCGCGCATTATACGGATTAAAAAAATTTACGCCAGCCTAATTTTTGCACTTGAACCATGGATCTTTTTCTGCTCTAATCGCTTTGTCGTTTTTACAAATATCAAATTTATGAAATCCGAACAGGTGGTCAAGGCGCTGGGCGCATTGGCCCAGCCCACGCGTCTTGCAATATATCGTCTGTTGGTCGAGGCAGGGCAGGCCGGGATGATCGCAGGACAGATCGCGGAAAGGCTGAACGCAGCACCCGCGACCCTGTCCTTCCATTTCAAAACCTTGAGTCATGCAGGACTCATAGAGAGCCGGCAAGACGGAAGATTCATATTTTATTCGGCCAATTTTGCGGCGATGAACGGCATGTTGGACTACCTCACCGAGAACTGTTGCGGCGGAAATATGGATGCATGCAAACCGCCTGCCAGGAAAAATTGATCATGTTAAATAAGGAAACTTCAGTGAGTGAAAAGCAATACAAGGTTCTGGTGCTGTGCACCGGCAATTCGGCGCGCAGCATCCTGGGCGAAGTGCTGTTCAACAGTCTTGGGAAAGGGAAGTTCAAGGCTTACAGTGCAGGCAGCAAACCGGCCGGCAAAGTCAACCCAGGCGCGCTGCAATGGCTGGAAGAACATGGCCACAAGACAGAAGGGCTCTACAGCAAGAGCTGGGATGAGTTCGCCGACGGGCCCGAGTTCGATTTCATTTTCACCGTGTGCGACAATGCAGCCGGCGAGACCTGCCCGCTCTGGCACGGCAAGCCTGCCACGGCACACTGGGGCATCCCCGATCCCGCGCATGTCGAGGGGGATATTGCCAGGCGCGAGGCATTTAAAAAAGCCGGCGAGCAGCTTGCAAGGCGCATCCAGCTCTTCATGAGCCTGCCCATCGAAAAGCTCGACAAACTCGTCTTGAAAGAAAAGCTCGCAGCTATCGGGCGCATCGAGGATTGAGCCATGAATATCTTCGAGCGCTATCTCACCCTATGGGTATTTTTGTGCATCGTGATCGGCGTAGTGCTGGGACAGGCTATCCCTGCGCCGTTTCACTACCTGGGCAACCTGGAAGTCGCAAGGGTCAACCTGCCGGTCGGATTCCTGATCTGGGTGATGATCGTCCCGATGCTGCTGCGCATCGACTTTAACGCGCTGCACGAAGTGAAAAGGCACTGGCGCGGGATCGGCGTGACGCTGTTCATCAACTGGGCGGTCAAGCCGTTTTCGATGGCGCTTTTAGGCTGGATTTTCATCCGCCATCTGTTCGCGCCCTATCTGCCGGCAGCCCAGATCGACAGCTACATCGCAGGCCTCGTGCTGCTTGCCGCCGCCCCCTGCACCGCGATGGTGTTCGTGTGGAGTCGTCTTGTGAATGGCGAGCCGTTGTTCACCCTGAGCCAGGTCGCATTGAACGATGCGATCATGGTGTTCGCGTTCGCGCCGCTGGTCGCTTTGCTGCTTGGCATGTCCTCCATCATCGTGCCTTGGAATACGCTGCTGGTGTCGGTATTGTTCTACATCGTCCTGCCTGTGCTCATCGCGCAAATATGGCGCAGGCTGCTCCTTGCACGCGGGAATGAATCCCTGGATCGCGTGCTGGCAAGGCTGGGTCCTGTTTCCATCTCGGCGCTGTTGTTGACGCTGGTATTGCTGTTCTCTTTTCAGGGCAATGTCATCGTGAGGCAACCGCTCGTGATCCTGATGCTTGCAATTCCCATCACCATTCAGGTTTATTTCACCTCATCCCTGGCCTATTGGCTGAACAGGCGATTCGGCGAGGCGCATTGCGTGGCAGGGCCTTCGGCGCTGATCGGCGCATCGAACTTCTTCGAGCTTGCGGTCGCCGCGGCCATCAGCCTGTTCGGCTTCGAGTCGGGGGCCGCACTTGCCACCGTGGTCGGCGTATTGATCGAAGTGCCGGTGATGTTGAGCGTGGTGTATATCGTCAAGCGCAGCCAGGGCTGGTATCAGGCGGGTTGAGTGCTTGTCCTTTTCAACGATGCAAGCCTTGCATTTCATGCAATCGGCGTATAATGCAACGGCTATGCCGTTCGCCACTGATCATCGTTTAAGAGATAACACATTGAATACCTTTGCAGACTTGAATCTGGCGCCCGAAATAATGAAGGCGCTCACCGAATCCGGTTATACCACGCCCACCCCGATCCAGATGCAGGCCATCCCATTGGTCCTCGAGGGGCATGACCTGATGGCAGGTGCACAAACGGGCACAGGCAAGACGGCTGCATTTGCGTTGCCGCTGCTGCAAAAGCTGCTTCCGTTCGCAAGTTCCAGTCCTTCTCCTGCGCGCCATGTGGTGCGTGCGCTGGTGCTGGTGCCGACCCGGGAGCTTGCGATTCAGGTCGAGGCTAGCGTCAAGGCTTATGCAAAGCACAGCCATCTGCGCTCGCTCGTGGTGTTCGGCGGCGTCGACATCAAGACGCAGATCCCTCCGCTTCGAAACGGAGTGGAAATACTGGTCGCAACGCCGGGCAGGCTGCTCGACCACATCGAGCAGAAAACCGTGCAGCTCAATCAGGTGCAGATGCTGGTGCTGGACGAGGCGGATCGCATGCTGGACATGGGCTTCATGCCGGATCTGAAGCGCATCCTCGCATTGCTGCCAAACCAGCGGCAAAACCTCATGTTTTCCGCGACGTTCTCTAATGAAATCAAGAAACTGTCTGCGGAATTTCTGGTGAATCCAAAGCTTATCGAAGTCGCGCGCAGCAATGCGACCTCGGAAAATGTCACGCAAAAAATGTATCGGGTCGGAACTGGCGACAAGCATGCCTTGCTTGCAAGCCTGTTAAGCGGCAGCGATGCCAAGCAGGCGTTGGTCTTTACCAAAACCAAGCTGACGGCAAGCCGCATTGCGCGCCAGTTGCAGCGCGAGGGATTTGCGGCCGACGCGATCCACGGAGACAAAAGCCAGACAGAACGCATACAGGCCCTTGACGCGTTCAAAAGCGGCAAGGTTGTCGTGCTGATTGCAACGGATGTGGCCGCGCGCGGACTGGACATCGAGCAGCTTCCTTTGGTGATCAATTACGAGATTCCCTCTGCGGCAGAAGACTATGTGCACCGCATCGGCAGGACGGGTCGGGCCGGGGCTTTGGGGATAGCCATCTCGCTGGTTTCCCCCGAGGAGGAGAAATACCTTCTGGAAATTGAAAATCTGATCAAGACCAAGCTTCAGGTCGTCGAGTCCCCCGCTATCAAACAGGCAGCACCCCGCATGGCACCACGCGCGCCGCACAGTCAGCCGACAGCCTGGTACAACAAACCCTATGAGCCTTCGCCCTCCTCCAAGGCGGAACGACCGCCTGCGGCAAAACCTGAGAACAAGCTGCCTGCGTTGTTCATGCGCAGAAATACAGCAAAGCCCGATGCAGAAAATTAACGGCGCGCTGCGCGCGCTTTCAGGAGGTTTTCTTGCACTGCTTCTCGCGGCCTGCACGACGACATCCATAGTCCCTGTTGCTCCTGTTGCCGCACCTGTGATCGCCAGACCTGCGCCTAAAATCGCACTGGCGTTGGGCGGGGGCGGGGCGCGCGGCTTTGCGCATATCGGCGTGATCAAGGCGCTTGAAGCGCAAGGCATCACGCCTGACATCATCGTCGGCACGAGTGCGGGTTCTGCGATCGGCGCGTTGTATGCGGCAGGCTATAGTGGATTTCAGTTGCAGAAAATGTCCATCCCGATGAAGGAGGACAAGGTGGTCGACTGGACCTGGCCGGATCGGGGCCTGTTCACCGGGAAGCCCCTGGAGAATTTCATCAACGGCGCCGTGAAGCAAAGGCCGCTGGAAAAATTGAACCGCACGTTCGCGGTGGTTGCGACAGACCTCGTCTCCGGTGAAAAAATCGTCTTTCGCACCGGCAACACGGGGCTTGCAGTCAGTGCATCCTGCGCGGTGCCCGGCATATTCCAGCCCGTGATCATCAACGGCAGAAGCTATGTGGACGGCGGCCTGGTAAGCCCGGTCCCTGCAGCAGAGGCACGCGCGCTGGGCGCGGATTTCGTGATCGCCGTGAACATCTCGAATTCGCCACAAAACAACAAGACAGACAGCACACTGGATGTCCTGATGCAGAGCTTCGACATCATGAGCCAGACGATCAACCGCTTTGAACTGTCGAGTGCCGATGTCGTGATCCGACCCGTCACCCGGGGCATCTCGCAGGACAGCCTGGATGACCGGCATCTTGCAATACTGGAAGGCGAGAAGGCGGTTGCCGAAATCCTTCCCGAGCTGAAAGCCAAACTGGAAAGTCTAAAGAGCGGGCGTTAAAAAACCCCGGCTTGCCGGGGATTTCTTGTCAATAATCCGTATAGCCTTTTTCTCCTGGCGTGTAGAAGGTATTGAAGTCAGGTTCGGTCAGAACCGTACTGTTCTTCAGCTTCTCGACCAGATCCGGATTCGAGATGAAAGGGCGGCCGAACGCGACCAGATCGCCGCGGGACGCATCGAGATCGGCATTGGCGCGAACCAGATCATAGCCGCCGGAAAGGATATAGCGCCCCTTGAAGGTTGCGCGCATCTTTGCCTTCAGCGCGGGGCTGACTTCGGGCGCACCCATCGAACTGTGATCGACGACGTGGATGTATGCGAGACCGATCTCGTTTAGCCTTGCCATCAGCGTCTCATACATCGCATCCATCTCTTCATCGGGCACCGTGCCGTTGAATACGCCATATGGGGAGATGCGCATCCCGATATGATCGGCGCCGATCGCGGCAGCCGTAGCCTTGGCCACTTCGACAGCAAACCTTATGCGGTTCTCGATTGAGCCGCCCCAGCGGTCGGTACGCCTGTTGGTTGCGGTATTCAGGAACTGGTCTATCAAGTAGCCGTTGGCGGCATGCAGCTCGATGCCGTCAAATCCCGCTTCCATCGCATGCTTCGCACCCGCCGCGTATTCAGCGATCGCAGCTTCGATGTCGGATTCGGTCATCTCGCCAGGCACAGGATAGGGCTGCATGCCCTGGCTGTCGGTCCACATTTCGCCTGGCGCTGCAAGTGCGGATGGCGCAAGCACCCTGGCGCCAGGCTGCATGTTGGCGGGATGGCTCACGCGTCCGGTGTGCATAAGCTGAACGAATATCCTGCCGCCAGCCTGATGCACGCCATCGGTCACCATGCGCCATCCTTGCACCTGCTCCTCGCTGAAAATTCCAGGCTGGCGCGCATAACCCAGTCCGTTGGCTGATGGGGAGGTGCCTTCCGCGATGATGAGGCCGGCGCCGGCGCGCAAACTATAATATTCTTTCATCAGCGCGTTGGGCACATTGCCTGTCGCGCGACACCTTGTCAGGGGCGCCATGACGATGCGATTTTTCAGTTGCAGCGTTCCGAGTGCGATCGGAGTAAACAAAGTTGAGCTCATATTTTTTTCCTTATTGTTTAATGGCCTCGACAGGAATCGACAGGGTGACCTCGTCGCTTACCGCAGGCACGTATTTGCCCATGTTGAAATCGGAGCGATTGATGTGCGCGACGGCATTCGCACCGCAGGCTTCCTTCTTGACCATGGGGTGGGGTTTGCATTCGAAAGAGGTCACCGTCAGCGTCACGGGCTTGGTGATCCCCTTGATGGTCAGATCACCGTCCACGCCGACCAGCTTGTCGCCGTCAAACTTGAATTTGTCGGACTTGTAGGTGATCGTCGGATATTTTGCAGTGTCGAAAAAATCCTCGCCCTTCAAGTGCCCGTTGAATACCGGATAGCCGCTGTCCACCGAGTTCGCGTCTATCGTGATGTCCACAGAACCCGTCTTGGCCGCGCGATCGATCGTGATGCTGCCCGAGAGGGTGTCAAAGCGGCTCTCCTGTTCGGAAAAGCCAAGATGGTTGTACTTGAAACGCGGCTTGGTGTGGTTGGTGTCGATCACATAGGTCGCGGGTTCGGCAAACGCGACGGAAGAAAGCGAGGCAGCGATGCACAGTGCGATGAGTCTTTTCATGGTGTTTTCCTTTGTTGTGGGTTGGATGAAGGTGAAGCAAGAACAACGAGATGGAACTTGATCTGTATGTCATCGGCGACCGTGTCGAGGTCTGTCCATTCGCCTATCCCGACGCCATAGGATAAGCGCTTGACATTGAAACTGCCATCGAATGCAGCGCGGTTGCCGTTGACGGTCAAGGATACGGGGGCTGCCACATCCAGCGTTTTCCCCTTGATGGTCAGCCTGCCTGAAACCTGATAGCGGTTGGCCCCCAATGGCCTGATGCCGGTGGAAACGAATGTGGCCATGGGATAATTTTTGGTATCGAACCAGAGCTTGCCCTGCACGGACTCGTCCGCATCGCTCGAACCCGAGTCCACGCTGGCAAGCGCAATCTCTATTTTGGCATGAGCGCTTGCAAGTTTATCCGGGTCAAATCCAACCTGGGCTGCGAATTTTCCGAATGAACCTTCCATGGGCACGCCCATCTGCTTGTAGCCGAAGCTGACCTTGCTCTGGTTTGCCTGCACCTGGTTGTATTCGATCGCCGGCGCATCAAAAGCCAAAAGCAACAAGGCAATCGCAATCGCAAAATGTTTCATGATCATCCTTTATTTACTGGCAACATGCGCAGCAGCACGTCGTCCCGGTCTATGAAGTGGTGCTTTAACGCGGCGGCCACATGCATCGCCACAAGCACAAGCATCGTGTAGTTCAATGCGGTATGCACATCGCTGAGCAGCTCCCCCAGCGCCTTGCTCTTTTCCACCAGATCCGGAAGCGGCAGGATGCCCAGCCATACGGTCTTCACCCCCTTGGCCGAACTCATCAGCCAGCCAGAGAGCGGTATCGCGAGCATCAGAAGATAAAGCAGTCCGTGCACGATCTGGCTTGCGATCTCCTGCCAGCGTGCAAGGTGCAGTGCCGGCGGCCTGTGCGTCGCGCGCCAAAGCACGCGGATCAAGGCCAGCATCAGCACGGTGATGCCCAGCCATTTGTGGTAACTGTACAGGTGAAGCTTGGTGGGGGAAAGCTTCAAGTCATGCATGTAAAGTCCCAAAGGGAAAGCGGAAAAAATCAGGAGCGCGATCGCCCAGTGCAGGCCTATTGCAATCTTCGTATAGCGTTTGATCATCGCTTGTTCCTCAAGCCAGACGACCGCTTCTATAATCATCCAGCGCCTGATGAATCTCATCCTGCGTGTTCATCACGAACGGCCCGTATTGCACGATGGGTTCATTCAACGGCCGGCCGGCAATCAATATCAGCCTCGCCTCTGTTGTCGCGTCGATCCGCACGCTACCCGCATCGTTGCTCATGATTCCCATGCTGCGCATCGCCACCCAAGTTTCACCGACCTTTACCTCACCCCGGTAGACATAGAGGAACGCGTTGTGCGTAAGAGGCAGCTCTTCTTCGAAGGAAGTGCCCGCAGGCATATGCACATCGAGATACATGGGCTCGGTGTCTTCCCTGACAACAGCGCCTATAACGCCATGGCTCGTGCCTGCGATGACGCGCACGCTGACGCCGCTGTCAGTCACATATTCCGGAATCTCGGCACTTGCAAAATCCCGGTACCAGGGCGCTATCATCTTGTTTTTTGAAGGCAGATTCACCCAGAGCTGAAAGCCTTCCATCAGGCCCTCGATCTGCTCGGGCATCTCGGAATGGATCACGCCGCGGCCGGCAGTCATCCACTGAACGCCGCCGTTCTCGAGCAGACCTTCATTTCCCGCGCTGTCCTTGTGGCGCATGCGCCCTGCAAGCATATAGGTGACCGTCTCGAACCCGCGATGCGGATGATCGGGAAAGCCTGCGATGTAATCGTCGGCCACATCGCTGCCGAATGCATCCAGCATCAGAAAAGGGTCAAGACAGCGTTGCAGCTTTCCTGTCAGCACGCGGGTCAGCTTCACACCTGCACCATCCGATGTCTGCACGCCCTTGATCAGATGCTCGATGCTGCGGGATGTAGGTGTATCCATGATGCGCTCCCAATCCGAATTGAACGGTTGCCATCGTAACGCAAGCAAAATGATGGATAAAGCCGTCAATTCGGAATAGACTGTGCCATATATGGAACAAATATCCGCCGACGATTACATCCTGTTTGCCACCATCGCCGAATTCCAGAGCATGGTGCGCGCGGCCGAGCATCTCTCCATCCCCAAGGCCACGGTATCGCGCAGGCTTTCAAATCTCGAGGCAGGCCTGGGTCAGCGCCTTCTGACCCGAACCACGAGGCGGCTGACGCTGACCGATTTCGGGCTGGAGTTCCTAGACCATTGCCGCCGCATTGCGGAAGAAGTCGCCTCCGCAGAGGACTTCGTGCTGAGCCAGGAATCCAAGCCGCGCGGCCGCTTGCGAGTCTCGATGCCGGGCGATTATGCCAGGCAGCATTTTTCAAGGGCGATTGCGACCTTCATCGCGACCTATCCCGAAATCCAGCTCGATCTGGACCTGTCATCGCGCCGCGTCGACCTGATCTCGGAGCGCTACGATCTGGCGATACGCATGGGCGAGCTGACCGATGACAACACGCTGATCGCGAAAAAGATCGACGAACAGCGCTTCGCGCTTTATGCAAGCCCCATCTATCTTGCACTGCATCCCGCACCCTCCCATCCCGACGAACTCGTGCACCATCAGGCAGTGCGGCTGCTCTCCGATCAGGGAAGCGCATTTCCCTGGAAACTGCTCGATGGAAAGACAGAGTGGGAAGCGGTGCCGCCCGGGCGCCTCACTCTGAACTCGCCGGACATGATCAGACAACTGTTGCTTGATGGCGCAGGCATCGGCGCATTGCCCTGCAGCTTTGCAACGCATGACATCAAACTGGGCAGGCTGGTGAGGGTACTGCCTGAATGGTCCTTGCCTGCGGTTCCCGCCTGGGCGGTGATGCCGATGCGCCGCTATCTTCCGGTGAAGACGCGCACATTTCTCACGCATCTTGAACGATTCATGGAGAAGGGATGATGCAGACGGTGTATTTGACACATCCTGACTGCATGAAGCACGAGATGGGCATGGGACATCCCGAGTCCCCGCTGCGCATCAAGGCGATCGAAGAAGCGCTCATCGCTGAAGGACTGACGCCGTTTCTTTTCCGCCATGAGGCGCCTGAAGCGACTATGGAACAGCTATTGCGCGTGCACAATAAAGCCTACATCGAAGCGGTGTTTGCAAGCTCGCCCCAATCCGGTCTGATTTATCTCGACCCCGACACCGCGATGAATCCATATACCCTGAAGGCTGCGCTGCATGCCGCGGGGGCTACGGTGCATGCGGTCGATCTGGTGATGGAGGGAAAAGCGGAAAACGCCTTTTGCAACATCCGCCCGCCCGGACATCATGCAGGGAGGAGCAATGCCGCCGGATTTTGTTTTTTCAACAATGTGGCGGTCGCGGCAAGGCATGCGTTAAAAGTGCACGGGCTGCAACGCGTGGCGATTGCCGATTTCGATGTGCACCACGGCAACGGCACCGAGGATATTTTTCACGACGATCCTTGCGTGATGCTCTGCTCGACATTCCGTCATCCTTATTATCCATATCGGGGAGCAAACAGCGGCAATGATCACATGATCAACGTGCCGCTGGCCGCTGGAACTTCAGGCGAAGCATTCAGGGCTGCGGTCAGCAAACACTGGCTGCCGGCATTGGCACATTTTGAACCTCAGCTCTTGCTGATTTCGGCAGGCTTCGATGCGCATGTCGAGGATGACATGGGCGGGCTTGCTCTGCGTGAAGCCGATTATGCCTGGGTGACTGAAGAGCTCAAACGAGTGGCAAAAAAGCACGCGGGCAAGCGCATCGTCTCGGTCCTGGAAGGCGGTTATGCGCTGGACGCGCTTAAGAGATCAGCCGCAGCTCACGTTAAAGTGCTATGCGGATTGTAAAATCGGCTTGGCCTGGGAATCAATATCGAAATACAATCTGCGGCAGACGCCGCAATCAATCGGGGAAATGTAGATGAGAATTCAGCATGAATACTGAGTCGACCGGCGAACATCCGTTGCAGGAAAGCGCTACTGCATGCCAGGATGCAGAAGGCATGATAGTCCGCCTCGGTCGCATCCTCGACGAATCGCCGAACGAGCTTTACCTGTTCGATGCGCAAACCCTGCACTTCATTCTGGTCAACCTCGGATCGCAGCGCAATCTCGGCTATGCGATGGATGAGCTCAGAAACATGACGCCGCTCGATCTCAAGCCGGAATTTAATGCCGAGACATTCGAAAATCTCATCGCACCGCTCAGGCGTGGCGACGTGGAAAGCGTCATCTTCGAGGCCGAACACCAACGCAAGGACCGCACTCTCTATCCGGTAGAAGTGCGTTTGCATCTGTCAACCAGAGAAGCCGCGCCGGTCTTTGTCGCCATCGTTCAGGACATCACAGCGAAAAAGGTGATGGAAAAGGCGCTGCGCGAGAGCGAACAGCAGACGAGGCAACTGCTGGAAAACCTCGAGTCTGCAATCGTCGTGCATGCGGCAGACGGATCGATCAGTTACATGAATGCCGCAGCACAGCGCTTTTTCGGCTTCGATGCCAAGCAGATGCAGGGAAAGAACGTGCCCGATTTCCTGCCGCATATACTGCGGGAAGACGGCAGCAGTTTGCCTATCGATGAGCTCCCTGAAAACAGGGTGCTCAAGACCGGTAAAGGATTTTACAATTACATAGTCGGAGTAAAGTTTCATGGCATGGGAAATCCGCGCTGGGTTTTGGTCAATGCCTATCCTGAACTGGATGCATACGGCTCAGTGAACAGGGTGATCGTATCCTTTGTCGAGGTCACAAGACGCAAGGAGACAGAAGAAGCGCTCATGAGAAGCGAAGGGCGATTCATTGCGATGGCCAATAATGTTCCTGGCATGGTTTTTCAATATCTGCTGAGAAAATCCGGCCGGTTCACTTATGTCAGCGAAGGTTCCGTTGCGCTCTGCGGATTGGCGCCGAAAGCGCTGCTGGAGGATACTGATCTGTTCACGGATATTTTTTCCGATGCAGACAGGACGCGATTCCTTGATGCCAGGGATCTTTCCGCCCGGGAATTTTCGGTGTGGAGTTGGGAAGGAAAATTCATGCATTCCGGTTGCGAGAAATGGGTTAGCCTGCGCGCGACGCCAAGGGAAATCGACGAGGGCGGGCTCATCTGGGATGGCGTCATCATCGACATCACCGAGGGCAAGGCGATGGAGCTCGAAATTGCAAAATCCAGGGAATTGTTGCGCGAACTTTCGGCACATCGCGATGCGGTGATGGAGGAGGCGCAGAAACGAATTGCGCGCGACATACACGACGAACTGGGCCAGTCGTTGACCGCGCTGAGGATTGATCTGGACTGGCTCGCTGCGCATCCGCACGAGCTTTGCTCAAGCAACAAGGTAAAGCGCATGTCTGACATCCTCGACAAGACGGTAGACTCCGTGCGCAGGATCACCGGGCGATTGCGCCCTGGCATGCTGGACGATCTGGGTTTGGCTGCCGCGATCGAGTGGCAGGTCGAGCAATTCATCGCTCGCACCGGAATTTCCTGCAAACTTGAGATGAACCGCGATGATTTCGAACTCGATGAGCGTTCTTCGATCAGCATTTTCAGGATCGTCCAGGAAGCCTTGACCAACGTGGTCCGCCATGCTGCGGCAAGTCGGGTAGAGATTGCATTGATCCAGAATCACCGTGAAATCACGCTTGAAGTGCGCGATGATGGCAGGGTATTCCAGTCGGAATCAAAGCAGCGTTCCTATGGACTCCTGGGTATCAAGGAACGCGTGCATATATTTGGGGGCAAGATGAACATCGACAGTGAAGCAGGCCGCGGCACCCTTTTGAGAGTAATCATCCCATTGGACGTCAAAGCGTGATCAGGGTATTGATCGCAGACGATCACGTCATTTTGCGGGAAGGCTTGAAGCAGATTCTTTCTGCCTGCGACGACATCGTCGTGGGAGGCGAAGCGGGCAACGGCATCGAAGCACTGAAGATCCTCAAGGATGGAGTATGGAACGTGCTGATCCTGGATATGTCCATGCCTGGCCGAAGCGGCATCGAGCTCATCAGGCAAATCAGGGCAGAACATCCAAAATTGCCCATCCTCATCCTGAGCATGCACAAGGAAGACCAGTATGCGGTGCGCACGCTCAAAGCCGGCGCATCGGGTTACCTTTCCAAGGACAGCGCATCGAACCAACTGATCGCCGCAATCCGAAAAGTGACAGGCGGAGGTATATACATCAATCCCGAGGTTGCCGAAAAACTGGCCTTGTCGCTGCGTCCGGAGTCGGATGCGCTACCCCACACCCTGCTGTCTGACCGGGAATATCAGGTATTCCTGCTGTTGATCAATGGCTTGGGCATCTCTGCCATTGCGGATAATCTCAATCTGAGCATCAAGACCGCAAGCACGCACAAGACGCACATCATGCAGAAGATGAATACTGATAATCTCGTGACGCTCATCAAATATGCCATCAGGCACGGACTTGCCGATTCGGAAGATTTGGAAAACTGACCACTCATCAATAAGGCCGATGCTTTACCCGTTATCGGATAATTCCTACTGGCATCGCAAAGTTCCTATGTCAAAAATCAGCGCCCGCCGATATTTCTTGACTGGGAAATACCTCATTATCCGTCCCGTGGCATGAGTCATACCCTGCAGGATTACCAAGTCTTCCATGCAGACCATGCCTACCCAAAAAAGCTGAAATCGGATTTGCGAGGTCATGAGATGAATGAAAATACTGGCGCTGCATCGGTTTGCTGGCGCATCGCACTGGCGCTTGGAGTGTGCGGCGCAGCGCTGCTGCTCGGTTTGGGCGGGACGGATGTGATCCCCATCGCGGCCGCAGCCCTGTTCCTTGCAGGCGCGATGGGCGCTGGCTGGTGGGGAACAAGACGCCACCATCGCCTGCAAGCCGAGGCCATCGAAAAGGCAAAGATCGAGATTCAGTCCGAACTCAATGCCGCCCTCGCGAAATCCTCCAGGGCCGGGCTTGAGGAGGTATGCCTTGAGGCCGTGCCTATCTGGTCAAAACAGGTCGAGACCTCGCGCAGCCAGACCGAGAACGCGATCATGGATCTGGCTGCCCGCTTTGCGGGAATATCTGAAAAACTGGAAGCCGCAGTCCAGGCCTCGCAATCTGCCGCAGGGGATCTGGCAGGCCGGGGTGAGTCCGGCGCCACAGCGGTGCTAGCGCAAAGCAAGACCGAATTGATGGGCGTGCTCGATTCCCTTAAAGCTGCGCAGCAGAGCCGCAACGAGATGCTCTCACAAGTGCGCAGCTTGACCGGCTATACGGACGAATTGAGAACCATGGCCGCAGAAGTGGCGGCGATCGCATCCCAAACCAATCTGCTGGCGCTGAATGCGGCGATCGAGGCCGCCAGGGCGGGCGAAGCCGGGCGCGGTTTTGCGGTGGTGGCCGACGAAGTGCGCAAACTCTCCACGCTGTCCAGCGATACCGGAAAGAAAATGTCCGAGAAGGTCGGCGTCATCAATACCTCGATCACCGATGTATTTGAGGTTTCCGAACTCGCCTCGAAAAACGACATGCAATCCGTTGCCGCATCCGAATCCTCCATCAAGCAGGTGCTGGACCGTTTTCACGAAGTGACCTCGCAGCTTTCCAATTCCGCAGAATTGCTGCAGCACGAAAGTGCGGGCATAGGAGGCGAGATTTCCGAGGTGCTGGTCGCACTCCAGTTCCAGGACAGGACCAGCCAAATTCTGGCGCATGTGCGGGGCAATCTGGACAATCTGCACCGGCATCTGTCCAAAGAGCATTCCGGCATAGATGCCCGCGCATGGCTTGCCGAAATGGAGTTGACCTATGCCACGGACGAACAACGCAGGATACACCACGGCGCGAAGGCCGCCAGCGCCGAGTCGCAAGAAATCACTTTTTTCTAGGAGAACATGATGGCAAAAACCATACTGGTAGTCGACGACTCTGCTTCATTGAGGCAGGTGGTCAGCATCGCGTTGAAGGGTGCAGGTTATGACGTGATCGAGGCGTGCGACGGCAAGGACGCGCTGTCGAAGCTTAACGGCGCGAAAATCCATCTCATCATCAGCGACGTGAACATGCCCAACATGGACGGCATCACCTTCGTCAAGGAGGCCAAGAAGCTGCCCAATTACAAATTCACACCGATCATTATGCTGACCACGGAATCCCAGGAAGGCAAGAAGGCCGAAGGCCAGGCTGCGGGCGCTAAGGCCTGGGTGGTCAAACCCTTCCAGCCGGCGCAAATGCTTGCCGCCGTATCCAAGCTGATCATGCCCTAGGAGGCCAAGATGCCAATACGCGAGGAAACCAAAAACGGTGTCTGCCATCTCGCCATTGAAGGCGAGATGACGATCTATAGCGCGACCGAACTCAAGAGCGAGCTCGCGCCCCATCTTTCAGAGGCACAGATTGAAATCGATCTTTCCGGCGTCAGCGAAATGGACAGTGCGGGCTTGCAACTTCTGATACTGGCCAAACGTGAAGCGATGAAGGACGACAGGGTGTTGCATCTCTCTGGGCATAGCCAGGCGGTGCTGGAAGTGCTGGACATCTGCAACATGGCGGCTTATTTCGGCGACCCCGTGATCATCTCATCCCACGCCTGAACACAAGAAAGGATAACCATGAGCATCAACCTCGACCAGGCACTGCAAACCTTCATCGCGGAAGCAAGAGAGCTTCTGGAGGACATGGAAAACTCGCTGCTGCGGCTCGAATCCGATCCCGAGGATGCCGAGATCATAGGCGCGATATTCCGCGCGGCACACACCATCAAGGGTTCGGCAGGCCTTTTCGGGCTCGATCAGGTGGTGGGGTTCACCCATATCGTGGAAAACGTGCTGGATCGGGTGCGCGATGGCAACATCCCCATCGAAAGCAATCTGGTTGCATTGCTGCTCGAAAGCTGCGACCACATGGCCGAACTCGTGAACGTGGTCGCAGATCAGGGCGGACAGCTCGATGAGGCTGCGCTGGGGCGCGAGCATGCGCTGCGCACGCGCCTTCAGGCCTATCAGGGAGTGCAGGCAAGTCATGCGGCCGTGGTCGTCGAGCCCGAGGTCGAAACCAGCGGCAAGGGCGTTGAAGGTGCAGACAACTGGCATCTTTCGTTGCGCTTTGACCGTGAGATCCTGAAAAACGGCATGGATCCGATCTCCTTTTTTCGCTACCTTGCGACTTTGGGCGAGATCGTCTCCATCATTACCCTGCCCGATGCGATGCCGCCAGCAAGCGAGATGGACCCCGAGCTTTGCTATCTCGGATTCGAGATCAACTACAAGTCGGATGCGGACAAGAACACCATTGCGGGCGTATTCGATTTCGTGCGTGAGAACAGCAGCATCCGGATATTGAGGGTCGGCCGGGATTCCGGTTTTTTTCGCCAATGATTAATTATCCCTATGAATTATATAGCGAAATCTAATTTATAGTTAATCGGTTCAAACTCCCGATCCATATCCAAAGGATATTCGCCAAATCGATTGATATGCTCTCTCCGATAAGGCGCCGTGCCCCGCAATATTTCCTCGGTTAGGATGTACCCTTTTGCTTGCAGCCCTTTCAGAGCACGTGACATGCCATGGACGTTATGAAGGATGACCATATTGGCCACTAGATGGCTGTATTTGATAACCTTGCGTTGCTCATGCCGAATGTTTTCAGAAATGATGCCGTCACCACCAAAGAAAAGCCATTTAACGAAATCGTTGAACTCCTCACTCTTGTTTGTTGCTGCATGAATGTTTTTCCTTAGCTCCGCATCGTTGATATATTTCAACAAAAACTGAGTACGAATGGCTCTGCCCAACTCGCGGAACGCATAGTACAACTTGTTTTTTCGGCTGGCAGTTCCAAGTCGGCGCAGAATGGTTGACGGCGCAATCTTGCCGGCCTTGATTGAAATGACGACTCTCAACATGTCTTTCAGGTGTCGACTAATAAGTTCCCAATCGATTGTTCCGCGGAACAGGCTGTCAATATGCTCGTAGTGGTCGCTCTTGTCTGCCCTGAAAAATATCAAATCCTTGATGTTACGGATGCGCGGCATCAAGTTGATACCCAACAGGTAAGCCAACCCGAAGACTGGCGTGCTTTGCGCCTGCGTATCGCCGTGTAGCGTGTCTGGTTGAATGTCTGATTGATTGTTGATCAGTCCATCGAGGATATAGACCGCCTCATACACGCCGCACGGGATGAAGTGACTGAATAACGCGATATACTTGTCCGACACATGGTAGTAGCCAATGCCGCCATAGCCACCGTATCGAATATGGTACTCCGAAAGCAGATTCTGCTCGTACATGTTCCATTTGGTGCCATCGGCTGACGCACTCTTACCTGACCCCCAATACCTCGGTAATGCAAATCGATTGTAAGCATTTATGACTTTCATAATTGCCTTGTCTAACCGCTGTTCTGTGACATGTTTAAGGTTTAGCCACGCGACCTGCTTGCGGCTCAATCCTTTTACTGATTTCGCTGTTTGGGTTGGGCCGAGGTTGCAACCATAGCAAAATAGTGTTGTGATAAAGCGCTTTCGTGGATCATCAATCTTCGATTCGAATCCAGAAAGAGGGCCGAACAGCCGATGCAAGTCCAGCCATTTTTCAGTCTCGGTCAAAACGTCCAGAATACTGACATCGTTCATTTGTGACCTGATGGCTTCATCGACCATTTCAAGTTCTGGTGGTGGCTTTTGCCGTTCCGCGCGCCGAATGACTAGGCCTGTTTCATCAATGTCGACTTGGCCATTTTCAGGGAAACGTTTGTCTACCTCTTTTGAAAACGTTTGCAACTGTTCGCGCAAATTGCTCACGAACGCTCTGGGTTCCATAGACAACCCAACTAATTTCCCATATTCATCAATCTCTTTTTCATACTCTTCCCAGCTTACTAGATGATTGCGGTAATCGTCATAGTCACCACTATGTTCCACATACAGATCCCCCGACTTCAATTCATCCACCACTTCAGAAAATACCGCAAGCTCAAGATATTTGCGATGAAAATGTGTTGGTGGCGTGCTGTGCCGCTGCTTTCCAAATACTAGGTTGCGCCATTTTTCTGGCATCCAGTTTAGGTCAAGTGCATCAAGGCCGCTGTCGGCAATTGACAATTGCTCACGGTGGCTGGATCGATATTTTTGAACTAATGCGATCATGCGCAATACGTTTTCATCTTGTGAACTGGATCGCAAAGTTAACGCTTCAAGGCTCTTGAACAATAAGCTGCGCTTGGAAGTGTAGCCAGACAGCATAAATGGATAGTAATTATTTCCCGCGTATGCCATATGCTCGTCGCACTCTGTAATCCAGCCATCCAAGTCGCCGTCTAAAGATTTTTCTATGCGTGTGATGCGTTGTTCGCTGGTTTCGTCTTCGCTCAGCACTATAAGAATCTCACGGAACTGACCAATCAGACGTTCGGTCTGATCCGCTTGCTGTAAATGGTATTGGCGCAATTTCTCTTCAGCCACGTTATGCATACCACGGATGGATTTGATAAATATCTCCGCGATATCATCCATTGCCTTGCGTAATTGTGTTTGAATCAGTAAAACAGCCAACGTGTACCGCTTCAGGGGTTTTAATGCATTCATTTCAGCCAAATCAAGCGCTCTAGCTTCGAGGACTAGCTGTTCTCGCTTGGTAGCAGCGATTTGATCGGTATTCGGTAAATTCTCGGCAAGTCCAATCATTGTATCGATATGGACCAAGAAATCAGCAACCTCTCGCACGTTAGGTTGTTTCGGCTCGCGTTTGAGGCTGTCCCAAATACTGCGTCCAGTTCCTCTTTCCATTAGTCCAGCGAGCCGATCAATAACAGCGTCTGACAAAGTGCCGGCGACGGCCTTGTATATCTGGTCGTTGACTGTTGCCCTTGATTTGCGCGCTAGACGAAACAATTGTGTAAATCCTGGCAATTCAAACCGCCGCTGAATTAATTCCTCGATCAGTACATTGATGATATCCGGTAACTCCTGCTTGGTTTGTGCCGTCTGAAACGCTTGCTCCTGTAACCAACTCTCCCCGGCCGTATCCAATACACGTATTCCGACGTATTCACGCAAACATTTTTGATGCCGGTACCGAGTGCCCGACTGATCATAGCGTAGCATCGCCGATTTGCGTGGAACCTGTACCCGGGCACAGATGCAAATGTGTTCGATAATTACAGGAGGTACGCTCGACAACGCAACAAAATATCCAAGACGCTGCAATAACTTCAGATGAATGAGAAGAAATGTTTGTTGGGAGACTTGCCTGTATTTCGATGCTACAAATCTCAATTCAGCGGGCGTTGGAGAGTAGATGGCGATCAGCTCCTGATCTGTGAACTCGATCTTTAGGCGTGGATAGGCTGTTTCATGGATGCCGCTCATTGCAATTGATCATTTTCAGTAGATAACAAACCTGACATCGTAAGCTCGATACGTTGTTTGGCTAATTGCTCTGCGCTATTGACAAATGTAGGGATGAACTCGACGGTCATTGTTTCTGATTTACTCTTTCACGAAGTTCCTTACCAACTCGGAAGTGAGGCACGTATTTGGCTGGTACAATCACCTGACTACCTGTTCTTGGGTTACGTCCATTGCGCGGTGGTTTGTAATTCAGCCCAAAACTACCAAAGCCACGAATTTCAGCACGGCCGCCCTTAGCCAAGGCGCTTGATAGCGCATCTAGAATCAATTTAACCGCCAGCTCAGCATCACTTAATTTGAGTTCAGGGTGTAATTCGGCAAGTCGTTCAATCAGTTCTGATCTTATCATATTTGCGGAGCAGTAATTATGTAGCGAGATTTTACCCCCACAGGGGCATAGCAGCAAAACAAACAGTCCAAAATCGATTAAATTCGATGTCTGAAAAACTTTCTTTGAAATCCATGAAGTTAAGTTGCTTTTGCATATTCGTATCGACATTACCACTCATTTGCACGAAAACACTACCACCATTTCGCATTTCAAAGGTGGTTATTTATACCTTTATCCCGTCGGCGCGAAAATGAAAACGAATTCGTGGTGGTTGATGTTTACGGTGATGTAAGGGCCAGAATATGCCAGCGGTGGCGTCCGCTGTGCCGCTCTCCATATGGCATTTCTAACCCTCACTGATGCTATCGACATCGCCACCCCGGCCGGGCGCATGATGATGCAGATCGTCGGTTCCTTCGCCGAGTTCGAGCGTGCCATGCTGCGTGAGCGTACCAAGAACGGTTTGGATGCAGCTCGGAAAGATGGGCCGCCGGCGGTCGCCGACCGAAGCTAAGCCACAACAACAGAAGGAGATTGTTACATTGGTGACATCAGGTCAAAAAACCGGAGCGGATGCAGCCAGATTGTTTCGTGTTCAGCGGATAAGAGAATTGCTGCGCGAGATAGCTCGGAGCATGGAATCGACGATTTACGCTGCCCAACATCACCAGACAAAACCGGATAGCGGTATTTCGTAATCCACACCAAGTGATATTTGCAGTCCCACACAGTGTGACTGCCTGACTTATAATCTTATTGTACTGCCCGATCGCCTAAAGGCGAGGGATGTACGCCAGTGAGGGCGTCCCCCGGCAAAGCCGGGATTACCTTACTTATTTACCCATGTCCATCATCAAGTGTTGTTCTTCCATCATCTGGCCCATCATATCCTCCATAAGCTTCTGTTGCTGATTGATCCAGTCTTCGTGTTCCTGCATCGAAATGCCAGCCTTAGGTTTCATGGTCTGCATTTCCTCCATGGTTTCCTTCATCATTTTCATGTGTTCTGCCATTAGTTTCTGGCGCTCAGGTCCCATGGCGACTTTGCACGACTGCAGTTTAAGCTCGGACTGCTGGATTCGCTGGTTCACCTCCTGCTGGAATTCGTCTTGTGCTGCGATAGCAGATACGGATAGAAAGCCGATGCTGCAAACAGCGATGGTGGCGATCATTTTGTAGACGGATTGCTTTTTCATGATGAATACTCCTATCAAAAATTAACATTAAAGGATATAGCATTGCTGTTGCCAATCTTGAATCTCAAAATCGGATGGATGACACCTCCCTTCGTTAGTTGTGAATAAATTGTTTTAGCCGTTCTTGCCTGACAGATTGTTTCCTTCAACAGTGAGTAGATCGCCAGGACCACCAGCTGTGTCAGTACGCCGGAAGCCATCATGCCGCCCAGCCGAGCCACAGATTCCAGCGCGCGACATCGCCATGGGCAACATCTCCGAACAAGAAGAGGGGCGGCAGGTGGATTGTTGCGGCGATGATCAACAGAGCCACCGTGAAATGGACGAATACCGGATGCCAATTCGGAATTGTCTCAACCATGTTAGACTCCTTTTTCGCTTTCTTGTCCACGACGCATTAGCAAATAAGCCGCGGGGATGACGAACATCGACAGCAGCGGTGCGGTGATCATGCCGCCCACCATCGGGGCGGCGATACGCTGCATGATTTCCGAGCCTGTCCCGCTGCCCAACATAATCGGCAATAGTCCTGCGATGATCACCGCAACGGTCATTGCCTTGGGTCGCACGCGCAATACTGCACCCTCGCGAATCGCACCCAGCAAATCCGCCAGTTCAGTTTTCCCTTCGCGTATCCGTTCACCCCAGGAATTCTTGAGATAAAGCAGCATGATCACGCCGAACTCTGCCGCCACACCAGAAAGCGCGATGAAACCCACGCCGCTTGCCACCGACAAATTGTAGCCCAGTATCCACATGAACCAGACGCCGCCTGCCAGCGCGAATGGCAGCGTCGCCATGATGAGCAAAGCTTCGCCAAAATTTCCGAACGTGAGATACAGCAATACAAATATAATCATCAGCGTCGCCGGGACGACGATCTTGAGTTTAGCCTTGGCGCGTTCCATAAACTCGAACTGTCCCGACCATGTAACCGAATAGCCAGGCGGCAACTTCACCTCTTTGGTCACCACTGCCTGCATGTCATGCACCACAGAACTTAGGTCACGATCATGAATATCCACATATACCCAACCGGAGAGGCGCGCATTTTCAGTTTTCAACATCGGTGGACCGTCGGCAATATGAATTGCCGCCACATCTCCCAGG
>VFSW01003213.1_pt1 | contig 24506 bp, 21 predicted proteins | sample 5358111 | NCBI WGS metagenome assembly VFSW01 (sample SAMN11554181, study PRJNA540505) | mine drainage metagenome | isolation source: sediment from site ElyBrook_90M | place: USA: Ely Copper Mine, Vershire, VT | collected 2017
ACGCATCGCCCGAGTTCCTTCGGGCGGCACCGAAGGCGGATCTGGATCGCTACTTTGCCGCCTTCGCCAAGCTGGGACCGCTGGTTCACTACGATGGCGCCAAGGGTCAGTCCAACATGGCGGAGATCGCCGGCAAGGGCGAGATCATCACTGCCCGCTATGCCGCCCATGCGGAGTTTGCCCATGGGGCGGCGGAGATCGATCTCGGCATCGTGCAGCGGCAGGGGCATTGGAAGATCTTCGCCTTCCACGTCGACTCGCCGCAGCTGCTCTAGCGTGAGCGGGTCCGGTGGCCCAGTATTCCTAATCGACACTGCAGCGAACCACCGGACGGCGTCCTCAGGTGCGTCGTCCGTGGACCGCCCTCCGCACCTCAGCCTCATCTGACGCCATCGGGAAGCGACCTACGGGATTCTGATGGCCGTTCCTGCTGATGCCCCGGTTGTTGAAGCGGTCTCCCCAACGGAGGCCCGGGTCATGGCGCGCTTGCAGGCCCAGGCCCGGCTCAAGGAAGCCGACCTCGCGCGGGCGCAGCGTCTGCACGCCGAAGTCCAGGAGGGCACCCTCTCGGCGCTGCTGGTACGGATGGGCCTGGTGGCGGAGCGCGACATGCTCGACGCGTGGGCCATCGAATCCGGTGTTCCGCGCTTCGACCCGGCGACGTTGCCGGCGCTTCCGCCGGCGGGGATCGAATTGCCCTTGCGATTCCTCAAGGCTCATCGGGTAGCGCCGCTCGGCCTACGCGACGGTCAACTCGACCTGCTGATCGCGGATCCGGCCGATGCCTTCCCCCTGCAGGCGGTCCGGCTGGCGACCGGCTTTGCGGTGAACCCGGTGCTGGGGCTGGGCAGCGAGGTCGAGGATCTGCTGGAGCGCTGGTACGGCAGCGGCCGCTCGGCCCTGGGGGCGATCGTCGATACGGTGGAGACCCCGCGCGGGGCGGCCGACGACGACATCGAGCACCTGCGCGATCTGGCGTCCGAGGCGCCGGTGATCCGCCTGGTCAACCTGCTGATCCAGCGCGCGGTCGAGCAGCGCGCGTCGGACATCCACATCGAGCCGTTCGAGAACCGCCTGAAGGTGCGCTACCGCATCGACGGCGTGCTGCACGAGGTCGAGGCGCCGCCGGCCAGTTCGGCCGCGGCGGTGGTCTCGCGCGTCAAGATCATGGCCCGGCTCAACATCGCCGAGCGCCGGCTGCCGCAGGACGGCCGCATCATGCTGCGGGTGCAGGGCAAGGAGCTGGACCTGCGCGTCAGCTCGGTGCCGACCAGTTTTGGCGAATCGGTGGTGATGCGCATCCTCGACCGCGGCAACGTGGTGTTCGACTTCGCCGCGCTGGGCTTTGCCGAGCCGGCCCTGGGCGGGCTACTGGACGCGCTGGCGCGGCCCAACGGCATCCTGCTGGTGACCGGACCCACCGGTTCTGTTCGTCGGGCCACAGCTATGCGTACAGCTTCCTTCAGATTCCATCTCGCGGTGGACACCCTTGCTGTTCGGCTAACGGTTCCCATCATCAAGGTCCGTAGGGGACTTGCACCCCCAAGTCATCCAGCCCGCCACCACAGCGCGCCAGACAGCGCCAGTCACGGCGCTACGCGCCATGCCTGGCGCACAACGCAAACGGCGCGCCATGGAGAAGGGCGCGCCGTCTGGAAATCGTCTGGTGGGCGGTACAGGGATCGAACCTGTGACCCCTTCCATGTCAAGGAAGTGCTCTACCGCTGAGCTAACCGCCCGAATCGGCCGATAAGTCTAGCCGCGGGTCGGGCCGCACAGCAAGCGCGCCCGCGCTTGCATCGGCTAAAATCGCACGTGCCCTGCGCCGAGGCAAAGGCAGCATTGTTGGCGCTGGTTGAAAACTGACCAGGGATGGAGGCCGAGGGGAACACCCCGTTTGATGGTCAGTTTTCAACCAGCGCCAACAGGCTTGGCTTCTACAGCTTCCTCTATCAGCGCATTTACGGCGAGGCAAACGACGTATCCATGCTCGACATGCATGCTCTGCGCGACGGCCTGCCCGTGCTGCTCGAGCAGATAGGCGTACCGGCAACCGCAGCGATGCGCCATTACCTGTCGCGCGCGCTGGCCTTGAATTCAAGTGAGCACGGCCACTACGCCGATTACTACGATGCAATCCTGCGTGCCCTGGTGGCTGAACGGGATGCCGAGGTGATCGCGCGCCACGGCTATGCATTCGAAGCCGCCGAAAGCTGAGCAGCCCCTCCCTTCAGCCCGCCAGAACCATGGCCTTGATCTTGCGGATGGTGTCACGCACCTGCGCCGCCTGCTCGAACTCGAGGTTCTGCGCATGCCGGTACATCTGCGTTTCGAGCTTGCGGATGGCAGCCGCAGCCGCGACCGGATCCAGTGCACGATAAGCGGCCCCATCCTCGGCGACAGTGGCGGACGCTGCAGCGCCACGCCCGCGGCCGCGACGCCCACCCGAGCCGCCCTCGCTGCGGGCGCCTTCCATGACGTCGGTCACGGCGCGCACGATGCTCTTCGGCACGATGCCGTGCTCGAGGTTGTAATCCATCTGCCGCTGCCTTCGGCGCGCGGTTTCGTCGATGGCCACGCGCATGGAGCGGGTGATGCTGTCGGCATACAGGATCGCCTTGCCGCGCAGGTTGCGCGCGGCGCGGCCGATGGTCTGCACCAGGGAACCGGCGGAACGCAGAAACCCCTCCTTGTCGGCATCGAGTATCGCCACCAGCGACACCTCGGGCATGTCCAGGCCTTCGCGCAGCAGGTTGATGCCGACCAGCACGTCGAATACGCCCAGGCGCAGGTCGCGGATGATCTCGACGCGCTCGACGGTCTCGATGTCGGAATGCAGGTAGCGCACCTTGACGTCGTGTTCGCCAAGATACTCGGTGAGATTCTCGGCCATGCGCTTGGTCAGCGTCGTCACCAGCACGCGGTCGCCAAGCGCGACGCGTTCATGGATTTCGGACAGCAGATCGTCCACCTGGGTGCGCACCGGACGCACCTCGACATCGGGGTCGACCAGTCCGGTCGGACGCACCAGCAGCTCGACCACCTGATCGCGCGACTTCTCCTGCTCGTAACGGCTCGGCGTCGCTGAGACGAAGATGGTGCGCGGTGCGCGGCGCTCCCATTCCTCGAACTTCAGCGGCCGGTTGTCCAGCGCCGACGGCAGGCGAAAGCCGAACTGCACCAGGGTCTCCTTGCGCGAGCGGTCGCCCTTGTACATGCCGCCCAGCTGCGGGATGGTCACGTGCGATTCGTCCACCACCAGCAGCGCGTCCGCCGGCAGGTAGTCGAACAGACACGGCGGCGGCTCACCGGGCATGCGCGCGGTGAGATGGCGCGAGTAGTTCTCGATACCCTGGCAGTAGCCGACCTCGGCCATCATCTCCAGGTCGAACTGGGTGCGCTGCTGCAGGCGCTGTGCTTCGACCAGCTTGTTGTCGCGGTAGAGCTGCTCCAGGCGCTCGGCCAGCTCGGTCTTGATGGTGTCGATCGCCTCCAGCACCGTGCGCCGCGTGGTGACGTAGTGCGACTTCGGGTAGATCGTGTAGCGCGGCAACCGTCGCGTCACTTCGCCGGTCAGCGGGTCGAACAGGGCCAGGTTCTCGATCTCGCCGTCGAACAGCTCGATGCGCAGCGCATCGGTCTCGTTCTCGGCCGGAAACACATCGATCACCTCACCGCGCACGCGGTAGGTGGCGCGGCGCAGCTCGATCTCGTTGCGCGCGTACTGCAGCTCGGTCAGACGGCGGATCAGTTCGCGCTGGTCGAGGCGATCGCCGCGCACCAGGTGCAGCACCATGCGGAAGTATTCATTGGGGTCGCCCAGGCCGTAGATCGCCGACACCGTGGCCACGATCAGCGCATCCTTGCGCTCGAGCAGGGCCTTGGTCGCCGACAGCCGCATCTGCTCGATATGCTCGTTGATGCTGGCGTCCTTCTCGATGAAGGTATCGGACGCCGGCACGTAGGCTTCGGGCTGGTAGTAGTCGTAGTAGCTGACGAAATACTCGACCGCGTTGTGCGGGAAAAAACTCTTGAACTCGCCGTACAGCTGCGCCGCCAGCGTCTTGTTCGGCGCCAGCACCAGGGTCGGCCGCTGCACGTGCTCGACCACGTTGGCGATGGTGTAGGTCTTGCCCGAGCCGGTGACGCCGAGCAGGGTCTGCTGCGCCACGCCGGCATCGAAACCCGCGATCAGGCGCCGGATCGCCTCGGGCTGATCGCCCGCGGGGTTATAGGGCGCAACCAGCTGGAAACGCTCGCTCATGGGTATCCCGTCGTGCCTTGCAAGTATAGGTGGCGCCTGACTACGTACCGTGTAGGCACACGCGCACAAAGCAAGGCGCCCGTGTCCGCTGCCACCCCCGTTCAGCGCGGCGCAGCCTTCACCGCAGAAAACGGAGGTGCGTGATGAACCGGCATGCAGCTATGGGAACCACGTTGATCGAGTTGCTGATGACGACGCTGGTGTTGGCCGTGCTCGGAACACTGGCGGCTCCGGCTTTCGGGAGCCTGCTGGAGCGTGGCCGCGTGCAGGCGGCCGATCAGGCCTTCGTGGTGGCGCTGCATCTCGCCCGCGAAACCGCCGCGCGCAGCGGCGCGCGCACGCTGGTCTGCCCCAGCGCCGACGGCGCGCATTGTTCCGGCGACGGTCGCTGGGAGGCAGGCTGGGTCGTCGCCATCGATCGCGACCGCGATGGCCAGCCGGACACGGCGCCCATGCTGCGCGGCGATCGCGATACGACCAACGGGAGTCTCCAAGGGACGACGCGACTGCGACTGCAGTCCAGCATCGGCCGTCCACGCGTGGTGTTCCAGCCGGACGGCAGCGCAGGCGGCAGCAACGTCACCCTGCTGATCTGCCAGCCCGGCGGGCGCAGCGGTCGCGGCATCGTGGTGTCGAACTCGGGCCGCATCCGCCAGACGGGACTGAGTGTCGCCCAACTGCAGCTTTGCCTCGCGGACGCCTGACCAACGGGGCTTGCATGGTGACACGCACGTCAGCCCATGGCTGCCCTGAAACCGGATCATGAAAAGCCCTGCATCGCTGCAGGGCTTGGACGATACTGGCCGGATCGGTGCGGACGTGGTCGGAAGGGTGGCTGGCGCCCGAAGTAGGACTCGAACCTACGACCCCCTGATTAACAGTCAGGTGCTCTAACCGGCTGAGCTATTCGGGCGAGCCGCATATGCTCGCGGCAGCCTCGCGCGATGTCAAGGTGAAAGCGGCTTCAAGACGCGCCACGGACGCGATAGCAGGGCACATAGGCGTTGCCGCCCGGCAACTTCATGCGCTGCTGCGCGACGAAGGCCTGCAGCAGGGCGTCCAGCGCACGCATGATCTGCGCATCGCCGTCGATCGCGAACGGTCCCTGCGCCTCGATCGCGCGCATGCCCTCTTCCTTGACGTTGCCGGCAACGATGCCGGAAAAAGCCCGCCGCAGGTCCGCCGCCAGCAGATGCGGCGGGCGCTCACGATGAATCTGCAGCGCCGCCATGGCGGCGTGGGTGGGCGCGAATGGCTGCTGGAAATCGAACGGAATCGCCAGCGTCCAGTTGAAGAAGAACGCGTCCTTGGTATCGAGGCGATGGTTGCGAACGCGCTCCAGCCCACGCGTCATGGCCTTGGCCACCGCCGCCGGATCGTCGACGATGATCTGGTAGCGCCCCGCGACCGCGTCGCCCAGCGCCAGCCGCAGAAAGCAGTCGATCTGCTCGAAATAGGCCGCCGACGCGCGCGGCCCGGAGAAGATCAGCGGCAGCGGGATCGCGGCATTGTGGGGATGCAGCAGGATGCCGAGCAGGTAGAGGATTTCCTCGGCGGTGCCGACGCCGCCCGGAAATACGATGATGCCGTGACCGACGCGCACGAACGCCTCCAGGCGTTTCTCGATGTCCGGCATGATCACCAGGTGATTGACGATCGGATTGGGCGACTCGGCGGCGATGATGCCGGGTTCGGTGATGCCGACGTAGCGGTTGTGCTTGCGCCGCTGCTTGGCGTGGGCGATGGTCGCGCCCTTCATCGGACCCTTCATGGCGCCCGGCCCGCAGCCGGTGCAGATGTCGAAACCGCGCAGTCCGAGCTGATAGCCGGTCTGCTTGGTGTAGTCATACTCCTCGCGCGAGATCGAGTGCCCGCCCCAGCACACCACCAGATTGGGATCGACGTGCGGACGCAGGATGCGCGCGTTGCGCAGGATGTCGAACACGGCGTGGGTGATGCCGGCCGAGTCGCCGAGATCGAAACGGCCGGCGCTGATCTGGGTGGCGACGTAGGCGACGTCGCGCACCACCGCCATCAGCAGCTCGTTGATGCCGCGGATGATCTGGCCTTCGACGAAAGCCTGCGCCGGCGCGTGCACCAGCTCGATCTTGATGCCGCGATCCTGCTGCAGCACCTGGATGTCGAAATCGGGATAGCGATCCAGTTGCGAGCGCGGATCGTCCGATTCGCTGCCCGAGGTCAGCACCGCCAGCGCGCAGCGCCGCAGCAGCGCGTGCAGGCCCGACTGGGTGGCATCGCGCAGCCGCGCAACCTCGTTGCGCGACAGCACGTCGAGGCCGCCGGCCGGCGATACGCGCGCGTTGACCGTGGCGGAGACGGCGCCACGCAGAGGCCGGTAATCATTCATCGTCAGGGGTTCTCCTTGAGCCCGCTTGCGGGATGCCTGCGGCCCAGACGATCCGGAGCCGGGGCCATTCAGCACGGCAGCATCCGCGGCTGCACCGATGGGGTCAAGCGCGGCGCCGAAAAAAACCGGCACCCTCACGGGTGCCGGCCAGTACGAGCGAACCGTCGTGGATCAGAACTTGTAGTTCAAGGTCAGCTGCACCGACCAGCGTGATAGCGGTCTCGAGCTGGTATCGGCGATCTGAAAGGACGACGGTGCGTAGTTGCCGTTGGCATCCTTGTATGCCGAGCTGCTGAGGTTGTAGATGTACTTGCCGGTCGCCGGGTCGATCCCCGCAAAGTCGGCAAGTGAGCGCCCGTACGGGAATCCGATCTGATCGAACTGGCCCCAGTTCTTGTTGACCAGGTTGAGCACGTTGTAGATATCGAGCTGGATCACACCCTTGTTGCCCTTGAAAAGACCGGGGATCTCCTGCGCGAGACGCAGATCGAGCTCATGCACCCATGGCGAGCGCACGGCATTGCGGCCAGCCACCTGGCCTTCATGGCTGCGCAAGTAGCTGTCGGCCTGGATGTACTGGAAGAACTGCTGCTGCATCTGCGCCGTGGTCGTCGAGGTAAACAGCACGTCGCCCGGGCCCCTCGGCACATAGATCAGGTCATTGCCGAACACCTGATCGCCGTTGGCGTCGTTGCCGAACGTCCAGCTGTAGGGGCGACCGGTGTGGGCATCGAGGAACGTGCCCACGCGGGTGGCGTAGTCACCGAAGAAGTCATGCGACCAGGTCAACGACGCGGTGATGCGGTTGGGGATGCTGTAGTTGGACGGCGCCGCCACCGCGGTGTTCGGATTCAGGCCTTGCGAATAACGCCAGTTGGAGTAGGCCACCGACGAGGTGCCCGGATTGACCTCGGTGGAATTGCCGTGGGTGTAGGCCAGCGACCAGCCCCAGCCGTCGCTGAAGGGTTTCTGCAGTTGCAGGGTGATGTAGTTGGCTTCGCCCAGGTTGGTGTTGCTGAGCTCGATCACGCTGCCGAAATTCGGGTTGCGATAGGCGGCGGCGCAGGACGACGTGGTACACAGGGTGCCGTTGCTGTTGACCTTCCAGTACAGCGGGCGGCCATCCGGACCAAACACCCGTGGCGTGCCGAGGTTGAGATTCTGGTAATAGATCGCATCCTGTGCGCTGACGTGCGCGAACTCGGCCGAAGCGATCATGCCCCACCACGGCAGTTGGCGATCCAGCGCCAGGGAAGCTTTCAACACCGTCGGTTGCTGAAAGTTGGGTGACAGCAGGTCGATGGTCTGGATTCGCGGCAACGTGCCTGACACGGGGTTGGCGGGGTTGGATGAGACCGGGCCACCCTGGGCCGGATTGAAGGCCTGGAAGGTCGCGACGTTCAGACCATAGTTGGTGAATGGATTCGACTGCCACACAGCAGGCGTCGCGCCCATGAACAGACCGAGGCCACCACGCAACTGGGTGCGCAGGTCAGTGTCGAAGTTGTAGTTGAACGACAGCCGCGGCTCCAGCACCGAATGGCCGTTGATGGTGCCCTGGTTGGTCACGCCGAATGCCTGCGCGAAGCCGGCGTTGTAGGGGGGGCTCTGACGCACGATGGGCACATCCCAGCGCAGGCCGTACTGCAGGGCCAGGTTGCCGATCTGCCAGTCATCCTGGGCGAAGAAGCCCCAGTTGTCGTAAGACCAGATGGCCGATGCCGTGCTCAGATTGCCGTCCGCCGGACGCCGCACCTGGTAGTTGGAATAGTTGCCGTTCTGGAAATCGGCGATGCTGTTGAAAACGTAGGCACCCGCGTAGTACTGCAGGAACAGGTTGTCGTATTTGTTGCGGACGAAATCGAGACCGAACTTCACCGTGTGGTTGTCGAGAAACAGCGTGCCGGCCCAGAACGCCGTGTAGGTCTTGGTGTTGAGGCTGTTGGCCTGATACGAATAGTCGGTACCCATATAGACGCTGGGGCCGCTGGGATTGCTCGCCGGTCCCTGCTGGGCATATACGCGCACCTGCGGCGACAGCGGTCCGTAGAGCAGCGGAAGGCGCGAGTATTCGCCGTAGGACACCGAAGTCTCGGACGAAAACGTGTCGCTCCAGTCGTCGTACAGGTTGACCACATAGTTCTTGAAATCGCGTTCCTGCGCGTACTGGTTGCTGGCCAGACCGATCGAACCGGTGGAGCCGCCGTAGAAGTTGTTGACTACCGCGAGATTGCTCTTGGTGCGGTCGTAACGGAAGCTGATGCGGTGATTGTCGCTGATGTTCCAGTCGACCTTGCCGAGATAGCGCTGCTCGGTAGTGTTGGGCTGCGAGGCGCTGGCGCTGCCGGTCGGGAAGCCGTAACCCTGGGCGATGTTCTGGATCTGCGTCAGCTGCGCCTGGGTGATCGGCACGATGCTCGACTTGCCCGAGCCGATGATGCCGATGTCCGGCGTCGGGGTATTGGTGGTGCTCTTCTCGTAGGACAAGAAGAAAAACAGCTTGTCCTTGATGATCGGGCCACCGAAAGTGCCCCCGGCCGTGGTCAGCTTGTTGTATCCGGTGAAGCTGTTGCCCTGCTGGTCGTCACCGACCCACTTGCTGGGCTGATACACGTAATACAGCGAGCCGTGATACTGGTTGGTGCCACTCTTGGTCACCGCATTGATCTGCGCGCCGACGTTGTGCGCGTTGGTGACGTCGTAGTTGTTGGTGGAGACATCGATCGCTTCGAGCGCGTCGATCGAGATCGGCTGTCCCAGCGACGGCAGGCCGCCCGACTCCAGGCCGAACGGATCGTTGGTGGGCACCGCGTCGATGCTGATGTTGTTGTAGCGGCTGTTCTGACCCAGCGCCGAAATTTCACCCCGGGTCGGGTCGGTGATCACGATGCGCGGATCCAGTCGAACATAGTCCTGCAGGCTGCGCCCGGTTGACGGCAGATCCTGCAGATCGCGACTGGTGATGGTGGTGCCCAAGCCTTTGTTGTCGGGCTGGAAGTACTGGTTCAGCACCTGACCGGTGACCTTGACCTCGGCCAGCTGCTTGGCTGCGACACCCATGCTGAGATCGACGGTGGCCGTCTCCGACAGCTTCAGGTAGACATCGTCCTTCTCGGTCTTTTCCAGGCCCGCCTTCGAGGCGATCACGTCGAACGGCCCGCCGACGCGCAGGCCCTGCGCATTGAACTGGCCGCTGGCATCGGTGGTGACGATGCGGGTAGTGCCCGAGGGCACATGGGTAATCCGCACGGTAGCGCCGACGACCGGCTTGCCGGAGTTGTCGACCACGCGGCCGGTCATCGACGACGATGTGTTCTGCGCCATCGCCGACCCCATCGCCAACAGCGATGCGATCGCAAACGGCAGGATCTTGACCCGAATGCGCTGGTTCATGTCTTCAGCCCTTGCTTGCAGGAAAGAAACCCCGGGACGCCACACGCTCCGGCGCAGGCCATCCCGCCCGCCGCACGGATTCGCAAGGTGTCATCCCGCTCGATTGAAGGCGTGCCTGAATCCCCTGCACGACTCGAACGGGAGTTTAACAGCAGCGGATTACATATTTGTAACCGCCTGTCTTTTTCGTAATGTTTTGCGCGGCCGCGATCGCCGCCTACAGCACGTTGCACGAGCAATGCAGGCTCGCAGCATGGCTGATCGCCAGCATCGATACCGACAGCCGGCGCGGCGACCATCTTGTCGAAACGTGATGGAAAAGGAGGCTTCGGGCTGGCGCCGGTTCACGAACTGCAAGGAAAAGGGAGCGCCGCCGAGCCGGCCCGCGGGCGCGACCCGGTCATGCGCGCCGGATCAGAAACCGGCGCCCTTGAGGTAGGCGGCGACGCCGCCGAGGAACATCTGCACCGACAGGGCTACCAGCAGCATGCCCATCAGGCGCTCGAGCGCGATCAGCACGCTCTCGCCCAGCCAGCGGAACAGATAAGTGGCCGACAACAGGATGGCCGCGGTCGCCAGCCAGGCCAGAAACAGCGCCAGGCTCCATTGCCACAGCCGCCCCGGCTGGGTGTTGGTCAGCAGCAGCAGCGCCGCCATCGTCGACGGGCCGGCGACCGAAGGGATCGCCATCGGCACGATGAACGGCTCACCCTCGCCGACCGCACCGAACAGGCCTTCCCTGGGCGGGAAGATCATGCGTACGCCGATCAGGAACAGCACGATGCCGCCGGCGATGCTGACCGACTCCTGCTTGAGCTGCAGCAGCTTGAGGATGTACTGGCCGCCCAGCAGGAACGCGAACAGCACGCCCAGCGCGATCAGCAATTCGCGCAGCAGCACCCGGCGCCGGCGTTGCGGCGCCACGTTTTTCAGCAGACTGAGAAACAGCGGGATGTTGCCCAGCGGATCCATGATCAGGAACAGCAGGATGCCGGCGGACAACGTGTTGGCCTGCGCGCCCATGACCGTGTGCCCGGCTCAGCCGACGGTGCGCAGGTCGAGCAGTGCGCCGCGCGCCGCGTTGCCCGCCGCCGACAGCAGATAGACCACCGCCGCCGCCGTGGCATCGGGCAGCGGATGCTGGCGCGTGTCCTCGCCGAACCAGGCCATCTTGCGCAGCGCGGTGCGCATCGGCGCCGGCAGCAGCGCATGCACGCGCAGCGGGCCGGCGTCGTGCTCCTGGTGCAGGATCGCGACCAGCGTTTCCAGCCCCGCCTTGGCGACGCCGTAGGCACCCCAGTGCGCGCGACGCATGCGCTCGGGGTCGTCGAGCACGAACACTGCCGCGCTGTCGGCGCGCGCCGTCAGCAGCGGCAGCAGCGCCTGCATCAGCAGGAACGGCGCGGTCAGGTTCACCTGCAGCACGCGCAGCCACTCCTCGGCGGACAGCGCGTCCAGCGGCGTCAGACCGTCAAAGCGCGCCGCCGCATGCACCACGCCGTCGAGGCCGCCGAGATCGCGCTCGATCGCCGCGGCAACGCCGTCGCAATCACGCGGACTGGCACCCTCAAGGTTCAGCGGATAGATCGCCGGCTCGGCGCCGCCGGCAGCCTTGATCGCGTCGTACACCGACTCCAGCGCACGTACGCGTTTGCCGAGCAGGACCACGGTGGCACCGGCAGCCGCACAGGCCAGGCTGACCGACTGGCCGAGTCCGCCGCTGGCGCCGGTGACCAGGATCACGCGGCCGGTGAGGCTGTCCGCGGCCGTTGTCCAGCCGGCGGCCAGACGCACCACGGGCAACGCAATCACGCGCGCGCCTTGCCGGCGTCGCGCACGATGCGCTCGAGTTCACCGGAAGCCTGCAACTCGAGGGCGATGTCGCAGCCGCCGATCAGCTCGCCGTGCACGAACAGCTGCGGAAACGTCGGCCAGTTCGAGTAGTGCGGCAGGCCGGCACGGATCTCCGGATCCTCCAGCACATTCACGGAGTGGAAGTCGGCGCCGACCGCACGCAGTGCCTGCGCGGTGCGGCTGGAGAAGCCGCACATCGGAAACTGCGGCGTGCCCTTCATGAAGAGCACGACCGGATGGGCATCGAGGATGCCCTTGATACGTTCGCTAATGTCCATAGATTCAGGGATTAGAATGGCTGCAGGCGTCATGCGCCCGTCGATCATTGTATCAGCGGCATGCTTCCGCCGAGCTTCGCGGACGCCGCCGCAACCCCCGCCACAAGGAGAACACAGCATGGCGATCGAACTCCCCCCCCTGCCGTACGAGCGCACCGCGCTGGAGCCGCACATCTCCGCCGAGACGCTGGATTACCACTACGGCAAGCATCATCAGACCTACGTCACCAACCTCAACAACTTGATCAAGGGCACCGAGTACGAGGAGCAAGCGCTCGAGGACATCGTGCGCAAGTCCAGCGGCGGCATGTTCAACAACGCCGCACAGGTGTGGAACCACACGTTCTACTGGCAGTCGCTGTCGCCGCGCGGCGGCGGCGACCCGTCGGGCAAGCTGGCCGACGCGATCGTCAAGGCGTTCGGCTCGCTGGACAAGTTCCGCGAGGAGTTCAGCAAGACCGCGATCGGTACCTTCGGCTCCGGCTGGGCGTGGCTGGTGCAGCGCCCGGATGGTTCGCTGGGTCTGGTCAGCACCGCCAATGCTGCCACGCCGCTGACCGGCGCCGATCGCGCGCTGCTGACCTGCGACGTCTGGGAACACGCCTACTACATCGACTACCGTAATGCGCGGCCGAAATACCTTGAGGCGTTCTGGAAGCTGGTCAACTGGGAACACGCCGCCAGCCGGATGGCCTGAGCGCCGCCGCACGCATAGCGACGCCCGCCGCATCCTGCGGCGGTCGTCGAGCAATCCTGATCGTGGCGTCCGGCGCCGCGCGAGCGTGCACTGCGCACGGACGCAACGGATAATGCGCACCCCTCACCTGTCGATGCGCGCATGCCCGTCCGATTCGTCGCCCGCCGTTCGTCGATCCACGGCCAAGGCGTGTTCACCCGCACGCCAATCCCTGGCGGCGCCCTGATCCTCGTCTACAAGGGCCTGCTGATCACCCACGCCCAGGCCGACCGTCGCTACGGTGACCGCTCCGAAAGCGGCCATACCTTCCTGTTCACCCTCAACGCGCGCTACATCATCGATGCCAATGCCGGCGGCAACGCCGCACGCTGGATCAACCACAGCTGCGAACCCAACTGCCACGCCTGCATCGAGGAGAGCGGCGACGGTGACCCGCGCCGCGATCGCGTGCTGATCGAGGCGCTGCGCGACATCGCTCCTGGCGAAGAGCTGACCTACAACTACGGCATCGTGCTGGAGGGCCGGCAGACGCCACGCCTGCGGCGCCTGTGGGCCTGCCGCTGCGGGACTGTGTCCTGCACCGGTACGATGCTGCAACCCAAGCGCCCGCGTACCGCCTTTGCCTGAAATGACGCCACCTGGATCGACGCGACGCCGCGACTGGCAGGAACTGCGGCGTCGGCTGGTGCGGCGCGCGTTCGCGCGGCTGGCCGGCGTCAGCGCCGCGTCCTCGACGCCACTGCCGGCACACGGCGTCCGCCGCATCCTGGTGATCCGGCCCAACCACCGGCTCGGCAACATTGTGCTGCTGACACCGCTGCTGGCCGACCTCGAGCGCGCCTATCCCGACGCCCGCATCGACCTGCTGGTCGGCGGCGGCATTGCCGCACAGGCGTTGGCTGACGGCTATCGCATCGACACCCTGCACACGCTGCCGCGGCACGCGCTGCGGGCACCGCGACGCCTGTTGCGCATGCTGCGGCAATGGCGCGCGATCCGCTACGACCTCGCCATCGACCCCAGCGTCGGTTCGCAGTCGGGCCGTCTGCTGCTGCTGTTCACGCACGCGCGTTTCCGCCTCGGCTTTGCCGAAGCCGGCCAGCGCGGCGCCCTTTCGCATGGCGTGCCGATGCCGGCCGCGCCGCGGCACATGGCACAACTGCCGGTCTACCTGCTGCGCGCCGCGCGCGGCGAGGCGTTTGCGGCGATTCCCTGCCCGCCGCTCGCTCTGCGCCTGAGCGCGGTCGAGCGCGCGCAGGGCGAGGTCGAGCTGGAACGCCTGCTCGGCCCGCGTCGCACCGGTCAGGCGCGCATCGGCGTGTTTGCCGAAGCGACCGGCGCCAAAGCCTTCCCGCCGGCGTGGTGGCAGACGCTGCAGGCCGCACTGGCCCAGCGCTGGCCACAGGCGGTGTTTCTCGAGATCGCTCCGGTCGATGGTCGGCCGCGGCTGGCGGACGTTCCGGCGTACTTCCACTCGCCCGACGTGCGTCGGGTGGCCGCGGTGATGGCCGGGCTGGACCGCTTCCTCAGCGCCGACTGCGGCGTGATGCATCTGGCGGTGGCGGCAGGCGTACCGACGGCGGGGTTGTTCAGCGTCACCGACCTGGCGACCTACGCGCCCTGCGGCGATGGCCATTTCGCGCTCGACACTCACGGTCAGACGCCGCTTGCAGTGGCCGCGACGCTGGCGGCGCGCTGCGAACCGCTGCGGCGCGCGGAGCCGCGCACCGGCGGTGTCGCTGCGGATCAGGCCGGATAGTCGATCGTCCGCACGGTCAGCGTGAGGTCGCCCGCGGGGCGCCGCCACACCACCTCGTCGCCGGGTCGCGCACCCAGGAGCGCCCGCGCCAGCGGTGACCGCCAGCTGACGCGACCCTGCTCGGCGTCCGCCTCGTCTTCGCCGACAATCGCATAGCAATGCGTACCGCCCGCATCGTCCTCGGCGCGGACGGCCGCGCCAAACGCAACACGATCGCGCGGCTGTGCCGCGGCATCCACCGCGATTACCGTCGCCAGCCGCGCCTGCAGCCAGCGCAGATCGCGCTCGACGGCGGCCAGGGCGGCGGCATCCGCCGCGCGTTCGCTGGCCAGCTGCAGCCGTGTACGCTCCGACTCGGCTGCGGCGAACCGCTGGCGCAACTGGGCTAGCCCGCGCGCGGTGACATAGTTGGGATGCGGACTGAGCGGCCGCTCGGGCAGCGCCACGGGCAGATCGGATTCGCGGGTGAAAGCACGACTCATGAGGCGGCTCAGTCGTCCTCGGCACGCGGCTTCCATGCCGACGCCAGCTGCTTTTGCACCGGTGGCGGCGCCGGCTCGTAATGGCTCAGATCCATGGCGTAACGGCCCTGGCCGCCGGTCATCGATTTCAGCTCGGTGGCGTAATCGGCCAGCTCGGCCAGCGGCACCTGCGCCCTGATCACGGTCTCGCCGCCGCGCAGGGTGTCGGTGCCGAGGATGCGCGCGCGCTTGGCGGCGAGCCCACCGGTGACATCACCGACGTGCGGCTCGGGCGCGTTGACCTCGAGATCGACGATCGGCTCCAGCACCAGCGGCCGCGCCTTGGCGACGGCGTCGAGAAAGGCCTTGCGGCCGGCACTGACGAAGGCGATCTCCTTCGAGTCCACCGGGTGGTATTTGCCGTCGAACACGGTCACGCGCACGTCCTGCAGCGGATAGCCGGCGACCGCACCGTGCTCGAGCACCTGGCGCACGCCCTTTTCCACCGCGGGGATGAACTGGTGCGGGATGGTGCCGCCCCTGACCGCATCGACGAACTCGAAGCCGGCGCCGCGCGGCAGCGGCTCGACGCGCAGGAACACCTCGCCGAACTGGCCGGCGCCGCCGGTCTGCTTCTTGTGCCGATAGTGGCCTTCGGCGGTCGCGCTGACCGTCTCGCGGTAGGCGATGCGCGGCGGATGCGTGTGCACCTCCACGCCGTAGCGCTCGCGCAGGCGTTCGAGCATCAGCTTGAGATGCAGGTCCGACAATCCGCGCACCACGATCTCGTTGAGCTCCTTGTGGTGCTCGATGCGAAAGCAGGGATCCTCCTCGGCCATGCGTGCCAGTGCCTGTGCCAGCTTCTGCTCCTGGCCACGGTGCGCGGGCTCGACCGCCAGCCCCACCATCGGCTGCGGAAAGCTGAGCGGCTTGAGGCGGATCGTGTCCTCGTCGTGGGAGTCGTGCAGCACGGCGTCGAAGTGGATCTCCTCGATCTTGGCCACCGCGGCGATCTCGCCGGGGCCGGCGTGCTCGATCTCGACGTAATCCTTGCCCTTGATGCGAAACAGATGGCCGACCTTGAACGGCTTCTTGCCGTCGTCGATGAACAACTGCGCGTCACGCCGCACGGTGCCCTGATAGACGCGGAACACCGCCAGCTTGCCGACGAAGGGGTCGTTGATGATCTTGAACACGTCGGCGATGACGTGGCGCGCGGGATCCGGCAGCGCCGTCACCGGCTGCCCCTCGGCTCCACGCAGGAACGGCGGCGGATTGGCCTCGGCCGGATTCGGCAGCAGGCGCTCGGCCAGTTCCAGCAACTCGCGCACGCCGGCGCCGCTGCGCGCCGAGACGAAGCAGACCGGCACCAGATGACCCTCGCGCAGGCACTGCTCGAAGGCGTCGTGCAGTTCCTCGCGCGACAGCGCGCCCTCACCGGCATCGAGGTAGCGGCCCATCACCTTCTCGTTGATCTCGACCACCTGGTCGACGATGGCGGCGTGCGCCGCTGCCAACGAGGAAAAATCGGTCGCGCCCGCGGCGTGGAAAAAGCAGTCCAGCACGCGCCGGCCGTCGTCGGCGGGCAGGTTCACCGGCAGGCATTCGCTGCCGAACTCCTCGCGCAGCGCGGCCAGCAGCCCCGGCAGGTCGGCGCCGTCGGCGTCGATGCGGTTGATCACCAGCAGCCGCGCCAAGCCGCGTTCGCGAGCGTAGTGCATCATCCGGCGCGTGCCGTGCTCGATGCCGATCGCGGCATTGACCACCACCGCACAGGTTTCCACCGCGGCCAGCGCGGCCAGGGTCGGGCCGCGGAATTCGGCGTAACCCGGAGTGTCGATCAGCTGCAGGCGACAGTCGGGGCGGTCGACGGTCACCAGCGCGATGCCGATCGAATGGCCGCGCGCCTTCTCCTGCGGATCGAAGTCGGACACGGTGCTGCCGCGCTCGATGCTGCCTGCCGTCTGGATCGCGCCGCCGGCATGCAGCAGGGCTTCGAACAGGGTGGTTTTGCCGGCGCCGGCGTGGCCGACCAGCGCCACGCTGCGGATCTGTTGCGGGGAATAGGACATGACCTGCCTCGCTTCGATGGCTGCGAAAGAGGCCGTCATCTCGTCCGCACGGGGGCGCGAGCCCCCTGGCGTCTGCAGCGCTGGCGGACGGTGATGGCGGGGCCGCGCGGGCATCGCTGTCGCTCGCGCCGACTCGCATAGCCTTGTCCGATGGCGCGCCGCGGTCAAGCGAATCGCATGCAGTCGCGCCGCGACCGGGCGCCGCAGCAGGCGTGGCGCGGATGACTGCACGCTGCACGGACGTCGCGACGCGCCCGCACGACGCCTACCGCGGTGCTAACTTGAATTCCACCGCCACCACGGAACGCCCCGATGCGCCTGCACCCCTTCGCCCTTGCTGCACTCGTTCTGATGGCCGCCCCGGCGGTCGCCGATCCGCCGTCGTGGTCACACGGCCGCCATCATGACGACGAGGGTGGCGGCTACGCGCGCGTGATCGCGGTGGTGCCGGTCTATGCCGGATCGCGCCGACGCTGCTACGAGGTGCCGAATGCCGCGATCGTTGATGGTGCGGTCGTCGGCGGCGTGGTCGGCCACGAGATCGCCGCCAACAGCGGCGCGCGGCCGGGCTATAGCGTCGAGTGCCGCAACGAGGGCGGCGGGCCGCCCGCCTATTACGACGTCACCTACCGGCATGACGGCCGCACCTATCACCGGCGCATGGACCACGATCCCGGCACGCGTATACGGATCGGCGGTGACGGTGGCGGTGACCACCGTGACGACGGCGGCGACGGTGGCGACGGCGGCTGAGCAGCAGCAGCGAGGACGTCGCGGTTCAAGCGCAATTCATCACGTCGCGCTAGCGTAAGCCGCGGGACAGAACGCGATCTCTGCGGGGTACGCCATGAAAACCACGTCGATCCTCCTCGTCGCTGCCATGCTGTGCGCGGTCGCCGCACCGGCGCTGGCGGACCCGCCCGACTGGGCACCCGCACACGGCTGGCGTCGCCACGACGACGACGGCGCCCGTTACGCCTGGGCGCGCGTCCTGGACGCGCAGCCGATCTACGGCACCGACCGCCAGCCGGTGTCGCGCCAGGTCTGTTATCAGCAGCCCGGCTACGAGGTCGAACGCACGCGCTACGTCAATCCCGACCAGGGCCCATCGACCCTGCTCGGCGCGATCATCGGCGGCGCGCTGGGCCACACCGTCGGCCACGGCGATGGCCGTGCCGCGGCCACCATCGCCGGCGCGGTGATCGGCGGCGCGGTCGGCAACAACGCCGCCCGCGGCGATGGCTACTACCAATCGCAGCGCGGCTACGTGCCGGGCTATCAGGATTGCCGCGTGCAGACGCAGTGGCGCCAGCAGGACCGCGTGATCGGCTACGCCGTGACCTACCGCTACGACGGCCGCACCTACCGCACGCGCACACCCTACGATCCCGGCGAGCGCCTGCGTGTACGCGTCGACTCGTACGTCACTCCGGTCAACTGATAACCGGTTGCGTTCAATCGCGATGGGTAGCCCCCGGATCTAACCCATGGGGGACGGAATCCGGAGCTCGATCAAACATCATTCCCGGATTCCGCTGCGCTGCGTCCGGGCTGCGCGGTTTTCGGGTCTTGATCGCGAACGGCTATGAGTCCCGTCCCTAACGCCGGCTTAGCGTGCGCGGCGTAACCTGAGCGCGGCGTTTCCTCGCGCCACACCTTGGCTGCCCATGCCCGCAGGCCCCATTCGCGCCGCCCTCGACGCTGTCCGCATGTACCGCCCGCCGCAACCCTTCCGGCTGGCGGCGGACGCGCTGCCGCAGTCCTCTTCGGGGTTCGATCACGAGGGTCACGCGCTGCTGCGCGCGCAGTATCGGCGGCGACCGCCGCCGGACCGCTGGCGCATCGCAGTTGCCGCCATCCTCACCCTGATCGTGAATGGACTGCTGTTCGTCATCCTGCTGACCGGCTCGCGGCCGACACCCGGCTATTGGCTGCTGCCGCAGCGCCAGGCCATCGAGGTGGAGTTGATCGAACCGGCGCCGCCGCCTGCGGCGCCGGCTTTGCCGTCGCTGCCCGCCGCAGCCGCAACGCCTGCCGTCGAACGCACCGTGGCGCGCATCGAGAGGCACAGCGCGGCACCGCTGCCCAAGCCGACCACATCGCCGACGACCACGGCGCCAGTGCTGCATTTGTACGCGCCCGACGGCGCGCTGCTGCTGCCGAAAAGCGATTTCACCGGCGCGCCGACGCCAGCACCGGCGTATGTCGCGCCACGACCGCAGGGCGGCATCGATCTGCACCCCAAACCACTGCTGACCTACAAGCCGACGCAGTTCGAGAAATGGTGGGCTCCCGACCACGAGGATGCGCTGAGCAAGCTGGTGCGCAAGACCACGGTCGAGAAAACGGTCAAGCTGCCGGGCAACGTGGTGATGAAGTGCGTCGCACTGCCGCTGGCCTTGCTGGCCGGCTGCGGTTTCGGCCCGGCGCCCGAGATCCTGACGCCGGAGACGATCCGGGAACTGCATCGGATTCAGACCCTGCCCAAGGCGCGCCCGCTGGTGCCGGACCTCGATCCCGCGCCGGCGGCCAGTGCACCGCAGGCGCCGCATTGATCCTGGAACATGCCCACGCCGGTTCTCGACGCTTGCCTTCCCGGTCGGCCGTCGAAGCCCGTTCCAGCGCGCCCCGCGACATCACAGGCAACGCCTCAGCGGGTGGCCCGACACGACCGGCCTCCAGAATGCCCCGATTCCCATGCAGCGTTTGTGTGCAGGGGCAACCGCACTCATCGGACTCGTTGTACGATCAGGGTCCGCTGCTGTCTCCGGCGAGCTTTTTCTTCAATGAGCAGCCTTATGTCGCCAATGCTACGCGCCGCGGCGTCCGCCGCCGCCAATAGCGCCTACGCGCCCTACTCGGACATCTTCGTGGGCGCGGCGCTGCGCTCGGTGCAAGGCCGGGTCTATGCGGGCTGCAACGTCGAAAATGCCTCGTTCCCGGTCGGCAACTGCGCCGAGCGCGCCGCGCTGGCGGCGGCGGTGTTGGCCGAAGGCAAGGCCTTCGAATTGCAGTCGATCGCCATCGTTGCCCGCGATGCACAGGGGCGGCAGTTATCGGCGCCGCCTTGCGGCGCCTGTCGACAGGCCCTGATCGAGTTCGGCCCGCAAGCGCAGGTCGACTTTATTGGCCCGGATGGCCAGTGGCTGACCGTGATCGCCGGCGATCTGCTGCCGCACCGTTTTGCTTTTCCACCGGTCTGATCGGGCAGGCCAATGCCTGGCAACCCCGACTCACCGCAGGAAGTCCCTCTTGGGAACCTCTGAACAAGTCCATCGTGGACTTGTCAGAGGGCGCCATCCATGGCTTGAGGAAGGTCTGAACTTGTTCAGACCTTCCCTGGGGGATGAGGGTCCGGTCGCAAGGCGGGGCGCACGGCGTTGCCGTACCCTCATCCCGCCACCAGGCTCTCCAGCACCAGGCGCAGCATCCGCTCCAGTCCGCGCTCGCGCTCGGCCGCGGACAGGTGCTGGTCGCGCTGCAGGTGGTCGCTGACCGTGAGTACCGACAGCGCCTGCACGCCCTCGCGCGCGGCCAGACCATAGAGACCGGCCGATTCCATTTCCACGCCCAGGATGCCGTGCGACTGCAGGCGTTGGTGAAGGCTGGGATCGTCAGCGTAGAAACAATCGGTGCTGAACACTCCACCCACGCGCAGCGGTATGCCCAGGCGCTCGCCGGTTTCGACCACCCCGCGCAGCAACGCGAAGCTGGCGGTGGCGGCGAAATCCTGATCGGCGAAATGCAGGCGGTTGTAGCGCGAGTCGGTGGAAGCGCCCTGTGCCAGCAGGATGTCGCCCAACGCGACCTCGGGCCCGATCCCGCCGCAGGTGCCCACCCGCAGCATCCGCTTGACCCCGTAAAACCGCGCCAGCTCGGTCGCGTAGATCGCGCAGGATGGAATGCCCATGCCCGTGCCCATCACCGAGAGGCGGCGGCCACGAAAGTAACCGGTGTAGCCAAGCATGTTGCGCACGGCATTGATCGGCTCGACCTCCTCCAGCAGGGTCTGGGCGATATGGCGCGCGCGCAGCGGGTCGCCCGGCAGCAGCACGGTGTCGGCGATGGTGCCCGCGGGCGCCTCGATATGGGGTGTGCTCATGGCTGGGCTCTCGTGGATTCAGGGAGGAAGCTCGCACCGTGCGCCAGTGGCGGCCCCCAAGTCATGCCCGGTCCGCCGCTGGCGTGTACCAGCGCCACAGTTCGACCGGCGCCGGGGCTTCGGGACCGATCTCGATCGCCGCCTGCACAGCACGCACCGCCGCCTCAGCCGCGGAGGCGGTGCGTGCATGCACGACGGCCAAGGGCTGCCCGGCCGCGACCGCCTCGCCGCGGCCCAGCACCTCGGCCAGACCGACCGCGTGATCGATCACCTGCTCCGGATAACTGCGCCCGCCACCCAGCGCGACGACGGTCAGGCCCAGCGCACGCACATCCAGGCGGGTGACGTAGCCGGCCTGCGGCGCCGGAACCGCCCGTTGAACCGGTGCCCGCGGCAGATGGGCGGCGGGGCGTTCCAGCAGATCGCGCGGGCCACCCAGCGCCGCCACCATGCGCGCGAAGCGCTCGGCGGCGGCGCCGGAATCCAGGGCCCGCTCCAGGCGCGCACCAGCGTCCAACCCGCCCAGACACAGCAGTTCGCCAGCCAGGGCCAGACTCAGGGCGCGCAGCCGCGAACCGCCGTCGCGCCCGCACAGCAGGTCGAGCGCGGCGCCCAACTCCAGGGCATTGCCGGCATGCCGGCCCAGCACCTGACTCATATCGCTCAGCGCGACACGGGCGCGCAAGCCGGTGCCATCGGCCACGCGCAGCAACAGGTTCGCCAAGGCGCGCGCCTGCACCTCGTCCGGCAACTGCGCGCCGCTGCCGGTCTTGACGTCGAGCACCAGGGCCTGGGCGCCTCCGGCCAGTTTCTTGGACAAGATTGAAGCGACCATGAGCGCGGGTACGTCCACCGTCGCGGTCACGTTGCGCACCGCGTACAGGCGCCGGTCGGCCGGCACCAGATCCGCGCTCTGACCGACGATGGCGCAGCCGACCTCGCGCAGCACCGTCCGTAAACGCTCGGGCGCGGGATTTACGTCGTAGCCGGACAGGCTTTCGAGTTTGTCCAGGGTGCCGCCGGTGTGGCCGAGGCCGCGCCCGGAAATCATCGGCACATAAGCGCCGCAGGCGGCCAGCAAGGGCGCCAGCAGCAGGCTCACGCCGTCGCCGACGCCGCCGGTGGAGTGCTTGTCCAGCACCGGGCCGGGCAGATCGGGCCAGGACAGGCGCTGGCCGGAGTCGCGCAGGGCCTCCGTGAAGGCGACGCACTCGGCCACCCCCATGCCGCGGAAGGCCACCGCCATCGCGAAAGCGGCCACCTGGCCCTCGCTCCACTGCCCCTCGGCGATGCCCCGGGCCAGGGCGCGCAACTCGGCCGCATCGAGCCGGGCACCGTCGCGCTTGCGCCGGATCAGGCTCTGCGGAAGCAGGCTCAACGCAGGCCTCTGGCTCATGCCGGCGCCTCCAATGCCGCCCGCAGTTCGCCGAACAAGGCGCTGGCGCCGATGCGGAAATGCTCGGGACTGATCCAGCCTGCACCCAGGGCCGACTCCGCCAGGCCAAGATACAGCGCCGCATCCGCCAGCGTGCGCACGCCGCCCGCGACCTTGAAGCCGCAGCGGCCACCGGCCCTGGCGATGGCATCCAGCATCACCACCGTCGCTTCCGGGGTGGCATTGACCGGCACCTTGCCGGTCGAGGTCTTGAGGAAGTCCACGCCCGCGCCGAGGCCGATCTCGCAGGCCTGGCGAATCAGTTCGGGACGGGTGAGTTCACCGCTCTCCACGATCAGTTTCAACGTCACCGTCGGCCCGCAGGCCACGCGGCAAGCCCGCACCAGCTCCGCGCCGATGTGCGGGTCGCCGCGCCGCAGCGCGCGGAAGGGAAAGACCAGGTCGATCTCGTCCGCGCCTGCGGCGATGGCGCGCCGGGTCTCGCGCACGGCGCGGTCGGGGTTTTCGCCGCCATCCGGGAAGTTGACCACCGTGGCGATCCGCACCGCCGCCAGCGCCCGCCGCACGGTGACGATGTGTTCGGGGTATACGCAGACCGCGGCCGGCAAGCCCCAGGGCGTGCGCGCCGCGGCGCACAGGGCTTCGATCCTGGCCGGGCTGTCGTCCTCGCCCAGGCTGGTCAGATCCAGCAGCGGGAGCACGCGCAGAGCAAGCGCGTGGCGTTGCTTCGGATCGAGTTCCATGGCGCCGCTCCTTTCAAGGGCGACAAGCCTAGGGGAGAGCGCCGACTCCCGTTTTGACTTGGAGCAAGTCGCGCCGGCACCGGGAGCCATCCCTGGCGCGATCTCCAGCCGATGGATTCACGAATTCTCAGCCGATACGCGCGATCTCCGGCTTGAACGGCATCCGCCGCAGGCGCACACCGGTGGCAGCGAAGATCGCGTTGGCCAGCGCCGGCGCCGCGCTGGGCACACCCATCTCGCCGGCGCCGGCGGGATCGACCTGCGAAGGCACCTGGATCACTTCGACCTCGCGCGGCATTTCGGCCATGCGCGCCAGCGGGTAGTCGGGAAAGTTCTGCTGCACCACCATGCCGTCGCGCACCGTGATCGCCAGGTTGAGCGCGGTGGACAACGCGTCGAGGGTGCCGCCGCTGATCTGCGCGTCGACGCCGCTGGGATCGATCACGCGGCCGACGTCGGCCGCCGCGATGGCACGGTGGATGCTCAGCCGGCCGCCGCTGACCGACACCTCGAATGCATGCGCAACGTAGCCGCCGAAGGTGAAGTGACAGGCCAGTCCGCGACCATGGCCGGCGGGTACGCGGCTGCCCCAGCCGATGCGCTGCGCCGCCAGTTGCAGCACGTTGGCCAGGCGTCCGCTGTCGAGGGTGGGACCGCCATGGCTGGAGTACGGCAGCAGACGCGGCGTCCCCAGCAGCGCCAGCCGCAGCTTGAGCGGATCCTGGCGCGTCGCGTGGGCGATCTCGTCGAGAAAACTCTGCACCGCAAACGCGTTGGCGGTGTGGCCGGGAGCACGCCAGTTGCCGCGCGGCAGCGGAAAGTCGAGCGCGAACCAGGCCAGCTCGAGATTCGCGACCATGCCGGCCGGCGGATCGTCGGGGTACAGCTCGGACGTCCACAGCTTGTCGGCCGGCACGCCGCGCCGCCACAGTTTGGAGGTGCTGGCCAGATGCTGCTGCCAGGCCACGATGCGGCCCTTGCGATCGACACCGGCGGCCAGCGCATGCACGCCGAACGGGCGGTAGACGTCGTGACCGAGATCGTCCTCGCGCGTCCACTGCAGCTTGATCGGCTTGCCCACCGCCTTGGCCAGCAGCACCGCCTCGGCGACGTAGTCGT
>VFSW01003214.1_pt1 | contig 24505 bp, 17 predicted proteins | sample 5358111 | NCBI WGS metagenome assembly VFSW01 (sample SAMN11554181, study PRJNA540505) | mine drainage metagenome | isolation source: sediment from site ElyBrook_90M | place: USA: Ely Copper Mine, Vershire, VT | collected 2017
ACACGCGGCTGCGCGGCAACCAGCCGTAGCGCTTGCGGTGGCGCGCCCGGGCGCGCCCGCCGCATTCCATCCGGCGGTCGCGCACGCGGTCGCGCAACCGGCGCAACACGCGGCTGCGCCGCATCCAGCCGTGGCGCACGCAGTGGCGCGCCCGGCGGCGCGCGCCGCATTCCATCCGGCGGTCGTGCATGCGGTCGCGCAGCCGGCACAACGCGCGGCTGCACCGCGTCCAGCCGCGGCGCACGCGGCCGCCCGGCATGCCGCACCGGCCAATGAGCAAAAGAAGTGATACCAACTTCGCCCCTGCGCGCGACTCGCCGGTCGCCACAATGCCGTCATGCCGACCCTCGGGTCCGGGATCAAAGACCCGCCCGAGGATAGGCTCCCGCCGGCATCCACGGTTTTCCTTGCTGCAATCGGCAAAGTCGTGGGTGGTCTGGCTGGTTCTCGGGTCAAGCCTGAGGACGACCATGACGGTGGGGGGGCCGCATGAGTCAACATGACGACGCCTGGTATGAGACGCTGCGGCGCTGATACCAGGCCGGACGACAGCGGATTACCTGATCTCACACGGAAGGACCGACACCATGCGCAAGACACTCTCGATTTCCCTGACCTTCCTCATGCTGATCGCCGCGGCGCCCTTGCTGGGTGCCTGCCACACCATGGCCGGCGCCGGCCAGGACATCTCCAACACCGGCAGCGCGCTGACGAACAGCGCGAACAAGCACACGCAGTAGACCCCGAAGGCAGCGAAGCAACCTGCCCCGCGGGATAGGCCGCCCTTCGCCGGCTTCCAGCGGGTTGGCAGCCGACGGCAACAGAAAGGACCAAACAACATGAACAAGGACAGAATAATCGGTGCCGGGAAGCAGATAATCGGCTCCGCGAAGAAAGTTGCCGGCAAGCTCGTCGGCGATGCCAAGCTGCAGGTCGATGGCAAGGCCGAGCGGGTCGAAGGCAAGCTGCAGAATGCCGTCGGAAGCGCGAAAGACACGCTGAAGCGCTAGGGATTTCAGATCGCGCGCATACTTCTTCTCATCATCATCGCCCTGGTGCTCATCGGTGCCCTGCCGATTTGGCCGCATAGCATCAGTTGGGGCTAGCTCCCCAGTGGCGGTCTCGGAACGGCACTGATCGTCGTCGTGGTGCTGATACTCGTCGGCGTTATCTGAACCCACCCATGATCATGCAACCTTCATCCAGAGGTATCACCATGCGTTATGTGAATATCGCGACTGTAGCCCTGCTCGGCATGACTGCGCTGCAGGCGCTGGCCCAGGCGCCATCCGGCGTGAACCCCGCCACTGGCGCGCGACCGGGCCATGAGCCCGGCGTTGGCGAGTCGCTGCCACTGTCCGACAAGGCGAGCAACATCAGACCGGCCGATACGCGATCCGACATCGCGCCGACCCTGCCGGCGCCTTCCATCGGCGCAACGGCGACGACTCGCGATTACCTGCAGGCCGCCCGCACGTCGCTCGCCGCCGCCCGCACCGGGCAGGCGCAGCAGTCGCTGGAAATGGCAGAGACGCGGGCACTGTCTCGCTCGGTACCACAGGGCCAGACCGATGTTCCGAGTGACAGCCGGCTTGTTTCCGAGATCCGGGATGCGCGCCACGCGCTGGGTGGTGGCGACAGCGCTCACGCCATTCAGCTCATTGACCTCGCACTGTCGCACTGACGGCGGGGCGTGTTCCGAATACGGGAGGGGAACAAGCCTTGACGGAACCGGCGGAGCCCGGTCGGGCCAAGCCACCCGAGCGCGTGGGGTTTTTCCTGGTGATGGGGCCCGACCTGATTACCCGGGCATCGGATGACGACCCCAGCGGCATCGCCACGCATTCGCAGGTCGGCGCGCTATTCGGCTTCGGTCCGGTCTGGACGTTGGTGCTCAGCTACCGCTGATGGTGGCGATGCGGCAGATCAGTGCCCGCATCGGCCGCATTGGATAAAGGAGATCGCCGTGCAAATGAGCCGAATTATTGGTGCCGTCCTGTTCGCGATCGGGGTGGTTCTTCTGGTATTTGCTTATCGTGCTTCGAACGCTCCGCTGGAACAGATTTCCGACACCCTGACCGGGCACTACAGCAACCAGACGATGTGGTACTTCGTGCTTGGAGTAGGTGGCATCATCGGCGGCGGCCTGCTTTTTGCCCTCGGCAGCCGTAGGTGATGGTCTGCCTGGCAACTTCCGGCGTGACGGCCACCGCCGTCGTCATGGCCGGGCGTGGCGCGATTGATCGTGGATCGGCTCTGCCGGGTGGTTGGCCATTTTTGGTTTGATGTTCCACGGCCCAGATCGGCTATGATACCAGCAACGTGCCGTGCATCTCCCGTAGCCGCATCAGGGATACCTGGTCAACACCGATATCGCTCGCGCGGATGCGCAACCGATGCGTTGGTCCGGCTCAGATCCCGGTTTGACGGACGCGAACCGGTTGGCGGGCTGTGCCGAACTTCAGGTAAACCGCCGTCGGCATACCTGTGTGCCAGTCGCCCAGGTTATCCAGGCGATCGGCGAGATCCGCAAGCGTGGCGTCCTTCGACAGGCTGAACGACAGCGCCCGATCGGCAAACAGCGCAGTCACCTGGTTCGCGGATATTGTTGGTGGATGAGTGCTTTGCATCGCTTTGCTCCAGACTTGTGCTCGAATAAGGACGACGCAGACTGACACTCGACCGCGGGTGCGATGGCGCCTCACGGGACGTGTTTCGTTGGTCTTTTCAGTGCGCGTTTGATGTGCTTATTGTGCTGAACATAACGTGCTGTGGATTACGAGAAAGGATCGGAAACTACTCACGCGATGAGGCGGCCACCATCGCCCCTCAGTCATTCAGGAACTCCTCGCGGGTCGGATTCGGACTACGCCGACGCGGCGCTTCCACCGACCGATATGATAGGCGCAGCCACGCGATGATTCGAGACTACGCAATTCCGGTCCTGATCCTTGGAAAGTGGTTGAGTAGTTTCCTAGTCTATCGGCAGCCGGTGGGCCCCTGCATCACTGAACGGCACAGCGAGCGATTTTCGCTTGCGGGCAGTTCCCCGAAGAACACGACATGAACAGAATCTGGACATACCCTTCAGGAAATTGATTGCCGGGGCGCTAGCTCCCGCCCCATATATAGAGAAGTAAGGAGGCGCGCGTTCGGATGCAGGATCGGGTTCTACTCATAAGGTGTTTCGAAGCCACATCCGGAGCGAAATTCGGGGTGCGCCCAGGGTGACGACTTGTTCGCGTCTTGCTGGTTTGAAGGCAGTTGGGAGCTGCGTTGCCCGCATCAGGAGTTCAGTCGATTTTTGGGTCCCCGGTAGAATCTGCGGGCGGTTGCCATCTGGTGCAGATTGCCAAGTAGCTGCCCTGAGTGAAGACGCATCCGTCACCGCGCCTATGTTCAACCCACTGGCTGACGCCCGGTCAGTCATCGGTGATTGGGATTTCCCCCACGCGATCAGGCTGTTATCATGGGTGTCATGCCAGCGCAGACAAACTTTCAGCAAATTGGGACACCGCCGTTCGGCCGGCCAACGGCCGATCTGTCCCCAAATGAAAAGCGTGAACTGCTTGCCCAACTCCTGCGGCGAAAGGCGGCCGAGGCCGATACATTTCATCCTCTTTCCGATAATCAGCAGGGCATCTGGTTTTTGTGCCAGTTCGCGCCGGAAAGCTCGATCTACAATGTCAGTTTCGCCGGGCGCGTCCGCTCCGACCTGGACATCCAGACTTTGCGGCGAGCGTTTCAGGCACTGGTAGATCGCCATCCTTCACTGCGAACCACGTTTGCGGTGCACGCCGGCAAGCCTGTTCAACAGATCCACGCGCATCAGCCGGTCCATTTCGAGACGACCGATGCCTCCACCTGGCGCGGCGATGAGCTGCAGACCCGGCTGGTCGAGGAAACCCAGCTCCCGTTTGACCTGGAACGCGGGCCGGTCATGCGGGTGAGTCTGTTCACCCGATCCGCACAGGAACACATCCTGCTGCTGGTGATCCATCATATCGTGGTCGATTTTTGGTCCCTCGCGGTGATCCTGAATGAACTCGCCGTGCTGTATCTGGCGAAACAGGCCGGCCGACCAGCCCCTCTTCCGCCACTCGATCTGCAATACACGGACTTTGTTCGTTGGCAGGCCGGAATGCTGGCCGGTCCGGCCGGCGACCGGCTGTGGAGCTACTGGAAGCAGCAATTGTCTGGCGCGCTACCCGTGCTCAATCTGCCGACCGACCGGCCACGACCGCCCATTCAGTTGTTTCGTGGCGCGCAGCACGATTTTACGCTGGACGATGAACTGGCCCAGCAGCTCAGGGCGCTCGCCAAAGCCGAGGGGGCGACGCTGTACATGGTGCTTCTGGCGGCGTTCGAACTGATGCTCTACTACCACAGCGGCCAGGAAGACATCCTCGTGGCTTCTCCCATGGCCGGACGAAGCCGAGCCGAGTTTGAAGGGATGGTGGGCTTCTTCGCCAATCCGGTTGTCTTGCGCGCGAACCTATCCGGGAACCCGACATTTCGGGCGTTTCTGGGTCAGGTGCGTCAGACGGTGTTGGCGGCGCTTGAGCATCAGGATTACCCCACTCTGCGCTTGGTCCAACGACTCCGGCCGCCCCGGGATCTCGGCCGACCACCGCTCTGCCAGACCATGTTCGTCCTGGACAAGCCACACCGGGTCGCTGAACTGGCTGTGCCGGCATTCGCGGCGGGCGAGACCGGGGTACGGATGGGTCAGGGCGGGCTTGTCATGGAGTTGCTGCCGTTGGAACGCCGGGCCGCGACTCTGGATCTGGTCATGTTGGTGATCGAGACGACCGAATCTCTTGCCGCCTCTATCCGCTTCAATGCCGACCTGTTCGATGCGGCCACCATTGCTCGGATGGCAGGGCACTTTCATGTGCTGCTGGAAAGTGTCATCCGCGATCCGGCCGCCGCGATCGGCGACTTGGACATTCTGACCGGTGCCGAGCGCCAGCAACTGTTGGTCGAGTTCAACGCCACCAAGTCCGATTACCCCAAAGGCAAGTGCCTCCACCAATTGTTTGAGGAACAGGTGCAGCGGACGCCGGACGGCGTGGCTGTGGTGTTTGAGGAGCAGCACCTCACCTACGCGCAACTCAACGCACGCGCCAATCAACTGGCCCATCACCTGCAAAGGCTCGGCGTTGGGCCGGAAGTGCCGGTGGCTATCTGCATGCAGCACTGCCTGGAGATGATCGTCGGGATTCTGGGCATTCTCAAAGCCGGCGGCGCCTACCTGCCATTGGATCCGGCGTATCCCAAGGAGCGTCTGGCGTTCATGCTGGAAGATAGCCAGGCACCAATCGTATTGACGCGCAAGCGCTGGCTGGAGAGTCTGCCTGATTATGGCGGGCGTGTCGTGTGCCTGGATCCCTTGTGGGAAGCCATCGAGCGGGAGAGTGACGAGAACCCGGTCAGTGGGGTAAGCGCCCAGAGCCTTGCCTATGTGATCTACACGTCGGGCTCGACGGGGCAGCCCAAGGGCGTCATGTGCGAGCACGGCGGCCTGGTCAATTATCTGTGCTGGGTCAACGAGGGGCCGCTGGGCATTTCCGGGCTTTGCATGCCGCTGACGACAAAACTGACTTTCGACATGTGCCTGAAACAACTTTTCCCCCCGCTGCTGCGCGGCGGCGAGGTGTGGATCATTCCGGAGGAGGTCCTGGCGGAGCCCGCCGCGCTGTTGTCGGTACTTGGTGCAAGGGCAAAGGTTGCGCTCAACTGCGTGCCTTCGTTTTGGAACGCCATCTTTCACGCAATCCAGTCGGGTCAAGCCGCGCTGCCGGGCGAAGGTCTGGCAGGCCTTATTTTTGGTGGCGAGACTTTAGGCAAAGAGCTGGTGGCGCGGTCATTGTCGGTGCTGCCGCATTTGCAGATTTGGAATATCTACGGCCCGACCGAGGCGACAGCCAACGCGTCCGCTGGCCGAGTCCTCTCAGGAGACGAGGTAACGATCGGTCGTCCGATCGCCAACGCGCAGATCTACATCCTGAATTCCTGCCTGAAGCCGTCCGCGATCGGCGTAGCGGGCGAGTTGTACATTGGTGGTGCCGGCGTAGCCCGCGGTTATCTGAACCGACCGGAATTGACGGCCGAGAAATTCCTTCCAGACCCCTTCAGCGCCGTGCCAGGCGCACGGATGTACAAAACCGGCGACCTGGCCCGCTATCGGCTCGATGGGCACATCGAGTTTATCGGCCGCGCCGATCACCAAGTGAAGATCCGCGGGTTTCGCATCGAACTGGGAGAAATCGAGGCCGCGCTTGGCCAACACCCGGCCGTGCGGGAAGTTGTCGTCCTGGCGCAGGATGACGCGGCGGGAGAGGTTCCGATTTCGCTTCGGACAGAAAAGCGTTTGGTGGCCTATTTGCTCATGGAGCACGAGCCTCGCCCCACGACGACTGATCTGCGGCATTTTTTGCAGCAGAAGCTGCCCGATTATATGGTGCCGGCGGTGTTCGTGCCGCTCGACGCCTTGCCGTTGATGCCCAACGGGAAGATCGACCGCCGCGCACTGCGCGCGCCCGACCGATCGCGACCCGAGCTGGACAGGGCGTTCGTGGCGCCCCGGACGCCGACAGAGGTGTTGTTGGCGGAAATCTGGACCCAGCTTCTCGATATTGACCGGGTCGGTATCCACGACAATTTTTTCGACCTCGGCGGCCACTCGCTGTTGGCAACGCAGCTTGTGTCCCGGGCGCGCGAAACCTTTCAGATAGAAATTCCGCTGCGCCGTCTGTTCGAGACACCGACCGTGGCTGGTCTGGCTGAAGCCATCGAGGCCGCGCGTCAGGCCGGGCCGAGTCTGTTGGCGCCACCCATTCTGCCGGCTCCCCGCAATGGCGACCTCGCGCTTTCATTTGCGCAGCAGCGACTATGGTTCTTCGACCAGTTGGAACCCGGCCTTTCGGCCTACAACATTCCGGCTGCCATCCGACTCAAGGGCCCACTCAACCTGGCGGCGCTGGAGCAAAGTCTCAATGAGATCGTCAAGCGCCACGAATCGTTGCGCACGACCTTTAAGCAAGTGGAGGGACGGCCCACACAGGTGATCGCCCCGAGCTTGACGATCAAGCTGCCAGTCGTGGACCTGCGGAAGCTGCCGGCGAGCGAGCGGGAAACCGAGGTCCGGCGATTGGTCGCCGCCGAAGCGCAACTTTCGTTTGATTTGTCCCGGGGCCCGCTGTTGCGGAGCACCGTGTTGCGGCTGAACGACGACGAGCATGTCGGGCTGTTGACGATGCATCATATTGTCTCCGATGGTTGGTCAACGGGAATACTGATTCGCGAAATGGCGACGCTCTATGCCGCCTTCTGCGCCGGCGGGTCGTCGCCGCTGCCTGCGCTGCCCATTCAATATGCGGACTTCGCCCACTGGCAGCGGCAGTGGTTGCAGGGGGACGTCCTGGAAACCCAGATCGCCTATTGGAAGCAGCAACTTGCAGGTGCGCCAGATCTTATCGATCTACCCACGGATTACCCCAGACCGGCGGTGCAGACGTTCCGAGGTGCGCACCAATCGTTGGTGTTGCCCGGGCATCTGCAGAAAGCATTGCGAGCACTGGGTCGCCAGGAAGGCGTGACCCAGTTCATGCTGCTGTTGGCGGCGTTCAAGGTCTTGCTGTATCGCTACACGAGTCAAGACGACCTGATTGTGGGCACACCGGTCGCCAATCGCAACCGGCTGGAGACCGAGGGGCTGATCGGATTCTTTGTCAACTCGCTGGTCCTGCGGACGGACCTTTCCGAAAACCCCAGTTTTCGGCAGCTTTTGCAGCGGGTGCGAGAGGTATGTCTGGGAGCGTATGGCCATCAGGACCTGCCCTTTGATCGGCTGGTCGAGGAATTGCAGGTAAGGCGGGATTTGCGCCGCAATCCGCTCTTTCAGGTCATGTTCGTGTTGCACAATACGTCGCTGCGGACGGTCGAGCTGCCGGGATCGACCCTGACCCTTGTCGAGGGGGACAGCGAGACGGCGCACTTCGATTTGACCCTGGAGATCGCGGACACCGATCAAGGGCTGACAGCGGCATTCGTCTACAACATCGATCTATTCGACGCCGGCACGATTGCTCGGATGCTGAGAAATTTTCAGACTCTGTTGGAGGCTGCGGTCGCCGACCCGGAGCAGCGCCTGTCGGACTTGCCGCTGTTGACCGAAACCGAACGACAACAACTGCTGGTGGCGTGGAATAGTAGCGGGACCGATTGGTCGCGGGATTGGTGCGTTCATCAACTGTTTGAGGCGCAGGTGGAGCGAACGCCTGACGCCATTGCCGCCGTATTCGAGGGGGAACAGCTGACATATGTAGAGTTGAACCGCCGTGCCAATCAACTGGCGCATCACTTGCGGGCGCTCGGGATCGGACCCGAAGTACCGGTGGCCGTCTGCCTGGAGCGCTCGTTGGAGATGGTTATCGGCTTGCTGGGCATTTTCAAGGCTGGCGGCGCATACGTGCCCTTGGACCCGGCATATCCGCGGGAGCGCCTGGCCTTCATGTTGAAGGATGCGCAGGTGCCGGTGCTGTTGACCCGGGAGAAGTTGGCGGCGGAGTTGGCAGAACGGAATGCCAAAGTCATCTGTCTGGATTCGGGCTGGGAAACGATTGCCTGTGAGAGCAGCGCGAACCTCGGCAGCCTGACCTGCCCTGAAAACCTGGCTTACGTCATCTATACGTCGGGATCGACGGGGCAACCCAAGGGCGTTCTCATTTCACATGGCGCGATCGCAGGTCACTGCCGGAATGTTCAAAGCATCTACGAATTGGACTCCCACGATGTGGTACTGCAGTTCGCTTCGTTTAGTTTCGATGTCTCGCTGGAGGAAATCCTGCCGACACTGATCGTCGGGGCTCGGCTGGTGGTCATGGGGACGAACGTCTGGCATCCGGCAGAATTTCATCGAAGGATGGCAGAATTTGGGCTGACGGTCCTCAATCTACCAACCGCGTACTGGCAGGAATTGGCACGGGAATGGGCGGACGTCCCGACACTGGTCCCGAACATTCGGCCCAGACTCTTTATTGTCGGTGGCGATACGATGTCGCCCGATGTTCTCAAGCTCTGGCACCAAACTCCGGTGAATTCAATCCGACTCTTTAATGCTTATGGCCCGACCGAGACGACGATCACGGCAACTTTTTACGAAATCGCGTGTTGTCCCGGTGAGACCATGGCGTATCAGCGCGTGCCCATTGGTCGCCCCCTCGCTGGCCGAGCGATCTATATTCTGGACCAGCATGGCAACCCCGTTCCGATCGGCGTTCACGGTCATCTACATATCGGCGGAGCGGGCCTGGCCCGGGGGTATTTGAACCGGCCTGATTTGACCGCCGAGATGTTTGTTCCAGATCCCTTCTGTGCCGAGCAAGGCGCACGCATGTACAGGACGGGCGACCTGGCCCGCTATCGGCCTGATGGGAACATCGAGTTTTTGGGCCGCGCCGACCACCAGGTGAAGATCCGCGGGTTTCGTATTGAACTGGGGGAAATCGAGGCCGCGCTTGGCCTGCACCCGGCCGTGCGGGAGGCCGTGGTTTTGGCGCGGGAGGACACGCCAGGCGAGAGGCGGCTGGTGGCTTATGTGGTTGCGGACTCCACGGTCGATGCATTGCGCCGCTTTCTCAAGGAGAAGCTGCCCGAGCCCATGGTGCCGGCGGTGGTCGTGCTGCTCGATGCATTGCCGGTGGCGCCCGGCGGAAAGCTCGATCGCCGGTCACTGCCGGCGCCGGATCGATCCAGGCCCGAGTTGGAGAAGGCTTTCGTCGCGCCCCGCGATGACCTGGAGCGCCAACTCGCGCAGATCTGGGAGGAGATCCTGGGCGTTCGACCGGTTGGGGTGACCGACAATTTCTTTGCGCTGGGCGGACACTCTCTGCTGGCGGTGCGTCTGTTCGCTTTCATCGAGAAGCGATTGGGCAGGAAACTTCCGCTGACGACGGTCTTTCAGGGAGCCACGGTTGAGGATCTCGCCGGTGTTCTGCGTCGGCAAGCCACGCCCGGCCCGCAGTCCGCGTTGGTGGCTATTCAACCCGGTGGCAGCAAACGGCCGCTTTTCCTCGTGCATCCGGCTGGCGGACATGTTTTCCCCTACATTCATCTGGCGCGGTCTCTGGGTTCCGATCAACCCTGCTACGGGCTGCAATCGAGGGGCGTGGAAGACGGACAAGACCCGCACACGCGGATCGAGGACATGGCGGCATACTACATCCAAGCCATGCAGACCGTGCAGCCGACGGGGCCATACCTGCTTGGAGGGTGGTCCATGGGAGGCGTGGTCGCCTTCGAGATGGCGCAGCAACTTCACGCGCAAGGTCAGCCAGTGGCGTTGCTCGCGATACTGGATGGTCGGATTCCGACTGCCGATGCCACGTTTCCGGAGCAGGATGCCGAAGCGATCTCGTTGGTTGAGCGTTATTTCGGTATTTCGTTTGGTCCGACCGACTCCCTGACGGAGCTTCCCGAAGACGAACAGTTGGCCATCATGCTGGAACAAGCGAAGGGCGTCGGCCTGGTGCCCGTGGAGCTCGATGTTTCCCAGGCTCGCCGGTTTGTCATGCTTCTCAGGAACGACCTGCGCGCGACGCAGACCTACGAACTGCATCGCTACCCCAGTCGAATAACCTTCTTCAAAGCAAACGAAACGATGACGGGCACGTCGGCGGACCCGACGATGGGCTGGAGCGATTGGGCCGATGGCGGCGTGGAGGTCCATGCCGTTCCAGGCAATCACGCTAATTTGATGTACGAACCACATGTTGAAGTCCTGGCTGCAAAGTTGACGGCTTGCCTCAACCAGGCGCAATGCGCAGCGGCGGGACAAAATGGTGCTACCGCGAAGGTCGATCAATGACTGCCGCGACTGCCTATAACTCCTGGATTGCCTTCCGCAGACCGAATCCGCAGGCCCGCCTGCGTCTGTTCTGCTTCCCGTACGCGGGAACCGGTGCCGCGATGTTTCGTTCCTGGCCGGACCGCTTGCCGGCTTATGTCGAGGTCTGCCCGGTTCAGTTTCCTGGTCGGGGAACTCGGTTGATGGAGACCCCGTTCACTCGGCTCCTGCCGCTTGTCGAGGCGCTCGGTCAAGCCCTTGTTCCGCTGCTGGAGAAGCCATTTGCTTTTTTCGGTCACAGCCTGGGTGCATTGGTCGGCTTTGAACTCGCCCGTCAGCTCCGGAGGCAGTCCGGTGTGCAGCCGGTTCGGCTGTTTGTCTCCGCGGCTCGCGCGCCGCAGCTTCCGCCTCGGCACCGGCCGATCCACGCCCTGCCAGAGGCCCAATTCCTGGAAGAACTGCGTCGCCTGAATGGCACTCCCGGGGAAGTGTTGGAACACGCGGAACTTATGCAGGTCATGTTTCCCATCCTGCGGGCGGATTTCGCGGTTTACGAAACTTACGCTTACTCGTCTGAGCCTCCTCTCCCCTGCTGCATCTCCAGCTTTGGCGGCCTGCAGGATCAGAGGGTGAGTCGAGACGATCTCGATGCCTGGCGTGAGCAAACCAGTGCCTCCATTTCGATGCGGATGTTTCCCGGTGACCACTTTTTCCTGAACACGGCTCAGCCGCTTTTGCTTCGGGCGCTTTCCCAGGAACTGCCTGAAGACAGGTAAGGTTCATTTTATGACCGCAGTACCCATCACCTCCCCGGTTCCTCGGTGGTGCGCTCCACCAGATACCCTGGTGTTAGCTCGCGATGAGGTTCATGTCTGGCGGGCATTTTTGGACCAGCCAAAGCCACGGTGTCAGCGATTCCTTCGCACCCTTGCCGCGGATGAACGGGCGAGGGCAGCGCGGTTTTATTTCGAAAAAGATCGCGAGCATTTTATTGTCGCTCGCGGCGTGCTCCGGACCATTCTCGGCCGCTACTTGAGTCGGGTGCCTCAGTGCCTGGTCTTTCGCTACGGCGCTTATGGAAAACCTGCTCTTGCCGGAGAGACTGACTCGGATGCAATCCGCTTCAATGCGACCCACTCCGACGGCGTTGCCCTTTACGCGGTGACACGTGGTCGGGAGGTGGGTATCGACCTCGAGCGCATCCGCTTCGACTTGGCCGCGATGGAGATCGCCGAGCGGTTTTTCTCACCACGGGAGGTTGCGACGCTCCGGACACTTCCAACCGAGGCGCAGAGTCAGGCGTTCTTTCGCTGTTGGACGCGCAAGGAGGCCTACATCAAGGCTCGGGGCGAAGGGTTTTCACTGACCTTGGACCAGTTTGATGTGTCATTAGCCCCCCGGGAACCGGCCGCACTACTCGGCACGCAGCGAGGTCCATCCGAAACCTCCCGTTGGTTTCTCCAGGAACTCCCCCTCGCCCCGGACTATGTTGCCGCTCTTGCCGTGGAAGGACGCGGCTGGCGTCTTGCCTGTTGGCAATGGCCGGACCCGGTGCAGAAATCAATCTGAATGCTGAGACTTATTCTTTTGTCGAGCCCATCTCTCGGCGATCCGCTTGACGACCACATAGGTGACCAACGTAACGGGCGAGGCAATGATGATCGAGCCCACCAACATGGCGGCATAAGCATCCCAGCCTTTCTGCAAAACCTCCCACAGCCGGACCTGATCCAACCTAAGTGGATGTTGCACCGGAAGAATCAGTTTCCCCAATCGATATTCAGCCAGCCAGATCAAGGGCAACAGAGGGGTATAGAGAATCGCCGCCGTCGCGCCGGCGACCGCGGCGATCACGTTCCTCTTCAGCAGCCAGGCCACCACGGTCGCCACGGCTATAGGGGATGGGTTCAGCGGCAAGAAACTCGCAACGATGCCGATGGAGAAGCCCGCCGCTATTTGGTCGGGTCGCGCGTCGATACGCGACAGCTTTTGCCAAATCTCCCGGGTTTTCTGTTTCAGGGAGAGGCTGGTCATGCCTCAGGGCGCAGAGCTGATATGCGCCACATCACCGACGATCTGACCGTCACGCAACCGGATCAGTCGGTGCGCGCGGTCCATGACCTGAGGATCATGGGTGGCATAAACAAAAGTTGTGCCGTGAGCGCGGTTGAGTTGTTCCATTACTTCAAGAAGAGCGGTCGCCGTCACCGAGTCGAGATTCGCCGTTGGCTCGTCCGCCAGAATCAGCGCCGGTTCGCTGACCATGGCTCGCGCCACGGCCACCCGTTGCTGTTGCCCGCCGGATAACGCACCCGGGCGACGATTTTCAAGGCCGGTAAGACCGATTTCCGCGAACAGGTTTTGCACCCTCTCCTTGCGCTGGTCCGCAGGCACACCTTGCAGAAGCAGGGTGAATTCTGCGTTCTCCAGAGCGGTCAGAACCGGCAGCAGGTTATACGCCTGGAAGACAAAGCCCAGATGCCGCAGGCGCAGACGGGCCAGTTCACCTGAGGATAAAAGTTGCAGGTTCTTCCCTTCTACCAACACCTCGCCGGTATCGGCCCGATCAAGCCCGCCGATGATGTTCAGCAACGTCGTTTTGCCGCAACCCGACGGGCCGGCAATCGCGAGAAATTCCCCAGGCGCAACCTGGAGACTGATACCGCGCAGGGCCGGAACCTCAATTGGCCCCGTGCGGTAGGTCTTCTTCACGTCCTTCAGTTCCACCGCCCATTCCGTCATACCATTCTCCAATCATGCCAGGCTCCGGATCGGTGATCATCCTGCCCCGACCTCCACGAACTGCCGCCCTGGAACCGGTGGACTATCGACCAAGCAGCCGCCGCCTGAAAGTCACGCGACCGCGGAGGTTGGGGCAATCCAGAGTTGCCCTTGCACCCGAAAGATCCGGCGCCAAAAGCGGTGTGTTATCAGGGCACTAGTCCCGGCGCCAGATCATTCCCGGTTTTGTGTGGAATTTTTGGCCGATTTGGCCTAGATGCAACTCCGCGCCGTCGATGCGACGAGAAGGGACGTGCCGTGACACCAGCCGGGGCAATCGTCGCCGCTATAGGTTTGAGCGCCATCATGGGCACCACGCCTGCGCTTGCGGGACAACAGGTCTATGTCTACTCCGTCGTGCATCCCTTCTACGGGGAGATCGGCACGTACACGGACATGATCGACCGCAGCCCGCGCGCGACACGAATCGACTCGCGTCTGCGCATTGCGGTGAGGCTGCTGGGCATCGTCGTTTACCGCCAGGAAGCCAACACAACCGAGATCATGATCGGTAATCGGCTGGTCTTTCTGCAAAGCGCCACCGAGAGGAACGGCCGGCACCTTCAGGTGCATGGCGAGGCTCAAGGCAACCGGTTCGTGGTGAATGCGACGGCCGGTTCATCCACCGGCCCGTCAGCCATCGCCCCTTCGGACCCGTGGGTTCTCCAACACACCGGTGAGGCGACTGTGGTTTTCACGGACACGGGCAGGATCATCGACCTGCACATTTCCGGCGGCAACCACGAGACGGTTTCGGTGAACGGCGTTTCTATGTCTGCCCGACACTTCATCGTAACGGGCGACAAGCGGCAGGAAGTCTGGCTCGACAACCGGAAAATCCCGGTCATGTTCCGCACCATCGAGAACGGCACACCGATCGATTTCGTGTTGCAGAACGCCGCGGCTGCCGCCGGCGCCAAGTAAGCCACCGCCGATCAACGCCGTGACTGTTTGGCATCAGCTATGAGTCCAGAGCCTAAAACACCTTCAATGCACCGGGCAGCTTGGTTCGCGCGGCCTTAAGTGCCGGATAGAACGAAATGACGGTCGCGGTCAGAAACACGATCCATACGGACGAAGCAATCCGTGTCAGGCTCAGGCGCGCGTAGATAATCGGATTAAAAACGAGAGTGGTCGGCAGGCTGCTTCGGAAAAACCAGCGCAGATCCAACCCATGGGTGGCAAAATAATGCTGGACGCTCAACCCCAGCACCAGACCCAGAGCAAGGCTGAACGATGTAAGCGCCAACGACTCGCTGGTGACCATGACGGCAAGCTGCACAGGCCGCAGGCCCAGAGCAGAAAGGAGACCGAATTCATAGCGGCGCTCGAGTACTCGCATGAGAATCGTGTTCAGTATCCCCAACCCGACCACCGCGAGTACCACACCGTTCATGACATAGTTAAAGGCGTCGTCCAACCGAAAGAGCTGAGCCAGTGCCGGCATGGCTTCCCGCCAGGGAAGAATTTCAACCGGCAACCCTACCAACTGTTTCCGCAGGCCCTGGGCCACCATCAGCGACTCGCCCTCCTGTTCCAGGAGAACCGCAACCTGTGTGACCTGCCCGGGCACGCCGAGCAAAACCTGCGCCTCGGATAACGGCATCTGGATGATATGGGCGTCGATCGCTTGGATACCGGTGCGAAATATCCCGTCCACTCGCAGTTGCGTGCTCCGCATTTCGCCGCCACCCGCGTCCGTCGCCGCCGTGTCTGGCGGTTGCACCATCTGAGTCATGAGCACGATTTTGGCCCCGGCCTTCACCGCAAGCTTGCGAGCCAGTTCCAGGCCAATGACGACGCCCGGTTGCTGGTCGTCATTGAGATATTTGCCCTCGACGATGCGCTGGGGAATCAGGGATACGGTCTGCTCCTGTTTGGGGATGACCCCCATGATGCGCACCCCGTCAGAGTTGGCAGCGGAACTCAGCAATCCGGAAGCCAGCAGTCGGGGACTCACGCCTCGCACAACATGTTTCATCGCATCGGTCTGCAGGAACGCCTCGGCCGCAGACACGACGCGGCCTGGCAGCAACAACGCCTGAGAGCCGGTGTCCTGGAATCCCTGCGCCTCGATGACGACGTGCCCGGAGCCAAACCGCACCGCATTGGCAATCATCTGATCGTGCCCGCCATCGAGCAAGCCCAATGAAACCAGCAGCAAGGTCAGACCCAAACCCAATGCCAGTGCGGTCAGCAGGGTCCCGCGGGGATTGCGCCAAAGATTGCGCCATCCGATCTTCACCAGCAAAAGAACACCCATCATCGCTAAACCTTTCGGACCGCCTCCGCCGGCCGAAAACGGGCGGCGCGCAACGCGGGATAGAGGGCCGACACCAGAGCCGTGACGGCCAACCCCAGAGCGGCCTGGGCGTAGGCAGTGAAATCCTGCCGACCGTACCAGAGGGGGCCCACCACTATTCCGGCCAGAGAGACCGCATTTCCTTTGCTACCCAGGCTCAAACCATGAACCTGCAAATACCAGAGCAGTGGAGCCCCCAGCGCTGCTCCCAGCACCAGACTGGCCGCGGCCAAACTTGCCGCCTCCGCCACGACGAGACCTACCACCTGAACCGGACGCATTCCCACGGCCATCAGCATGCCGAACTCACGCGTGCGCTCGATGATCGCCATGAGCATGGTGTTGACGATGCCCATGGCTGCCAACAAGAAAAAGATGAAAAACAGCATAAAAGTGACACGGCTGTTGAACTGCACGTAGTCGGCCAGCTCCGGCGCCAATTCCTGCCAAGGCATCACGCGAACCGGAAGGATTTTGCTCAGCCGCACCTGGAGTGCTGCTGCCGTCGCCGTCGCTGTGGCGATGTCGTGGAGCTTGATGCCGACTTCATGTATCCTTCCCGGCGGCAAGCGCAACAGCTTCTGCAGCGAAGCAAGAGGCATGAGCACCAGACCCTGGTCCATGGCGTCGAGCCCGGTGTGAAACATCCCTGCCACCGTGTAAAGGTCATTCCCCATCGACCCATCGGCCGCCGTCGTCAGCAGGACAATTTCCGACCCCACGTCTGCGCCAATCGTGGTGGCGAGTTTATCTCCCAGCACGATCCCTTTGGGCATTTGCCCGGTCAGGTAGCGCCCTCTTACCATCCGGGTTTGCAGCACGGTGATCTTCTGTTCCAGACGCGGGACGACCCCCATGAGTCGCGCCCCAACCGATTGATGGGTCGCGCTGACCAGGCCGTTGGCGTACACTCGGGGACTCGCGGCCTGAACCCTGGGGTCGGCGTCGATGGCGGCAACCAGCGCGCCGGCGTCTGTCCCGGTTCGCCCTCCCAAGGTTCGCTGAAGGGGACGGTCCGGGTAGTAGCCCGGAGCATGCACCTCGATATCAGACAAGCTAAGCTCGGTGCCGCTCTCGATCATCTGCTGCCGCAGCCCGGCCATCAGGCACGCAACGAACAGCAGCATGGCGTAACCCAGGCCGATCGCCGCCATGGCGATCAGCGTCCGCCCGGGATTATACCAAAGATTGCGCCACGCAAGCCGCAGAAGCGACCCGCTCATTGCTTCAGATTTTTCAAGGAAAATATCGCCTCGCTGATCGGCTTGTCGAAGGTGACATTTTCGTAGGTGATTGTTGTCTGTTCACCCGCATGGTCCAGTGGTTGCATGACCAGGCGCGTAGGAATAAGCCTTCCGCTCATATATTTGTAATCGGAAAAGGACAGTTCCCGCACCAGCTTCCCATCCTCGTCATAGTAGCGCTGCCATATGGGCATCAGATCGTCTTGGCGGATTTCCAAGGCAATTTTCCCCCACACCACCGGAGCCGCCGGCTTGGGTGTCAGGGTGTATTCGGACACCGCGACCCCACCCCGATATCCTGCAAAAGAGGTCGCAATCAGGTAGTCGCTGGTGAGGCGGCTCTGGCCCACCAGGTCACCGATGGTAAAGTCACTGCCCATCCACGATGTCGTCATCATTAATGCCGGCATCTCAATCGTGCGGTCCGCTTTCGGCAGATACATCCAGGCTTTGTCGGCGACCTTCAAGATGGCCGTGCCTGCATCTTCCGGCGGCTGGAGAATGCGGACGAGGATCTTCGACTCGCCGACCGACCAGAACTGCATCGAGATCCTGCGTTGAGAGTCTGCCTTGATGATCTGCATGTCGACGGTGGCGGTGCTGGATTGGCTGGTAAACAGCCGAGCCACCTGGGCGACGATCTCCTGCGCCCGTTGATCATCCGCAGCCTGAGCGAGCTGGGCCAGGCTCAGCCATGTCAGCCCCAGGCAGATCGCGACGCGCCCTTTCTGCCATCGCGCGAAGCGACAGGCTGCCCGGCGGAAGCGAGAAAAGCAAGCCACAAAGAAGTGACGAACTCCCGGAATGGAAGCGGGTGGCGCGTTGTCCTTCATGGTTCGTCCAAAAGCGGCGCAAATGCTTTTGGTCCCTTCAGTGGCGAGCATTGCCGACAATCCTCCAGCGATAGCCGAGTTGTAATGAAGTCCGCCCGTTTATCGCCCGATCGAGGCGCTTCTTGTGCCAATTCTCCCGGAAATTCAATTGCGCGGCGGCGGAATGCGGCTCAGCATCCAATTTCCATCGGCACCCAGGCGACCCGTGGGAGGAATGTCGCTATATACCTTCAGCCTGGAAAACCGCCTCGGAACGTTCCTGTCGGCACTACCTGACCCGGACGAGAAGGCGCCGGGCACGGGGCAGAAGGAGCCAAAATCATGCCGGATATGTCCGACCCGTTGCACCGACACCCTGCCCAGGTCGCGCCTGCTGAAACCCCCGGTTTGCGCGGCCTGCTGACCGTCGCCGTCGCAGTCGTCGTGGTCGCGGGGCTTTACCTCGGTCGCTCGATGCTGATTCCGATCACGCTTGCGGCGCTGCTGTCCTTCCTGCTCGCGCCGCTCGTCAACCTGCTGCGGCGGGTGCATCTCGGCCGCGTCCCCTCGGTGCTGCTTGCCGTGCTGCTGGCCCTCGCGGTGATCCTGGCGTTGGGCGCCCTGATCGGCACGCAGGTGGCCGGACTGGCAGAGGATGTGCCGCGCTACGCATCCACGATCCAGCAGAAGGTCGATACGGTGCAGCAGTTCTTGTTGTCCCGCGTGACGCGCTTCACACGCAGTTTCGGCCACAAGCTTGATCATGTCGGCGCCGCCACCAAAACCAAACCCGGCGCCGCCCCGGCCGCGACACCGTCCACCGCCGCACAGAAGCCGATTCCGGTGGAGGTGCATCAGCCGGACCAAACGGCGATCCAGCTCGCGCGGCGTATCGTCACGCCGGTTGTCGATCCGCTGTTGACAACTGCCGTCGTGTTGATCGTCTCGATCTTCATCCTGCTGCAGCGCGAGGATCTGCGGGACCGGATGATCCGGCTGTTCGGCTCCTCTGATCTGCACCGCACCACAGTCGCGATGAACGACGCGGCGCGGCGGCTGTCGCGCTACCTGCTTGCACAACTTGCCGTGAACGCGCTGTTCGGCGTGATCATCGCCACGGGGCTGGCATTTATCGGCATCCCTTCGCCGGTAATGTGGGGCGTTCTCGGCGCGCTGCTGCGCTTCGTGCCCTATATCGGTGCGCCACTCTCGGCCGTGATGCCGCTGACGCTGGCGGCTGCCGTCGATCCCGGCTGGTCCCGGATGCTGTGGACCGCTTCCCTCTACCTCGTGGTCGAGCCGCTCATGAGCCAGGTGGTCGAGCCGCTGGTCTACAGCCGCAGCACCGGGCTCTCGCCGTTCGCCGTTGTGGTGGCGGCAACGTTCTGGACGTGGCTGTGGGGGCCGATCGGCCTGATCCTGTCCACCCCGCTGACGCTCTGTCTGGTGGTGCTCGGGCGGCATGTGGCGCGGCTGGAGTTTCTCGACGTGCTGCTGGGCGACCGCCCGGCGCTCACACCGGTGGAAAGCTTCTATCAGCGGATGCTGGCGGGCGATCCTGACGAGGCGCATGACCAGGCCGAGGTCCTGCTGAAGGAGCGACCGCTGTGGTCCTATTACGACGACGTGGCGTTGGAGGGCTTGCGGCTCGCCGTCATCGACGCCGAACGAGGCGTTCTGACCCCGGACCATCTCGAACGGATCAGGGTATGCATCCAAAGCCTGATCGAGGATCTGGACGACCACGAAGACCGCCAACCTGCCGCGGGCGCGGCCGAGGCGGTCACCACCACCGCGTCCCGCGCCGATCAGGGTGTTCCCGGTCACCCCGCCGCTGACGGTCCGGCGCCGAGCGGGATCGATCTTGCGCCGGCATGGCGTGGCGAAACGCCGGTGCTGTGCATTGCCGGCCGTGGGCTGCTGGACGAGGCGGCCTCGACAATGCTCGCGCAATTGCTGGAGATGCAAGGGCTTGCGACGAGGGTGGTGCCGCATGCGGCGACCACACGCGCCGCGATCGGCACATTGGATGTGACCGGCGTGGCTATGGTGTGCGTCTCCTACCTGGAGCTGTCCGGCAGTCCGTCGCATCTGCGCTACCTGTTGCGGCGGCTGCGCCGGCACCTGCCGCCGGATGTGCCCGTGCTGGTCGGGCTGTGGCCGGCCGGAGAAGAGATCTTGCACGACGAGCGGCTGCGCGCGGCGGTGGGTGCGGATTACTACACAAGCTCGTTGCATGAGGCCGTAAAGGCCTGCCTGGAAGTCGTACACAAGGCGAGCGTCGGTGAACAACCACCGCCCATGGTGGCGACGGCAGCGGCGACGCATTGATGGCGTCACGGTATTTCTGGGACAGAACGCTCTCATGGCAAGGAACCGGCCTTCTCCTCCGCCAGCATATCGCCAAGCAATGCACTCACCTGCTCATCCGAGAGCTGGTCCAGGTTGGCCAACAGACGTTCCGCATTTCGCCGCTCCCCCAGCGGCGCAACTGAAGGGGCCGGAGGCAATGTCGGGTCGGCGGCCTCGGTGGCCAGTTGATCGAGCACCTGCGTGACAGCCTGGTCAACGCTGAAGCCCTGCAGGAATTTCACCACCGGCACGTTCACCTTCAGGTCAACCGCGATCCGGTTTTTCAGCTCGACGGCCATTAAGGAATCCAGACCGAGCTCGCTCAGAGGCTGCTGGAGGTCCAGCTTGGATGGACTCAAGCCGAGTGCCCGGGCCACTTGTTCGCTCAGGTAGGATTGCAGCAATTGCCGGCGGTCCGCCGGTTCGGCGGCAAGAATTGCATCCCGCCTTTCACTTGTGCGGCCCGCCACCCGGGAGACTTCGGCCGCCTCACGCGCCAGCTCGGAAAGCAGCGGCGATGCGCTGCCCGCCGGATAAAACGCCCGATACTGCTTCCAGTTGACCGGCACCGCCACGACCTGGGTCATGCTTTGCCCAAGCACGCGTCCCAGCATTTCCAGCGCCTGCCTGGGTGCGATGCTGCTGATTCCCCGCAGCGCGAGACGCGCGGCGAGACGCTTGCCGCCAACCGACTCCGCGAATCCCTCGCCGGCCCAGGCACCCCAGTTGATACTCAGGGCCGGCTGGCCCTGGGCATGCCGGTGATGCGCCAGCGCATCCAGGAAGGCGTTGGCGGCCGCATAGTTCCCCTGACCGGGCTGGCCCAGCATGGAGCCCGCGGAAGAGAAGAGTACGAAGAAGTCCAAGGGATCATCCTGGAGCAGGCGATGCAACAGCCAGCCTCCCATCACCTTTGGCCGCAAAACCGTGGTTAGTGCCGCCGCATCGAGTTGCACCAGCAGTCCGTCCTGCAGCACGCCCGCCGCGTGCACGACACCACGGATCGGTGGCCAACCCTCCGCGTGAAACTCGTCCAGAAACCCGCGCAACTCCGCTTCATCCGCCACGTCGGCCGGCCCCAGGTGCACGCATGCTCCGGCGGATTCCAGTTCCCGAATGGCGGTGATTTGACGGGAGAAGCGGCTGGCGATTTCGGCCGAACTCCAGTTCACGCGCGGCGGAAGCCTAGTGCGTCCCAAAAGGATCAACCGCCGTGCCCCTTGCTCGACCATCCAACGCGCGACCAGCAGGCCCAGGTCTCCCAATCCCCCGCTGATCAGATAGCTGGCGTCTGTCCGCCACCGGAACGGCGCGGCTTGCGTGGCCGACGGGCGCTGGCGGACCAAACGGCCCACGTACCGCCGCCCTTGCCGAAACGCCAGTTGATCCTCGCCATCGGCGCTGGAGATCTCCTCCCACACCTGATGAGCGGAAGCGTCGCGCGGTGATGCCGCTGGATCCAGGTCCACCAACCCACCCCAGAACGCCGGATGTTCCTGCGCAATGACGCGCCCCAATCCCCAAAGCGGGGACTGCGCGACGGATAACGCGGAGGTAATTTCTCCGACCGCCTGAGCACCCCGCGTCATCAGCCATAGTCGAGGAAGCTCCGGCGATTCCGTTCGCGCCAGTTGTTGCACCAGCAGCAGGGCACTGCCGCAGCCCAAAGTCCGGGCGGCATTCAGCGAAGCCACGCTGGTCTCCTCCGGATGGGCAGCGTCAAGACTCCAAAGATGGATAACGCCACGACAGGCCGGCTGATCGGATTTCAGGGCCGCCGCGAACAGCCGGCTTAGGTCCTCCGGTCGTTCGGGACGGATGCGATAATGTCCGTCGTCCATTTGCTCATACGAGTCCCCGGCAGCGACCAGAATGCTCCGTTCGCCGCGGGCTTCCAGCAGCGCCGACAGCGCATCGCCGACGCCACCATTGTCGGCAAGGATCAGCCAGCTTGCCCGGCTGGCCGGCGCGGCGAGTTCTTTTGCCGCGAGCTCTTTCGGCTGCCACACGAACTCATAAAGCCAGTCGTCGAGATTATCGACAGGAGCGCGCTGCGTGTCTTCGCCCAGGTATTCGAAGCAAATCCCCTGAATCTCGACCGCTGCGCGTCCCGCTTCATCGAGAAGCTGCACGTCTCCCGTCGTAACATCCGCCTCCCGATGCCGCACCCGAGCGTAACCCCATGGGTGACGTCCTGGACGACAGTGCACCAGAAACTGGTCGATGCGGGTCGGCAGGTAAATCCCTTGCCGGTCGCTTTCAGTCGCTGCGGCCGCAACCGCGGCCCCGAAAACCTGCAACCCGGCATCAAGAATGGCCGGGTGCATTTGCCAACCAGCAAAGTCTGCTTCCGGCCCGTCGGGCACCTGCACCTCAGCCAACACCTCTTCGTTGCTCCGCCACAACCTGGCGATGCTCTGAAAGAACGGGCCGTAGCCGACACCGCTTTCCTGAAGCCCCCGGTAATAGTCCTGCCCGGACGTCATCTCCGCGCAGCGCGTGCGGATCCCGGTGAGCGTCTCCTGCCCGGCATTCGGGGCGACGTCGCTGGTGACCGATTGCAGACATATCTTGCCGGTGGCGTGCAGTGTCGGTGATTTGCCGGCGTGCTCCACACCCGCCGCGCGACTGTAGATGTGAAAGGTTGCCCCGTCATCCGCGCCTTGCGAGAGGATCACCTGGATCGTATGGGTTACGCCCTCGGGCAAAAAGAGTGCTCTGCGAAATTCTACATCCTGCAGCACGACGGATTGCACGCCGAAGACCTCAGCCGCGGCGGCCAGGGCCATCTCCACATAGGCCGAGGCGGGCAACACAGAGACGCCTTGGATGCGGTGGTCATCGAGGTAGGGCAGAAACTTCCTGTCCAGCGTGGCTTCCCAGAAATGGGTTCCCGCGAGATGCGGCGATGTGAAATGCCCGCCCAGAAGCGGATGATTCCCTGTTCCGCTCCGAGCGACCTGTTCCCGATAAGGGGCGGCGTCCTGCACCGGGGGATCAAGCCAACAACGCTCGCGTTGCCACGGGTAGGACGGAAGATGCACGCACCGGCCGCCGGTCGGATAGATCAGGTTCCAATCCACCGGATATCCCGACGTATAAAGCGCGCCGAGCGATCCGAGCAGAACCGCGCGTTCATCTTCCTCATGCCGCAGAGAGGGCAGCACAGCGGCTTCCTGGCCAAAGTGCAGAAATCCTTGTTGCATGGCACTGGCCAGAATGGGGTGGGGGCTGATTTCCAGGAAAATGTCATGCCCATCTTCCACCAGGCGTTGAACCACGGTGGAGAACAGCACCGGCTCTCGCATGTTCTGCGTCCAATAGGGCGCATCGAATTGCAACCCGTGGCCGACCTGGCCGGTCACCGTCGAGTAGATCGGCACGGATTCAGCTTGCGGCCGTAGCCCGGCCAAAGCCTGCAGCAAATCGGCGCGCAACGGCTCCATCTGGGGGCTGTGCGAGGCAAAATCGACCTTCACCATCCGGCAGAAGATGTCACGGCGCTGCAACCGGTCCAGAATGATGGCAAGCGCGGCCGGATCGCCGGACAGCACCGTCGACGTGGGACCGTTGCTGGCCGCAATCGACACGCGGTCTTCGCAGCCGATCAGGGCGTCTCTGGCTTCCTCAATGGAAAGTTCCACCGCCGCCATGGCCCCTTGCCCAATGGTGCGCTTGAACAACCGGCTGCGATGACAAACAACCCCGACGGCATCGTCAAATCTCAGCACACCGGCGACGCATGCGGCCGCGACCTCTCCCAAACTATGGCCCACCACGGCCTGCGGCTCGATACCCCAGGAACGCCACAAGGCTGCCAAGGCGACCTGCATCGCAAACAGCGCCGGCTGGATGATATCGACTTCGTTCAATCGCGACTGGGCGGCATCGGTGGCCGTGAGCTCGGTGAGCAACGACCAATCTCCGTATGGCCGCATTGCCTGGTCGCAGCGTTCAATGACCTCGCGGAAAACCCGTTCCTGCTGCAACAACTGTCGCCCCATGCCAAACCATTGGCTTCCTTGCCCCGGGAACACAAACACCAGTTTCCGCCGGCGCGACGAAAGCTTGCGGCCGGACGACAAGCCGGGACGCGCCTCGCCCCGCAAAAAAGCTTCCAGGCTTTCCACAAGTTGCGCCGGCGAATTGCCGGTCACGCCAAGAC